>OFDC01000771.1_pt1 | contig 20849 bp, 15 predicted proteins | sample 1520941 | NCBI WGS metagenome assembly OFDC01 (sample SAMEA94258168, study PRJEB24077) | hot springs metagenome | biome: Aquatic biome; feature: Water | place: India | collected 2012-12-06 | depth 5 m | reverse complement strand
GATAGAGATATCAATGCCAGTAAGAACATTCTTGCGGTCGGGCTTGACCGTCTTGCAGAAGGAATCCCCTTGCTTTAGCAAGGGGAGGAAGTCAACCCAATAATTTTGTGGTCAATGATAAGGAAAACACCATGCTAACTAACAAGATAAAGGGTAAAAAAGCCGCATGGTTGGGCGGGGGTGTGGCAATAATTGGTGTATTGGCAAGTTGCGCCGGCGTGGCGTACCAATCGCTGCAAAATGGTAAATTAAGCGATATCAAAGAAAGCATTGAGAGTGTGCCCAAAAAAAAGGTGATGCTAAAAGGCACATTTACCCAAAGCTTAGAGCAATCTGAATTTAATGACGGTACCACCAAATACCATGTATTTGACCCAAACAACCTGTTAGCCGAGTATGCCAAAGCGCAAGGTCAAACGGGCGTGTCGATTAGTTTACCTGTCTGTATTGAAGGGCGAGTGACTGAAAAAGGACGTTACGGACATTTAGGAAAATATCCGTATGAGCTGTGGGTGGATAAAATTTGCCAATCCTAGACCAGTCCTAGATAAGCAGCTTGCCTAACCATCCTTATTGACGATCGGGATCAATTTCAACCAAATCAATGGGCTGGGTATGCAGCGAACCGTCTTGAATCGCGGTTTGTAGCGGATACTTGATGCGATCTTCGGCGATGATTTGTCGCGACACATGCTGAATCAACTGACGTAACCAACGATGCGCAGGGTGATGCTGTAATAGCGGTGACCATGCCATCGTCAATTCAAACTCTGGAATAAAAAATGGCGGCTCTTTAATCACGATATCATCATTATTCGCCTGCATGCGCGCCACCCGAGTCGGCAGCGTAGCAATTAAATCTTTATTAGCGGTGAGCATCGCAGGCATCTGATAATGACGGGTAAAGACACTGATTTGACGTTTCTGACCCAGGCGTTGCAACGCCGCATCAATCGAGCCAAGTCCGCCAGATTTTTCGGGATTCACCCCAAAACCTACACCCATCCCTGTTTTAGAGACCCAAACGTGCTGAGCTTTAAGATAATTTTTTAGGTTAAAGCGATTGACATACGGACTATCAGCCGACAACAAACAACTAAAAGTATCACGCCAAATCAGCACTTGGTGAAAGCTTTGCGGTACCTCGTTAAAACGATTAATCGCCAAATCAACCCGACCTTGCTCCATATCTCGATACGACACATCTGAAGGCGTTAAGAAGTCCAAAATCACGTTTGGGGCTTCACTGCGCAGCGCTTTAACTAGCCTAGGCACCAGTGTGGCTTCGGCATAATCTGACGTCATAATCCGAAAAACACGACTTGAGGTATAAGGACGAAACTCAGTACGCGGCTCTAATAACTGAGTTAAATCCGCCAATAATTCGCGTACGCGCGGCTGTAATTCAAGCGCTCGCTCCGTCGGCGTCATGCCTTCAGATGAGCGAATCAACAAGGGATCATTAAACAACTTACGCAAACGACGTAAAATATTACTCATGGCGGGCTGGGTAATGCCGAGTTGCTCAGAGGCTCTGGTGACGTTTTTTTCTCGAAGTAACACATCAAGATGCACCAAAAGGTTCAAATCCACACGTTGTAAATCCATAAATTACTGTTTGTCTAGTTAAAAGTTAGGAAAAAAAGGCTAAAACAGCTAGTTTTAACAGGGCTAAAACCTAGCGATAAAACTTAAGTTATTGATTATATTATACTATATTTTAAATAAATACTAAAGATACGAATCATTAAATAGCTAAATTATGAATTAAAGGGTATAGTGCATTCATTCCATTATTTAAGCCAACTTAAAGCTTTATTAGTGCCAAAATAGAATTCTTAATTTTAACAGACTATTTAATATCACTGTAAGAAATATCACGTATTTTGTTAAAAAAATTGTTAGACTATTTTTTTGGAGATTTAGTTTGTGTGTTAAACATTATTGATATTTTCGGTGTTTAACGCTCGCTAAATATTGGCTTGTTAAGACTTTTACTTTTATTACAACACAACAATCATCCTAAGTTTTTTTATCCCACCGTCCTCAACAGGAGACTGCTATGTCAACTTACGTTTCAGCGATTGACCATATCCGCGAACTAAAAGCCAAATATGGTAACTGGAAAAACATCAGCGAAAATGATGCTGCGCGTTTGGTTACCCAAAACCGTTTCAAAACAGGTTTAGAAATCGCTCAATACACTGCCGACATCATGCGTCGTGATATGGCAGCTTATGATGCTGACAAATCAAAATACACCCAATCTCTTGGTGCATGGCATGGCTTTATCGGTCAACAAACCATGTATGCGGTTAAAAAATACTTCGGTACTACTGAACGTAAATATATCTACCTTTCAGGTTGGATGGTTGCTGCGCTTCGCTCAGAATTTGGTCCACTACCTGACCAATCTATGCACGAAAAAACCGCTGTGCCAAAATTAATCGAAGAAATCTACACTTTCTTACGTCAAGCGGACGAAAAAGTATTAAATGATTACTTCCGTGAATTAAAAGCGGCGCAAGAAGCAGGTCAAGACACTAAAGCCATCTTAGACAAAATCAACAATTTTGAATCACACGTTGTGCCAATCATCGCTGACATCGACGCAGGTTTTGGTAACGAAGAAGCGACTTACTTACTCACCAAAAAAATGATCCAAGCAGGTGCTTGTGCTATCCAAGTTGAAAACCAAGTATCAGATGCTAAACAATGTGGTCACCAAGATGGTAAAGTTACCGTACCACACGAAGACTTCATCTCAAAACTCAACGCGATTCGTTATGCGTTCTTAGAGCTTGGCATTGACAACGGTATCATCGTTGCCCGTACTGACTCTGAAGGTGCATCATTAACGCAAAAACTTCCTGTGTCACGTGAGCCAGGCGACCTTGCTTCACAATATTTAGACTTTTTAGAAGTTGAAGAAGTGACTTTAGAAAATGCAAACGAGTACGATGTGCTATTAAAACGTGATGGCAAATTGGTTCGCCCAACTCGTATGCCAAACGGCTTGTACTCATTCCGCGAAGGCACCAATATCGACCGCGTGGTACTTGACTGTGTGACTGCCCTTGAAAACGGTGCCGATCTACTATGGATTGAAACACCAACGCCAGACGTCGCTCACATCAAATCAATGACTGACCGTATCGTTGCGCAAGTGCCAGATGCTAAGCTTGTTTACAACAACAGCCCATCATTCAACTGGACGCTTAACTTCCGTAAACAAGTCATCGCAAAATGGGAAAAAGAAGGCAAAGACATTTCAGCTTATGACAAAGCAAACTTAATGTCTGCTGACTACGACAACACTGAGTTGAATACCGCGGCTGATGAACTAGCGCGTACCTTCCAAGCTGACGCGTCACGTGAAGCCTGTGTATTCCACCATTTGATTACCCTACCTACTTTCCATACGGCGGCATTAAGTACGCACCAGTTGGCAAAAGGTTACTTCGGTGATAAAGGTATGTTAGCTTACGTTGAAGAAGTACAACGTAAAGAAATCCGCGAAGGCATTGCTGCGGTTAAGCACCAAGCCATGGCAGGTTCTGACATTGGTGATGATCACAAAGAAATCTTCTCAGGTGAGATGGCACTTAAAGCGGGCGGCGCCAAAAACACTGCCAACCAATTTGGTCACTAATCTATCATAGATTGATTGAGTAAAAAAAACACCTCACGGCATGTGGGGTGTTTTTTTTACGAGCGGATAAAATTAAATGGTCTGCATAATTTCTTGATAGCGAAGTTGGAATTTTTTGATAAAATCAAGGGTGGTTTGCATACCCATAAACAAAATAATATACGGGTTTAAACTATTTTCGTTCGACAACTCAACCGCTTTATCACTTGGATATTCGCTGATAAGTAACATGTCTTGCTGGCGCTGGGCTTGGATATCCGCAAGCTGCTTTTCAAAGTTTGGCTCTGCCAAAATATAGCTGCTAGAGTCATAGGATTTGATATCACTTAAATATTGAATACAAATCGATTCCAAATCTGCCCAGCGATAGGTTTCGGTTTCACGCACCAAATTCTCAATACTATTGACCAATTCATCCAACGCTTGATAATAGTACCAAATCAACGGCTTGTGCGGGTCATCGGTCAAGCGTGCCGAGGCATTAAATAAGTGCTGTAAATTAGTAAATGCTAACGCTTCGGGAATCGGCTCATGAATACCAATAAGCTGCTGGGGGACTTTGGCGTCAGGGGTATCGGGCAAATCAGGCGAGCGGTTTAAATGGGCACGACCCTCACCGTCAGATTGCGCCACTGGGGTTTGCTCTGATTCTATGCCCAGTAGTTGATTAACGCGGTTTAGATAAGTATTCATGTTAAGCGTAATCAAACTATCATGACTGTGCAGGCGCGCGAAGGCATAAGAGATTTCTTTTCTTGCTTCATAGGCGTCCATCAGATTGCTCATGTTTTCTTCACGCTGATAAGTAATCGCATTTAAAAACAAACCTGCGGATACCACCCCAATGGTCGCTTCAATCATCACAAACGCCCGCGTAAAAGTGTTGGTTGGGGTAATATCGCCAAACCCGGTGGTAGTCACCGTGATGGTACTAAAATACATGGCTTCCAAAAATCCCACGTCTTCATGGTTAAACTGCATATTTGGCAAGGTACTATACAAAAAGCCAAATAGCGGAATCAGCGTCAAATAGATAGTGCCATACACAGCAGGCGGCAACGAAAAAATATCATCGCGCACGATAGGTTTGGCAAGCTTATTGAGGGTAAAGGTTTGAGGGGTGTTACGGGTTGATATGATTGGTTTAGTGGGCTTTTGCGCAAGTGGTTTCATAAGCTGCCTGATTTTTTTTGCTTTAGGCTAGCATACCCACTCAAAAAGAAACATAGTATTGTAGTAACCCCTAATGGACGACAGGATAAAGGGCTCAAAGCAAAAATGCCACTATTGGGATAAAAAATTGGGATAAAAATGAAAAAAGCCAACTTACTTGTTATCGAATAAAAGAAAACAAAGAAAGTAAAGAAATCTAGGCAGGTAAGGGATGAATGCCCATTTATGGGGTTGAATGATGCCAAACATATCAATAACGCTGCTATTCATCGCTTGAGTAGTGTTGAATTAGGGTTGCAATCAATACAACCCTAGTAAACCTAGCAAAAAAGTGACTGGTACTATCAATTGGCTAGATTAACTTCCGATGCTTGATGGGAAGTCTAAAAATATGGGAAGTGTAAAAATAAGCAGTGTAACCTTAGTGCTGACCCAGCAAATCCTTTTTCATCTCAAGTGATATGGGATTATCGCCTAGCCAAGCACGAAGAATAGCTTGGTCAAAGCCTTCTTCTTTGATATAAGGGAGATCGCCAACCTCATCATAATTTAAGCGAACGCCATGCTCTGGCGAAAATTCAATGGTAAACATTGCCCCTTCTTTGATGGTATTGGTTTTGAACAACTCACCAAACACGTCATCAATCACTGAGGCGATTTTTTGATATTCTTCTGCGCTACTATTCGCTCTGATACCCTCTTTGAAGGCACTTTCCAGTAACGAGCCTTTGATATTGCGGCGAGACACCATGCGCAATTGCTTGGCATAGCGTGAAGTAATGGCTGTTTCGGCATCTTCAGTCATTTCACCCAAGTATAGGGCAATATCATAGATACCAATCATAAATTTACTGCGAACGCTAATACCATTTCGCACGCAGATTTGACCATCTAGTTTTAGGGTAGGGGGAAATAGGGTTTCAAGATCGTTGGTTTTTCCTTTAAATAAAATCATCCTAGCATCCTTAGCGTTCTATAACGGTTTTTTCCTTGGATAATGTCGTAATATCCTTATCTGGCGTCATTGTGTGAATACTGGGGCGAAATGTAAAGTATTATCAATGAACAGCAAGTCATAGAGCGATGATTGGTTAAAAAAAGGTTAGACAACAATGTACTAACCCTCACCGCTAAACTTACGCCTGTAACAGACTCATACTGGTAACAAACTTAGGCCTGCAACATCGGCTTCAAAAACCGCCCGGTATGTGAGCGCGCGTTTTGCGCCACTTCCTCTGGCGTGCCCTCGGCAATAATCTCACCACCGCCAGAACCGCCTTCAGGACCCAAATCGACAATCCAGTCGGCTGTCTTAATCACATCGAGATTATGCTCAATCACCACCACGGTATTGCCTCGGTCACGTAGCGTATGCAAGATGTCTAAAAGCTTGGCGATATCGTGGAAATGCAAACCTGTCGTCGGCTCATCGAGCACATACAAGGTCTGACCGGTATCACGTTTGGACAGTTCTTTGGCAAGTTTCACCCGTTGCGCCTCACCGCCTGAAAGCGTAGGCGCAGACTGACCCAGGCGAATATAACCCAAACCGACTTCTTGCAGGGCTTGCAAACGCCGGTAAATTGCCGGAATCGCCTCAAAAAATTCTGCCGCATCTTCTACCGTCATATTGAGCACGTCATTGATATTTTTGCCTTTATAAGTGATTTCAAGGGTTTCACGGTTGTAGCGTTTGCCTTGACACGCATCGCAAGGCACATACATATCAGGCAAAAAGTGCATCTCAACCTTAATCAAGCCATCGCCTTGGCAGGTTTCACAGCGTCCGCCTTTCACGTTGAAGCTAAAGCGTCCTGCTTGATAGCCACGAGCTTTGGACTCCGGCACTTGGGCGAATAGGTCACGAATCGGACTAAATACCCCCGTGTAAGTCGCAGGATTGGAGCGGGGGGTACGCCCAATCGGGCTTTGGTCGATATCAACGACTTTATCCAAATGTTCTAGCCCAGTGATACTGTCAAACGCTTCGGCAACATGGGTGGTGGCGTTATTGAGCTGCGTGGTCGCTAGTGGCAGTAAAGTGCGGTTGATTAAGGTCGATTTACCCGAACCCGACACGCCTGTGATGGCGGTAAACACACCAATCGGCAAGTTTAAGGTCACGTTTTTAAGGTTATTACCTTTTGCCCCTGTCAAGGTCAGCATCAAAGGTTTGGCTTCGACTTTACCTTTTTTGGCTTTTTCTTTTTTCTCGCTTTGCGCTTTTTTCGCTTGGTTTTTGGTTAAGGGAATGGCGGAGTCTTGCATTTTTTCATATTTATCGTCATTGGCGATTTTGGCTCGGTGACGCACGGTTGGCACTGCGATTTTCTTTTTGCCTGATAAATATTGCCCCGTCAATGATTCGGGATTTTTGGCAATGTCTTCTGCCGTCCCTTCTGCAATGATACTGCCACCATGCACACCAGCACCCACGCCCACATCGATGATATGGTCGGCTAGGCGAATGGCATCTTCGTCATGCTCGACGACAATCACGGTATTACCCAAATCTCTGAGCCGAGTCAACGTTTGCAGCAGTCGGTCATTGTCACGTTGGTGCAAGCCGATTGATGGCTCATCGAGTACATACATCACGCCCATCAAGCCCGCCCCGATTTGGCTAGCAAGGCGTATGCGCTGCGCTTCACCGCCCGATAGGGTTTCGGCAGAGCGGGCAAGGGTGAGATAATCCAAGCCCACACTCACCAAAAATTCCAACCGCTCACGGATTTCTTTGATGATTTTGGCGGCGATTTCGCCTTTTGCTCCGTCAAGTTTAAGGTGTTCGTAATAAGCCATTGCCTCGCCAATCGATAGCTTGACCATTTCGGCAACGGTACGGTCGCTGACTTCGACATGGCGAGCGATTTCGTTTAAGCGTGAGCCGTGACAGGCATCGCAGGTGGCATCGGCAAGGTATTTGGCAAGCTCATCTCGCACGATGCTGCTTTGCGTGGTGCGGTAACGGCGCTCCATATACGGCAACACCCCTTCAAATGGCACGGTTTTGGTAGATTTGCGTCCGCGTTCATCGACAAAGTTAAAAGTCATTTTGTCTTTACCAGAGCCGTGCAAAATGACATCTTTGTGCTTTTTATCCAGTTGTTGCCAAGGCGCTTCCATATCAATGCCGTAATGCTCGGCAACGGTGGTCAGCAAGCCAAAATAGTAGGCGTGGCGTTTATCCCAGCCTTGAATCGCCCCTTGGTTAAGCGATTTTTCAGGATGACCGATGATTTTTTCGGCAGCAAAATATTGGCGTTTGCCCAAGCCATCACACACGGGACACGCGCCATACGGGTTGTTAAAACTAAACAATTTTGGTTCAAGCTCAGCAACCGAGCGATCGCAGACAGGGCAGCTATGTTTGGCGGACAAAATTTTATCCTCAAACTTGGCATCCATGTCATGCAAGATGGCAATATCGCTACCCAGTCGTAAGGCGGTCTCCAAGCTTTCGGCAACCCGATTTCCCAAATCATCGCGCACTTTGAAGCGGTCAACCACCACATCAATGGTGTGTTTAAAGGTTTTGGCAAGCGGCGGCACATCGTCAATATCATAAATTTCGCCATCGACCCGCAGCCGCACAAAGCCTTGCCCTTTTAGCTGTTCCATGAGCTGAATATGCTCACCTTTGCGATCGTCAACGACGCGCGCGAGAATCATCAACTTGGTATCTTCGGGCAATGCCATGACGGTATCGACCATTTCGGTGACGGTTTGCGCGACCATCGGCAGGTGGTGTTCTGGGCACATGGGCGTGCCGACACGGGCATACAGCAGACGCAAATAGTCATAAATCTCAGTAATGGTACCCACCGTGGAGCGGGGGTTATGGTTGGTGGATTTTTGCTCAATGGCGATGGCAGGTGATAGCCCTTCAATACTATCGACTTCGGGCTTTTCCATTTGTGATAAAAACTGGCGAGCGTAAGCCGATAAGCTCTCGACGTAGCGGCGTTGTCCTTCGGCGTATAGGGTGTCAAAGGCTAGGCTAGACTTGCCCGAGCCTGATAAGCCTGTGATGACGACGAGTTTGTCTCGTGGGATGTCGATGTCGATGTTTTTGAGATTGTGGGTGCGTGCGCCACGGATTTTGATTGCGTCGTGCTGTGCCATATTGAGCTTCTTATTGTGTGTTTTTGAGTGGGAAATTTGGGTAAAAAGATGGGGTTTTAATGGGGGAATCGGGTGGGGGTTTCAAGACTAATAGGTAAGTTTGTCTATCAGCTTCTACTTGTTTAGTTTGTCTAAAACGGACGCTAAAAGATACTGAACGCCTAATTCATTTTGCGGAAAGTTAATGTCGCTTAAAATATTTCTAAATAAATATTTTTCATTATTGCTCAAAAAGTTGCTAAATAAATGTTCATTTAATGTGTCAAGTGCAAAGCATTGCAGAAGAAAGTTATCGCAACACAAAAAATGGATAACAAATTTTTTGGCAAACCAAGCTGCCTCATTGGCGACTAATTCAAAGCAAATTTTTTGCCAATCTACATTTTGACTGGGAAGAAACTCAGTTAATTTATCCCAATCTTGCTTATTAAAACTTAGTAACATGTTATTGGCTTCGCAACAGGCATAATCATACCAAAAATCTTCGTTTTTGATATTAACGGTAAGGTATTCTGAAAATTCTTCAAACATAAAATTCAAGCTTATTGTTTTATAAATGGACTGTTCAATAAATATATCTTATTTGCAGTGTATTAGGAAAATTGTGAATTTGATAGTTTGTGGCAACTATTAATTACGCGATTTTTTCTTTTTTATAAAACCGTTAAACCTTGCTATACTTGATTAAATCAAGGAACTAGAAAATTTGTGACTACAAAATTTGAGACAATAACATGGCAACGTTAACCCAAGAACAAACCGACTTCCTAAAAAGCCACCATATTCCAACGGACAAAACCTTTGACGCCAGCGGACTATCGAGCAAAGAATACAAAGCCAAAATGAAAGAAAACGGTGCGCTCGTTGCTTACGGTGTACCGCCCTGCCCAAAAGGTCACACCCTCAAAAACAAACAAGCCAACTGCCTACAATGCAACCCCCAAGCCATCGCATCGCTCAAACGCCAAGCCACCCCAGGGGAGCTCTATATCGCCGTCTCACCCAGTCAGCTGCTTGCCAAAATCAGCCTCGTTGAAAACGCGAGCGATATCATCCAGCAATTAAATAGCGAAAATCATGCCGAAATCAACGATTGGGTATTAGCGCTGACAGGTCGCACCGACTCCATCGGACAAATGGAAAATCACTTGCAGCAGCGCCTTGCCGATTACCAAGTACCCAGAAAACTCACTGCCGATGGCAAAACCACCAAAGCCTCGGGCGTGTACGACGTCGATGTGCATGACGCGCTTGAAGTAATTAATGAAATGCCTTTTACCCTAAGCGAAATTGATAACGCCGTGATGGACGATTTTCACGCACGCTATAGCGATAAACAGCTTCGCGAGCAGCAGCAAGCTGAGCAGTTAGCCATCGAAGAGGCAGCGCGTAAACAAGCAGAACTTGCCGAACAAGCGCGACAAAAACAGGCTAAGCTTGAAGAACAGCGCCAACGACAACAACAAGCCAAACAGCAAAAATTGGCACAAAAACAACAACGCCAACAGCAACTTGACGCCAAAAAAGCGCAAAAACAGCAAAAAATCGCCACCCAAGTGAAGCATAGCCCGTTAGATGGCGTACTGGTGGCTACCCCAAAATCATCAGCTATCAAATCATCATCTATCAAGCAATCACCGCAAGGATTTTTTGACAACCAAAAAAATGTGATGTGGCTGATGATTGCTATCGCGGTGATTTTAGCCATCATGGTAACCGCTTACGCCATGCTAAAATAATGGGGCTGAAACAATAAAGCCAAAATAATAAGGCCAAAATAATTTTTATTGCCAATAAATTCTCCCTGATAAAAATTAGGCATATAATAAGCCGTTTTTGGCAAAATTTTGTGAGCCACAATGTCAGTGAAATCAACGTCAGTAAAATCAACGTCGAGAAATATGAGTCACAACGCCGCCATGAATGCATCGGAAAAGAAAGCGATTGTGGGGTTGGGCGGTATCTTTGCCTTGCGCATGCTCGGACTATTCATGATTGTGCCTGTGTTTGCCGTGTATGGGACACAGTATGCACACGCCACGCCGTTTTTGATTGGATTGGCGATTGGTATCTATGGCTTAGGGCAGGCGATTTTTCAGATTCCCATGAGTTTTTTGGCGGACAAATATCCGCGTAAACCGATTATCATTGCAGGGTTATTGGTGTTTGCGCTCGGGGGAGCGATTTGCGCCTTATCAACAGACATCTATATGGTGATATTGGGGCGTTTGATTGCAGGCAGTGGCGCAGTTTCAGCGGTGGTGATGGCACTACTCGCCGATGTGACCCGTGAAGAGCATCGCACCAAAGCGATGGCAACTATGGGGCTGACCATTGCCATGTCGGTGATGGTCGCGTTTGGGCTGGGTCCGATTTTGACGCATGTGCTCGATATTTCAGGCTTGTTTTGGGTGACAGTGGCATCCGCTATTTTCGCCATTGGCTTACTGTGGATCGTGCCTACCCCAAATCGGGTACTAAAGCACAATCTCAATAATCGCTCAGTTAAAGCACAGTTTGCTGACGTATTAAAAATTGCCGATATTAACCGGTTGCACTTGGCGATTTTTGCGCTGCATCTGTCAATGACAGCGATGTTTACCTTATTGCCACACCAGTTTCATGATGTGCTCGGCTTGACGGTGGCGCAGCAAGGGTTTGTGTATTTGCCGCTACTATTATTGGGTTTTATCATTGCGGTTCCATTGATTATCATCGCAGAAAAAAAACGGCAAATGCGCGCCGTGTTTTTGGCGTCTTTAGCGACCTTGGTGGCGGGATTGGTATTTTTGGCGCTGGCGAGTCAAACCATCGTGGGTTTGATTGTTGGGCTTGCGGTTTATTACATCGGCTTTAACAGCCTTGAGGCGACCATTCCGTCTTGGATTTCCAAACGCGCGCCCGTTGCCAACAAAGCGACGGCGATGGGGATTAACTCATCTGCACAGTTTTTGGGTGCTTTTGTGGGCGGTGCCATGGGCGGTATTTTGCTGACCAAACCGATGTGGTTATCGTGGACGGTGCTCGCCATTGTGATCGTCATTGCGTTATTGTTTATCCTGCCGATTGCATCCCCACCGTATTTGACCAGCCTAACGATTACCCTGCCAACAGGTATCGACACGACTGCATGGTCACAGCAAATTTTGGCGATTGACGGGGTGGATGAGATAGTAATGATGCCAAAAGAAAACATTGCTTATCTCAAACTGGATAAAGAAAAATTGACCGATGACACGCGACAGTATTTGTCACATCTTACCGGTCAGACGCTAGCAATTTGATGCAAAGTTTAGTAAAGTAATGGCATTGTACTTGCGCTAAATCTACAAAGATTTGGCTAAAAATACTAGAAAACTATTAAGAAAGGCATCAAGAAAGTTAGCAAAAAATTCATCAAAAAAATCATCAAGGAAATTCTATGCGCGGCGTAAATAAAGTAATCATTGTAGGCAACCTTGGTTCAGATCCTGAAGTCAAACAATTTGCCAATGGCGGTAGCGTGACGCGTATCGCCGTGGCGACAAGTGAGCAGTGGAACGACAAACAAACAGGTGAGCGCCGTGAGCAAACCGAATGGCACCGTATTTCATTGTTTAATAAACTCGGTGAAATTGCAGCGCAATACCTGCGTAAAGGTAGCCAAGTCTATATCGAAGGTAGCCTTCGCACCAATAAATACACCGACCAAAATGGCGTAGAGCGTTATGCCACAGAGATTCGTGCCGAACAAATGCAAATGCTTGGCACAGCAGGCGGCGCTCAAGGCGGTATTGCTAATAACAACACTGCCGGCACAACCTACCAAAACCCGCCTCAAGGTGGTTATAATCAAGTTGGCTACAACCAAGGTGGCAACCAAGCACCCAATCATTTTGGCGGCTATCCAAACCAAAATAATGCCCAAACTAATAACCAAGCTGCGCCGCAAGCGGGTCAAAATGCAGGATTTGGCAATAACCCATTTATGAATGGCAACCAAGCGCCACAAGGGGTAAATACAGGAAATAATCAGCCTGCCCAAAATCCCCAACAAAACCCAGCCATGGCAATGCCAAAACCAGGCGCAGTTGATGATGATATCCCGTTCTAGACTTTAAGTTTTATTAGGTCTAAAAAAATCCTTGCACACTCACACTGTTGCAAGGATTTTTTATGCCGTTTTTTCTGATAGTAGCCTGTTAGTAAGGTGCAGGGTCTAAGATGCAGATTTAAGTTACAGGGTTTAAGGGTTACAAGGTCTAAGGTGCAGGATTCGGGTATAAGGTCTGCACCGCTTCGATATCAGCCAACACTTCTTGGGATAATACCAAGTCTACGGACGCGATATTGCTGGCTAGCTGCTGAGTGGTGGTTGCCCCAATGATGTTGGCAGTCACAAACGAGCGGCTATTGACAAACGCCAGTGCCATTTGTGCCATATCTAGATGATGTTTTTTGGCGACTTCGGCATAGGCTTGGGTGGCTTGTTGCGCTTGCTCATTTAAATAACGGGTAAAGTGGCTATAAAGGCTCAAACGACTATTGGCAGGCTTGTTACCGCCCAAATATTTGCCTGATAACACCCCAAATGCTAGCGGTGAGTAGGCAAGTAACCCAATTTGCTCGCGGTGACTGATTTCTGCCAGTCCCACTTCATACAAGCGATTAAGTAAACTATACGGATTTTGTATGGTGATAGGTCTAGCAAACCCATGTTTATCGGCTTCTGCTAAGTAGCGCATGACGCCCCAAGGGGTATCATTGGATAACCCATAAGCGCGGATTCGACCTTTGGTGATTTCATCATTGAGTGCTTCGATGGTTTCCAAAAATGGCGTCAATTGTTTGGTGTCTTGCTGCGCCATACTTTCTGTATAGCCGCGTTGACCAAAAAAGTTGGTCTGACGCTCTGGCCAGTGTAGCTGATAAATATCGATATGGTCGGTTTGCAAACGCTGTAGATTACTATCTAATGCCGCACGAATGGTTTTTTTATCAAACTTGGTATTGCCACCGCGTAAAAAATCATTGCGAGAGATTTTACTCGCTAATACCACCTCATTTCGTTTGCCTGTCTTGGCAAACCAGCTACCCATAAAACGCTCCGTATCACCCTGTTTGTCTTTATCAGGGGGTGACGGGTACATCTCTGCTGTATCCCAAAAGTTCACACCTTGGGCAAGGGCATAATCCATTTGTTCATGGGCATCCTGCTCGCTGTTTTGCTGTCCCCAGGTCATGGTGCCTAAGCAAATTTTGGAGACGCTATCGCCCAGTTGTGGCAATGTATCAAATTGCATGCTATTTTCCTTGTGTTTTGCATGATGGTTTTAGCCGGCTTGGTGAGGTGATTGTAGCAAACTCATGATTATAAAGTCGGTTGCAAATTGTAGTGAGTGTGGCAGGTAGCCGCAATAAACAGTGCGCCCAAAACAAGTCTGACAAAATTTTGATTTTTTATGGATTGACATTACAACGCAATAAAAATCAGTTATGATAAAGCGTTTCATTGTAGTTAGAAAAATATTCGAGTGTTGGCGCAGAGTGGGTTCAAAATTTTTTGCGCTAATGGCAATTTTTATCCTGCATGAATTATTTGATTGTTGATTAATCTGCTTGTGGATTGCGTCACTTTATCGGTGTCAAAAATCATTGTAAAAGGTATTCAAGTTTGGCAAGTGTCAATTCATTACGTCCGACAAAACTATGGTGGCTGGTAGGTCTGGTTTTGCTTTGCTTAAGCTTGTTGATTCAGCTACCTGCAGCGTGGTTGCTACAAAAATTTGCCCCAAACAACCCTTACTTGCAGCAAATATCGGGTAACCTTTGGCAAGGTCAAGCCAATTGGCAAATCAATGCGCGCCCCAATACGCCGCTGGCGGGTAGTGTCGATTGGCGCTGGCAGCCGTGGCATTTATTGATGGGCAAACTGGGTATGGCAGTCGATATTCGCTCCGGCAAAACCGACTTGCAAGGCGTGGTCAAATTCAATAAAACTAGCTGGCAAGCCAATGATTTCAACGGCAAAATCAGTCCTGACACATTGGCGCAGTTGGTTAGTTGGCAATTACCCGACACACCGATTACCATCAAAGAAGTGTCGATTGAAAAAAATAAGCAAGGTTATCAAACCGCCGAAGGCAGCATGAATTGGGCAGGCGGCGATTTGGGGTATCCCACAGGCGGCAAAACCTACCTGATTAAACTCCCGACCATGCAAGGCAACTTAAGCGCAGATAAACCAAGTGTCCAGCCAGCCGCCAACGCCAATGGTATTAATACTAGCAACAAGGCAGCGCAAGGTAAAAGCTTGCATCTGGCGCTCACTACGCCGCAAGGTGAGCGATTGGGGGATTTTTATCTTGACCCAGATAATATGATAGATGTGTCATTGACACAGCGGCTGCTCAAAAATATGCCAGCGTACCAAGGCAAAGGGGCTGATGACAGTGTGGTGGTGTCCATTCGCCAACCTTTGACCAGTATGGGTAATTAGAGACGTAGCAATGATAGCAGATATGATAAAAGCCACCCAGCGCACCTCGTTGAGCCGTAAGACAACGACAGGTAAATTTGTGCCGATGGCGGTGGTAGAAAAACTGTATCCTTGGTTGCTATTGGCAGCTATTTTTTGGTTGGTGTGGCAATTAAGCCAAGCAATTTGGCTGGTTGTTGCACCGCCCAAAGCACCCGTACTCACCCCAGTGCCCATGCAGACGAACTTGGCCGCGCAATCTGCCAATAGCAATGCGTTAGATTTTTTTGCTCAGCCAACTGCCCCGCAAGCGCCGGCAGCGACACCCCCAGATATTAAAGTGGTAGGCGTGACCATTGCCACTCCAGAGAGTCAATCGTATGCAATTTTGACTGCCAATGGTAAAACCTTAAGCTATCGTATCAACGACATGATTGATGGCAGTGGTTATAAATTGGTTAAAGTCGCAGCCGATTTTGTAATGGTGGCAGATGCCAGTGGTCAAACCAGTAAAGTGCCATTTGGGCAGCCGTTTTTTCTTGACCAAAGCGAGGCTATCAGAGCCAAAGCGCAAGCTAACGGTGCGGCAGGCGTGGGTAATAGCTCAAATATGGGACAAACCCCCACACCGAGCTTAGGTGGGGCTGCGCCACAAGCGATTAGCGGCGCGCCAGTGGCTACAGGCGATCCCCATGATCGAGAGGATTCTGCGCCCACTATGGCGACGTCAAATGCTGCCAATACCTCGCCAAACGGTGCATCGTCAGCCATTGGTGGCGCGATTCAAGGACTTCAGCAAAATGCCTCGGGGTATCTAAGCCAAATGGGTGTGGCAGCGACAGGGCAAGGCTATTTGGTGACCGATGCGATGTCCGCAGGACTAAAAAATCGACTAGGGCTACAAACGGGGGATAAAGTCCTCTCCGTTAATGGACAAAACGTGGGTCAAAACCCAACGCAAGATGCCCAGCTACTACGTCAAGTGCAACAAGCAGGACAAGCGCAAATCCAAGTTCAGCGCGGCGACCAAGTCGTGACAGTACGCCAGTCATTTTGATAAAACATAGTAAAAAGTTACAGACGTCATCGTTACGTGAGACACAAGTCGGTGACATGCGTTAAAAATTGATAAGGTACATTATGAAATACCCAACCATGCTAAAGCCACTATTTTTGAGCACGACACTGGCTATGAGTATCAGTTTGCTTAGCAGTGGTCTGTCAGCTGCCCATGCAGCCACTGGCTATAAAGTGCATTTGCAAGACGCCGATATCAAGGCGTTTATCGACCAAATCGCCAGCATCACGCAAAAGAGCTTTGTGTTAGACCCCCGCATTAATGGCAATGTGACGGTGATTTCAAACAAACCCTTATCTCGCCAAGAAGTGTATGACTTGTTTTTAGCCGTGATGAAAGTCAATGGCATTGTCGCGATTGATCGCGGGCTGACCACAGAGCTGGTCCCTGATACCGTTGCCAAGCAAGCAGGGGTAGATGTGGACTTGCGGGGTAATACCGCAGGTAGCCAAATGGCGACCCGCATCTATTATCTCACCAATACCAATGCCAATGACATCTTAAATGTCATCCGTCCGATGATGCCGCCGTATGCCAATGCCGCTGTGGTGCCAAATGTCAATGCGATTATCCTATCTGACCGCGCCGACAGCCTCAATCAATACGCAAAATTGATTAGCGAACTTGATAGCAATATGAATGACAAGCTGACCATTATTCCGCTGCGTCATGTCGATGCCAAGCGCATGATGGATTTATTAAGCTCACTGACAGGTACGAGCGGTGGTACAGCGCCAGCTGCTGCCGGTCAATCAGGGCAGGCTGCTGTGGCATCAACCGGTGGCAGCCTCATCAATATCATTGCCGACCCGATTTCTGATAGGCTGCTGGTCAAAGGTAGTGCCGAGATGACAGCCAAAGTACAGCGAATGGTAGAGCAGTTAGACACCGTACCGACGCAGCGCTTAAGTGGGCTTCGCGTGTTTCGTCTAAAATATGCCAGTGCCACCCATATTGCAGAAATGCTACGCGGACTGCTTGCCAATCAGTCCATCAATAGCTCAGGTGACCAAACCACCTTGCAAGCAAGCTCAATGTTTCAATCTAGTAGCGATACTAGCAATAACAGCGCAGCGACTAGCAATACTGCAGCGTCACCGACAGGCTCGCCGCTTAATACCGCATCCACTAGCAACACAACGTCTACGCAAAACAACGGCTATCAAGGTAGACCTTTTAGCATTATCGCTGACCAAACCCAAAACTCCGTCATCGTCAATGCCAACCCAGAGTTAATGGTAGAAATCGAAAACGCTATTAATGAACTAGATACCCGCCGTGACCAAGTGTTGATTCAAGCGGCGATTATGGAAATCTCAGGCAATGATACCCAGCAACTTGGCGTACAATGGGCAATGGGCAATGCCAATAGCGGCGTAGGGGTAATTAACTTTAATAACATCGGTGCCTCTGCAGTAGGTCTGGCATCTGAGATATTAAGAAAAACCCCAGGTACGGCGGCAGCCTCCGTGGCAGGCGCGCTATTGGGGATTGGTACTAGTAAAACCGATAGTAACGGGAATCGTGAGTTTTATGGCGCGATTTTGCAAGCCATCAATAAAACCAATAATGCCAATCTGTTATCCATGCCCTCTATTTTGACGTTGGATAACGAAAAAGCCAATATTTTGGTAGGGCAGAACGTGCCATTTGTGACCGGCTCTTATACCACGGCAAGTAACTCATCAACCACGCCGTTTCAAACCGTGAGCCGTCAAGATGTCGGTATCAATCTCAATGTCATTCCGCATATTGGCGATAATGGCTCAGTGCGACTTGAGATTTCGCAGGAGGTGTCATCCATTGTCGATGGTACCCTCAATAATGTGAGCGGTGTCGTCACTAACAAGAATTTAATCAAAACCACCATTTTAGCGGATAACCAACAAACCGTGGCATTGGGTGGGTTGATGCGCGATAACAGTACCTATGGTCAGCAAAAAGTCCCAGGATTGGGTGATGTGCCGATTCTTGGTAATTTATTTCGCTCAAAAAGCAAAAACTCGGACAAAACCAATCTGATTGTATTTTTACAGCCGACGATTTTGCGTAATGGTAGCGCGGTGGCAAGCGTGACCGAAAAAAGCTTAGACGGTATTCGTACCATGCAACTGGTAATTGATAAAAACGGTACGCTCAAACAAATCCCACTTAATATCAATGCCATGTTCCCCAATACCAACAGGGTGCAAAATGGCGTCAAATTGCCAACAGACGACTTGGTTACCCCAGCCGAACAAAGCTTATCAAACACCCCAAGAGTGTATGCCAATGGTGTCGATATCGTCACGCCCCCGTCATCAAACGTGTCTCGCACAGGCAGTTCATCGACCACAAGCGTGAGTCGCCCAGCGAGCAACACCGTTACTCAAGCGACCATTACCCAATCTACCGTCACCCAATCTACAGGGCAGACAGGGCAGGGCGCAAAAATGGCGCAAACGCCTGTGGTGATTGCGACCCCGCCTGCGGTGCAGACCATCACCGTGACAAATCCCTAAAAATGTCCCATAATGCCAAGCATAATGATACTATTAAATACCCCTTAGGAGTAGGAGACTTGCATGGACAATCAGCAAACTAATGCAGTGGATACGATGAACCTCACCGACAACTGGCAAGGCACTTCATGGCAACTCATTGGGCTGTCACCAGCATTGGCGGATTTAACCATTAATATTGATAAAAGCTTAAGCATCGGACGTAGTGACAGCAATGATTTGGTATTAGCAGCCTCACAAATCTCTCGCCAACACGCCAAAATTAACCGTATTGGTGAGCAGTTGTATGTGCAAGACCTAGGCTCAAGCAATGGTACCTTTATCAATGGTGAGCGTATCAGTACAGACGCCCATGCTTTGCAAGCCACCGATGAACTTGCCTTTGCTGACTTGGTATTTTTGGTGGTAAATGCCCCAGTCGATGCACTGGACGATGCTAGTTTTCTTGATGGTTTACAAGACATTGAGAATTTCACACCCACCACTGACATTCATACCCAAACTGAATCGACTGCATCGGTTGAGCCATCATCACTGAACGCTACATCCAACGCCGCGCCTGTAATTGATGTCGTTACCACGCAAGATTTTTTACCTAGCCAACTGAGCAACACTCATGTCGAGCAATCCGTATCCTCTACACCGACAACAGTGGATGTAGCAAGCGTTGATAACCCAGCATTACCGCTACTTAATACACCGGCTCAGCCGCCTGTTGTCACTGAGGCAGTACCATCACAGCCCATTGTCCCATCGGTTCAGGTCTCACCCGTTCAGCCAGCGCAACCATCGCTAGTAAGCACAGTAGACGCTGATGCGATGAAACCTGCGCCAATGAACCATGCGGCAATGGAGACTGCGCCAACAAAGCCTGCGGCAAAGAAAAACGCCACAGTCGCGATAATCATTGTGGTAATCATTGCGCTGATTATTGCATCAGTGTTGTTGATGTATTAGGGTTTAGGTAGCAAATAAGCGGCGCAAAGCCCCTAAAATGCGGATTTGAATCATTAAATTTACGTTTGAGCAAAAAAAATGAAAAAAAACTAAAAAAACGCTTGCAAGATTAAAAATATTTGCTAAAATGCTCACCACTTTCAAGCGATACGCCGGCTTAGCTCAGTTGGTAGAGCAACTGACTTGTAATCAGTAGGTCGCCAGTTCGACTCCGGCAGCCGGCACCATCCTTTAACACATCGTGTTAAGCGTACCTTGAAAAACAACTATGGTGGGGTTCCCGAGCGGTCAAAGGGGACGGACTGTAAATCCGTTGCGAGAGCTTCGAAGGTTCGAATCCTTCCCCCACCACCATTTGCCTGCTATTGTTATCTGAATATTCCCTAATGACGTTAACAGTAAGTCCAGAATGCCTGGGCGGGTCGCATTGCGGGTGTAGTTTAGTGGTAGAACTTCAGCCTTCCAAGCTGATCGTGCGGGTTCGATTCCCGCCACCCGCTCCATTATTCTAAACCAAAGTTTTGCTCATATAGCTCAGAGGTAGAGCACTCCCTTGGTAAGGGAGAGGTCCCGAGTTCAACTCTCGGTATGAGCTCCAGTTTTATAGAAAATAATTGATAGAAACCAAAAAATAGTTGAGGCAGCACAGATGTGTTGCCTTTTATTTTAGCAATAACAAAAAAGTTTACCCATAAAGATGAAGGCTATGGAAAAAACTTGAAATTTATGTTAAATTTGCTATTTTAGTGACCTAGCAACACTCACATTGGCAACACCAGCACTGGCAATACAGATACACCAGTTGGTTTATAGCTTTGAGCTAGGGTATTGCTAACAGTTTAACAATGATCAGAGGATTAAATTATGGCAAAGGCCAAGTTTGAACGTACTAAACCACACGTTAAC
>OFDC01000769.1_pt1 | contig 20886 bp, 24 predicted proteins | sample 1520941 | NCBI WGS metagenome assembly OFDC01 (sample SAMEA94258168, study PRJEB24077) | hot springs metagenome | biome: Aquatic biome; feature: Water | place: India | collected 2012-12-06 | depth 5 m | reverse complement strand
AGGGCGGTCGGGCCAGAAACGACCTATATAGGTGAAAAACTCGACCCACTACATCTTGTACCGGGCGTTTTCGCCCGAAATTAACACCCTGAATCTGATGATTTTTCAGTTGCCCTGTGGCGTTTTCTGAGAAGGTCCGGTCAGCCTCATGCTGGGACCAGTTTCGCCAGACGTTTTAGGTTCTGCGCGGTCGCAGCGAGCAGAAATTCGTCACTGGCGCCCCGTAGTCCCCTGAGCCGCAGGCGGGTGAAGCCGAGATTGCGCTTCAAATGGGCGAACAGCATCTCGATCTTTTTGCGCTTTCGGCGGTTGACGACGAATTCTTCGGTGCGGGAAATGTCGCGGGCGACCTGCCTGGCATCTTCGTCCATGTGACGGGTGACCGTTCGGGCAGGCGCTGTGGTGCAGGCCTTGCGGATCGGGCAAGCCCCGCAAGTTTCCGGGTCTGCGCTATAGCGCTTGATCCGCATTACTGGGTCAGCTTTCCGAAGGCGCATCTCATGCCCCTCCAGACAGGTGAAGCTGTCGCGGTCGGAGTCATAGGCGAAATAGCTGAGATCATACTTGCCATCGGTCTGATGCTGGCGGTCCAGCACAGGGACGTGCGGTGCAATATCGCGCTTGAGCAACCACGCCAGGAATGGGCCGGTGCCGTAGGATTTGTCGGCTGCCAGAGCATCGGGGCGGAAGGCGTGACGTTCAGCAGTGCGCGCCAGCATCTTCTTTGCCGCAACAATCTCCTGGCTCAACCGGGCCGGGGTCGCCTCGACATCCATGATGATGCCGTGGTCCGTGTCGATCAGGTAATTGGTCTCATAGCTGAACCGACCAGGCCCGTCTTTGATGGACCATGCTGCCTGCGGGTCGGTTTCTGAGAGGTATTTCGGGGATTTATGCTGCGGCCCTTCGGGAACCTCACCCGCCTCCGCCGCCAGCTGGTCGAGATAGTCGCGGACCGGACGTGCGATTTCTTCCTTTGCAGCCCAGGTCTTCTGCATCGCCTCGGGCTGATCCTTGCGCTCGCGGCTGGCATCGGCGGCGATGGTGCTGCCATCCACCGCCGCCGCCTGCCCACCGACGAAGCCGAAAGCCGCGCAGCGGTCAACGACCATCTCAAACACCCGGCGCAGGATGTCGCCATCGGCGAAGCGGCCATGGCGGTTCTTGGAAAAGGTGGATCGGTCCGGCACGCGGCCCTCAAGGCCAAGGCGGCAGAACCAGCGGTAGGCGAGATTGAGGTGAACCTCGTCAACCAACCGCCGCTCTGAGCGGATGCCATACAGATAGCCGATCAGCAGCATGCGGATCATCAACTCGGGATCGACCGACGGGCGGCCAGTATGGCTATAGAGCACTTCCAGTTCATGGCGGATCGCGCCGAAGTCCAACAACCAGTCGATCCGGCGCAAATGATGAACGGCGGGGACGTGATCCTCGATGCGGAAGCGGTAAAACAGCGCTTCCTGAACCTCTTGCCGACCCATCATCGCCTGATCCTCCAGCCCGCCTGAGCCAATTGAATCAGTCGGTTAGGTCCAGATCAAGCGAAGAGTTTTTCACCACCATCGACTGTATTTGTCCCAAAATGTCGCCGCCGAAGGTTTCTGCGCCGACCTACCGGCGGCTGTACGGACGACGCGGACACTCGCCCGCGCGCTCGTCAGTCCTTCGAAATCAGAGTGACAACACAAGGGTCGTTGGTGTCGAGGCCCGCTTTCTCACATTGGGGTGCGGTCAAGTTGAAGAAGAACACGTCCGACCCTTTTCCCCAAGGGTGGATGTTCCGGCGAAATGGCCCCGTCTCGTTCAGCATGACGTCCGCAGGAAATGCGCAGGTCCTGCCGTTGACGTATTCTGGTTTCACAACGATGTATCGAGGAAGAAATGCTTCCTTGCGAAGGACCCTTGCTGCAAAGATAACCGGGGCCTTTTCCATGTCCGGGTTTCCGAATTTGTGGTGCGCCTTCCCGCGCAGTCTATACTCACTGCGAAAGTCCGCAAAGTGCTCTTCGCGAAGACATCTCTGGACAAAGCTTAGGCGCCTCTGTCCCCAACCGAATCGACCGTTAATTTCGGAGGCTGTCCAGCACTGGACATTCTGGGCGATCCCCTCCACTGCAAAGCGCTGCGGTGCGGGACAGGACGGCTTCGATCCTTTGAAGGTCGGCGATTTTCGCCCTCACATCGGCCAGATGCGCATCGGTCTTTTCCTTGACCTCGGCGCAAGATCGTAGCGCGCCATCGCCAAGGCCAAGCAAGCCGCGAATGTCCTCCAGCGAAAACCCCAGCTCACGGGCGCGCAGAACGAAGCGCAGTCGCTGCACATCTGTGGCGTCATAGGTTCGGTGGCCTACATCGGTCCGGGCGGGTGGTGGCAGGATGCCCGCCGTCTCGTAATAGCGGATCGTCTCCAGATTGCAGCCGGTCGCGCGGGCCAGATCGGCCCGGCGCAATGCCCCTGCCTTGAGGCTTTCTTTGCGGGTCGCAGCTTCGTGAACGACAGTCATGGTGATTTCCCTTGCACCTGTAGTCACTACAGACCGTAGGCAGGTTGCAACGGGATGACAAGGAACCCTGCGATGAGTGACCTTCACGATGCCGAAACCGCGCCGCGAAGCGCCGATCACAAGGGTCTGTTTGCCACACTCGGGATGGCGGGGGCGCTTCTCGCCTCGGCCTGCTGCATCGTGCCGCTGGTGCTGGTGACGCTGGGAATATCCGGTGCATGGATCGGAAATCTGACAGCCCTTGAACCCTACAAGCCGCTGACCTCGGGCATCGCCATTGTCTTCATCGGGCTGGGGTTCTGGCACGTTTATTTTCGGACAAAACCCGTATGCGTGGAGGGGTCGTACTGCGCTCGCCCGCAATCGTCGCGCCTCACCAAGACGGTGCTTTGGCTGGCAACGGCGCTGGTCCTGTTGTCCGTGACGCTCAACTGGTGGGCCCCACTTCTTTACTGAAATCAAAGGAGAAAATCGTGAAACGTTTTGTAATTCTGGCGCTTGGCACGCTCATGATCGGCCTTCCTGCCACTGCGCCGGTGGCCTTTGCGCAATCGGCGACGACCGCTGCTGCCACGCTGTCGCAGGTCACTTTCGATGTGCCGGACATGACCTGCGGACTCTGCCCGGTGACGGTCAAGGCCGCGATGAGCGGGGTCGAAGGGGTGCAATCGGTCGAGGTGGACTTTGACAGCCGCAGCGCGCTGGTGATCTTCGATCCGGCCCTGACCGATGCGGCAACGATTGCGGAAGCCTCGGCACAGGCGGGCTATCCGGCCAATGTGAAGGGCTGAGGCCAATGCGCGACGACATTCAGGGCGGGGTGCTGGCAACACTGATCGCCGCCCCCTTGATGATTGTCTGTTGCGGCGGCGGCGGCATCGCATTGGCCGCGATCATGGGTGCAGTTGGCGGATGGGTCAGCGGTGCTGGCGGTCTGGCCGCAGTCCTGGTGGCAGCGGTTGCGGCACTGGCTTGGCGCAGCCGACAGCGCGCGCGGGCGAGATGCTGCGAGCCGGGCATCCCTTCTGAAAGGCAGCACAGGCCATGAGCGGCGATCCATCCGAACGCCGCCTGCTGATCACCGGCATTGTCGGCACCATCATCGCGGCGCTGTGCTGCTTCACGCCGGTTCTGGCCGTGCTCTTTGGCATTGTCGGCCTGTCGGCCCTGCTGGGCTGGCTTGATGTCGTGCTCTTCCCCGCACTCGCCTTTTTCATCGGGTTGACGATCTACGCCCTCTGGCGACGCCAGCGGAACACCCGGCATTCCTGAAAGGACAAGAAAATGCATGATTGCTGCACCATCCCCGGTCCCGGCCGCGGCGATTTCGACCTGGCGGTGATCGGGGCCGGATCGGCGGGGTTTTCCGCCGCGATCACGGCGGCCGAGGCGGGCAAGCGCGTGGCGCTGATCGGCCACGGGCTGATCGGCGGCACCTGCGTCAACGTGGGTTGCGTGCCGTCCAAGGCGATGATCCGCGCGGCGGAAGCGATTCACGGGGCGAGAGCCGCGCGACGGTTTCCGGGACTATCCGGCGTGGCTCAGGTCGATGACTGGGCGGCGCTGATGGCGGGCAAGGATGCCTTGGTCTCCGGCCTGCGGCAAAAGAAATATGCCGATCTGCTGCCGGGCTATGAGGAGATCACCTACATCGACGAAGGGGCGGCCCGGCTTGTCCCCGGTGGCGTGCAGGTCGGGCCGCGCCTGATCCGTGCGCCCAAGGTCATCATTGCCACGGGTGGCCGTCCCGCCCTGCCCCCCATTCCGGGAATCAAGGATGTGTCCGCGCTGGACAGCACGTCACTTCTCGCGCTGGAAACCCTGCCGGAAAGCCTGATCTTCCTTGGCGGCGGCTATGTCGGCGCGGAACTGGCACAGATGATGGCGCGCATGGGGGTCAAGGTCACCATGGTCTGCCGCTCGCGCCTTTTGCCGCAGGCCGAACCCGAAGTGTCGGAAGCCCTTACAGAGGTGTTTCGGAGCGAAGGTATCACGATGCACTGCAGCGTGACCTATGACGCTTGCCACCCGGCTGACGCGCGCGCTGTGCTGTGCATCGAAGAAGGCGGCAAGCGGCTGGAACTGACAGCAGATCATCTGGTGGTGACCGCCGGACGCAGTCCCAATACCGAAGGCCTCGGTCTGGCGGACATGGGGATTGAAACAGACAGGCGTGACGCAATCGTGGTGGGCGACGACATGCAGACCACCCGCCCCGGTGTCTATGCCGCAGGCGATGTCACGAACCGCGACCAGTTCGTCTACATGGCGGCCTACGGCGCGAAGCTGGCCGCGCGGAACGCCATGGGCGGTGCAGAACGCTATGACAATGCCGCGATGCCCTGGGTGGTGTTCACCGATCCGCAAGTGGCGGGCGTGGGACTGACAGAAGCGCAGGCGATCGCAGCGGGGCATGAGGTGAAGACCTCCGTCCTGAGCCTCGACAACGTGCCTCGTGCGCTGGCCGCCCGCGATACGCGCGGGCTGGTCAAGCTGGTGGCGGATGCCAAGACGGACCGCCTGCTGGGTGGGGTCATCGCCGCGCCGGAAGGCTCCGACAGTGTTCAGACGTTAGCGCTGGCGCTGAAGTTCGGGATGACGACGAAAGCACTTGGCGAGATGATATTCCCCTATCTGACCACGGTCGAAGGTCTGAAACTCGCGGCTCAGACCTTCGACAAGGACGTGGCGATGCTCTCGTGCTGCGCGGGATAAAGCCCTGCCGCCGCCAGTGAAGTGGCGGGCATCCTGCTTCACAGCTCCCAGCCTAGATCCCTGTCGAGTTCCCGCTGGCGTTCCAGTTCAAGTTGGCGCAGCCGCTCTTCCTCCAGTTTTCGCTGATGTTGCTGACGCGGTTCGGGCGATCCGCGCCCAAGCGCCTGGCTGAGCCGGTCGCGGATCGCACCCGCCCCCACCTCGTGGGCAGGTCCATCCGCCTCAGGATCACGCCCGGCAATCCGTGCCAGGCGCTGCTTGATCTCGTCCTGATCCAACTCTTTCACCTGCCGCCCAGCGACGGCGCGCAACGCCGCCAGCCCGGCGCTGACATGGCCCTGCCCTTCTTCGCGCGCCTCGGCCCAGGCATCGCGCGCCAGCTCCAACCGCTCGCGCATTTCCGCGAACACGGCCTTGGCCTGACGGGTGGCATGCACCCGCGCGCCCCTCTGGGTCAGCGGTGCGTAATCTCGGCCCTCGGCCTCTGCGGCCAGCTGCTCGCGGCGCTCGATGGCATTGGCGGCGGGGCCTAGCTTCAGTTCAGGTTCGCGGTCCAGTTCTTCGGCCTTCAGCACGTCGCCCAACGAAAGCGCCTCCTCGCGCTGCGCTTCCAATGACCGATGATCGACGCGCTCCTTCTGCCCCGCCAGCTCAAGCGCATGGTTTTGCAGTTCGGCCCAAACCCCGCGCATCGCCTCGATCTCCGGCCCGCCGGTGCTGGCCGCATCGAGAATGCGGGTCTTGTCGGTCAGCCCCTCGGCGGACAGAACGCGGGTGGTTGTCAGAATGTGGGCGTGATGGTTGCGCTGATCACCCTCGCGGTGCGGCGCGTGGATCGCCACATCCGCCGCCACGCCATAGCGCTCGACCAGAGCTTGGGCGAAGGCCTGCGCGATCTCGATCCGCGCCGCGTCCGATATCTCGGACGGCAAGGCCAGCTCCCATTCGCGGGCGGTGACGGAGTTGGACCGGGTCTCGCGCGCCTCGGCGGCGTTCCACAACGCGGCCCGGTCCTGCGCCCATTTAGGGGCATCATCGGGGGTGAGAATGAAGCAGGCCTCGACGCCGCGCTTTGCGGTGTAGTCGTGCTCGCGCCCTTCCCGCTCGCACGCGATAACGGAGGCCGACCGATAGGCCGCCGCCGCCGTGGCGGATCGCCCGGCGCTGCGTTTGACCGTTTTGACCGAGAGGTGATAGCTCGCCATGCGCGCGCCTTACCGATCAGGCGACCGGTAAAGGCGGGCATGCAAACAGGCAGACATGCAAACAGGCATGCGGTCTGCGGACCATCCTGGCAAGGATGCCAATGCGCAAACGGGCAGACATGCAGCCACGCCAACAGGCGGGCGTCCATACTGCCAGTGACGCGCGGGGCCATCGCCGGGATGGGCAACCGTTTGCCGGACAAGCAACGCGCGGCAAACCCGATCCGGCAGACAGTCCCGCTCTCGGGATCGGCGGAACCGGATCGCCCGCTGGCTTGGGCGCCCTCGCGGAACCGCCCCGCTCTCGGGGCCAGTTCCAATGAGGGCGGCAGGGACAGCGGGACGCAATCCAACCGCGCAGGTTGGCTTGGGAAGGTTTGGAAGGGGCAGAGCGCCCTTCCATGTCGATGCGCCTCGCATCGAAGGGGTTGGCCATCGGCTGGGGGGAACCCCCAAGAGGATCGCACGCAAATCTCGAAACCGCAGGTGGAGAGTTTGCATAAGTGCGCCCTTGACCTACTCGGCCTACGGGTAACCGCTTGACCTTGCCCCGTCAATACTCCATGCAACCCCAAGATGTTTTGAATTTCCCGCGTGTGTGAAGATACGAATGGCTGAGACAGAATTGGAACGCGCCGAGAAGCGCTACGCCCAGGCCAAGGCCCGGCTCCTAGCCCTGAAGAACCGCGAAGCGACGAAGGCGCGCAAGCTGGACACGCGGCGCAAGATCATCCTCGGCGGTGCGCTGGTCGATCTGGCGGAACGGGATTCCAGCGCCGCCGCAATGATCGAGCGCCTGGTCCGCAACCTACCCCGTGAACAGGACCGCAAGGCTTTCGAAGGCTGGGATGCGAAGCAGCCTGCCGCCGCACCTTCCGCGACGGCACCGCCCGGTACACCGCCCTCAACCTGATCGCCGCGCTTTTCCTTCATAGGGGGAGCGCAGCTCGCCCCCCTGCCCTCATAGCTGGACCTGATTTCCTTGCAGTATGTATTCACCGCCCTGGGGCTGCTGTCGCGGTTGTCCCTCTTTGTCGTCGTCACCCCGATCCTTGCGGTGTGGTTCTTCGTCTGGATGGTGATCGCCACGGCCTTCGCCTGGTTCGCCTGGCTGATCGTGATCATCATCCTGTCGGACGTGCCGATGGGCGAAGCCCTCTGGCACTGGTTCGTGTTCTGGCCGATGACGATTACCGGCTGGATCATCGGGGCCAGCGACTGGTCGAACCGGACGGGCATCAAACTCTGGGGCCGATCCGCTGGCGACAGCCACGGCTCGGCGCGCTTCGCCACCCGGAAAGAACGCGCAGCGTTCGAAGGCGGCGATGGCCTGCTGATCGGGCGCGACCTCGATACCGGCAAGCTTTTGCGCTATGACGGCCCGGCGCACCTCCTGACCCTCGCTCCGACCCGCGCGGGAAAAGGGGTCGGCACGGTGATCCCGAACCTCCTGCTGGCCGAACGCTCGGTGCTGGTGATCGACCCCAAGGGCGAGAATGCGAAGATCGCAGGCGAGGCGCGCAAGCGCTTCGGCGCGGTCCATATCCTCGACCCCTTCGGCGTTACCGGCATGCCTGCCTCTGCCTACAACCCCCTCGGGCGGCTCGACGCGGAAAGCCCCGACCTGGGCGAGGATGCCGCCTCTCTGTCCGAGGCTCTGGTGATGGACCCGCCCGGCCAACAGTCTGAGGCGCATTGGAACGAAGAGGCCAAGGCGCTGCTGGCCGGACTGATCATGTTCGCCGTGGCCCATGAGGACGCGGATCGCAAGACCCTCGCCACGGTTCGGGAATATCTGACCCTGCCGCCCGAGAAGTTCCGCGCCCTCCTGGAGCTGATGCAGGACACCGACGCTGCTGGGGGATTGATCGCCCGCGCCGCTAACCGCTTCTTGGGCAAATCCGACCGCGAAGCGGCCTCGGTGATGTCCTCGGCGCAGCGCCACACCCATTTCCTCGACAGTCCCCGGATCGTGGCCGCCACGGCGCGCTCAGACTTCCAGTTCTCGGCCCTGCGGCATGATCTGACCTCGATCTTCCTCGTCCTGCCGCCGAACCGCCTCGATGCCTACAGCCGCTGGCTGCGCCTTCTGGTGGCCCAGGCACTTCAGGACATCGCAAGGGACGCGGAAGCCGCTCAGGCAGGCTCACAGCGCCTGAAACAGCCCGCCCTGTTCCTCCTCGATGAGTTTGCAGCCTTGGGCCGTCTGGAAGCTGTAGAACGCGCCATGGGGCTGATGGCGGGCTATGGGCTGCAACTCTGGCCGATCCTTCAGGACATGAGCCAGCTGAAAGACCTCTACGGCGCGCGGGCCAATACCTTCGTGGCCAACGCAGGCGTGCTGCAATGCTTCGGGGTGAACGACTTCGAGACGGCGAAATGGCTGAGCCAGATGATCGGGCGGGAAACCACCGGCTATCAGACCGAAAGCCACAAGCCCGGCGATGCGCCCTCAACCTCGTACAACGTCACGGCGCGCGACCTGATGACCCCGGATGAGATCATGCAGATTCCGCCCCATGTCCAGCTGCTGCGCGTCCAAGGCAAGCCGGTGATCATCGCCCGCAAGCTGCGCTACTTCGCGGACAGGGAGTTCGACGGGCTTTACCCGTCACCGGATGCGCAACCCGCAAATCCCAAAACTGAACCCTGATCGCGCAACACAGGTCTCTGATCCCACATCGCACATCCCCGATCACGGAAGTCACAATGCCAGAACCCAGCCCCACCTCCCCTACCCTCTCTCTCGCCGCCCTCGGTGAAATGGTGGATCTTCTGGGAGTCGTCGTCGCCAAAATGTCGGATAAGCTGGATCAGCACGGGGAAACCCTCGCAGCGGTCCAGAAGACCGCGCTGGAAAGCCGGGACGCCGCACAGGCGGCCAAGACCTATGCTGATCCGCAGCGCTATGGCCGCCATATCGGCAACGAGATCGACAAGGCCCTGGCTGCTCCCCTCGACCGGCTGGAAGGTCTGCACCTTGGCCTCGCTGCCGATCGGCGGGACGCCAGCCGCACCCTGGACGAGCTGGTCCGGCAGGAAGAGCAAGCCCTTCAGCGCCTGCGCGACGAACTGGCAAACGCGGGACGCTGGAAGAAGCGCACCCCATTCATAGCCCTCTTCGGGTTGGCCCTGGTGCTCGGCTTCAACATCGCCCTGCCCCGCTTCTTGGCAGGCAACGGTACCGCCTGCGCTGTCCTCGGGGGTGAGTGGCTGCGCGGGCCTGAAAGCGGAAAAGAGGCCTGCGTGTTCTATGCGGAGTGAGGCGAAAAGTGTTCCAGGCGCAAGTTATCCACAGGCTTAGGTGTTAAATATGGGTTAGATTCAGTGTTAAGCGAAGAAAATTGGTCGCAAGCCACTGAAACAAATAAGAGATTCCGAGTGTGGCGTGTGTGAAAGTACGAAAGAACGTGTGTAAAAGTACGATAGAGCGTGGGCAAAAGTACGAAAGCGGCTTGCGTGTGTGAAAGTACGAATCAGCGTGGATTTTGCGCGTGCCCTGCCCTACTGTGTGTGAAAGTACGAAAGGCTGCCCTGTGTCTGACGACCATGTAGTAAACCGTTCCCCTCTCCTGCCTGATCGGTATCCGCAGGGCGATTTCTTCGTGTGCGACATCTTCGACGCTGTGCCGAAGGCTGACATGGCCTCGATGGAGCACCCGATCTTTTCTCTTTCGACCAAGCCGGATACGCGGGTCAGGGAGTATGAGCACAACGGGATTAAGATCGCGATCAAGCCTTCTGTCGACGGCCTCGCGACGGTTCATGATCGCGATGTCTTGATCTACTGCATAAGCCAGCTCATGACTGCCCTGAACGAAGGGAAAGAGGTTTCTCAGGTTGTCCGGTTTCGCGCGTTTGACATGCTGGTCGCTACGAACCGAAACACAGCGGGTTCCGGGTACTCTCAGCTGAAGGCAGCCCTTGAGCGCTTGGCAGGGACCAGGATCAGCACGAACATCGTGACCGGCGGGAAGGAGATTTTCAGGACCTTCGGCCTGATCGAAAGTGCCGAGGTTGTCAGGGAAACCCGCGACGGTCGCATGCAGGAAGTCGAGATCAAGCTATCGGACTGGGTTTTCAATGCGATCCGGTCGAAGGAAGTTCTCACGCTGCATCGTGATTACTTCCGGCTTCGGAAGCCGCTGGAGCGGCGCATCTACGAACTCGCACGCAAGCACTGTGGGGCGCAGAAGGAATGGCGGATCAGCCTTGCGCTGCTGCAGAAGAAATGCGGATCGAACTCTACCCCCCGCGAGTTTCGGCGCTTGGTCATGAATATCGTCCGAGAGGATCGGGAACACGACCACATGCCGGACTATGCAGTCTCCTATGACGATCAGGAGGACATGGTCACCTTCGCAAACCGACAGGGCGTGAAGATGGTGCTGCCTCCGGCAGTAGCGCCGCACCTTGATCCGGATGTTTATGAGACGGCCCGGATGCTCGCTCCTGGCTTCGACGTGTACTATCTGGAACGCGAGTGGCGCAGCTGGCTTCCAGAGACGCCACGCAACCCAGAAGCTGCATTCTTGGGGTTCTGTCGGAAGTGGGTGCAGAACAGGAAAAATACCGGGTAATTTCAAATACCGGATTTGTTTTTGTAAAGCTCCCAAGCCTCCTCGATGAGGACGCCTTGCTGCACGCCCCTGCGCTTGGCTTCATTGGCGATCTCTTCGGAAACGCCGGGCATGACCTTAGCGTGGACTTGCCCCGTCCGGGGGCTAGGCTTGCGCCCGCGTCGCTTCTGGCCGTCTCGGGCAACGAAGCCCAGTTCCTCCCCTGCCCGCTCTGCCTTTTCGATCGCCTGCGGGCTGCGGTCTTTCTCCCGGCTTTTTAGGCGGCCGAGGTCGATGTTGAAGGCTTTTCCGTCCGACATCTCAGACTCCCTCTGCCAGCCGCTTGTAGACCGCCTGGGCGAACAGAGCGGCGTTCTCGATCGCTCCTTCCATGTTCCCTTGGGCGGGCATGTTCCGGAGGTTACCTCCGAACTCGAAGAGCGCGGAGAACGCTGCCCGCTCCAGGAGCGGCGGATCGATCAGATCGACGCCTTGTGCCGCCAGTGACTCGGCGATGCCGCTATGTTGCTTCGAGCGGACGGCCTTCGTCATCGTGAAGACGACGGCGTGCGGGATCTTCCGATCGAGCGCTTCTTCCTCTTCGGCGATGAGCTGAAGCGCTCTGACACCAATCGTGGCGTCCAACGTGGTAGCTCGCATCGGAGTAATGACGAGATCGGCCTGAGAAATCGCACGGGAAACAAGCCGCGATGCGACGCCTTCCAGGTCCACAACAACGATCTGACCATCCGTGTCGTGCTGCTTGATGCTCTTCACGATGTCAGACTCGGTGACGCTCGACAGAACCTGAACTCGATCGGGTAGGGGGGCTCGGTCAGCCCAAAGGGTCAGAGAGTGGTTGGGGTCACAGTCCAGCATGACAACGCTCGCGCCTGCATGGGCCAGCTCTGTTCCCAACAGGATTGCCGCCGTGGACTTCCCGGCGCCCCCCTTCGGTGATGCGATGACAACAGTGGGCATAGATGTCTCCGAGTTACCAGATAATTATAGTAACCGGATAAATCGAAAAATCCAATAAGAAAAATCCATGCAGTACGCTTGACGTCAGTCGTCAATACCTCTATCTTCGGAAGCAAGATGATCCTGAGCTATCGCGACAAGAAGACCGAAGGCTTTGCCAGAGGCGAGTTTGTGAAGGCGTTTCAAGGGTTCGAGGATCAGGCGGCGAAGCGGCTGGCGATCCTGAACGCCGCGCCGTCACTCGACACGCTTCGGGCCTTGCCGAGCAACCGTCTGGAAGCCTTGCGCGGCGATCGGGCAGGGCAGTTCTCCATTCGCATCAACCAGCAATGGCGCATCTGCTTTCACTGGCCCGAAGGGCAGTCAGGACCAGGCAACGTTGAAATCGTGGATTATCACTGACGAAAGGAGGTCAGGCCATGTTCATGAGAGCAGTACATCCCGGCCACGTCCTGAAGGACGAGTTGGAAGAGCTGGGCATCACGCCCACGGAGTTTTCGCGGCAAATCGAGGTGCCGCCCAACCGCGTGAGCCAGATTATCTCGGGCAAACGGTCGATCACGGGTGACACCGCCCTGCGCTTCGGCCACTGGTTCGGCATGGACCCGCAGTTCTGGCTGAACCTGCAAGCGCAGTTCGACCTGGCCCTTGCAGACCGTGAAACGGGCACTTCCATCCGGCACTTGCCGACAAGAGCCAGCCCACCCCCACAGAACGAACAGACCAGCCTCATCTAATCACCCCCGCTCAGCGCCGGTTTTCCGGCGCTGACTGCGAAATCTTAAGCGCCCATTGAGAACTTACCGTGAACACGGCAAGTTGACTGAACACCGAATCACCCATCAATGCGGAAGTTACTCGCTATGGATTACACACGCCTGACGCGCGAACAGCTTATCGCGCATCTGGAGGAACGGGACGATAGCGAGCGCGGCGGCATCCGTCTGACCTACAAGGGGCAGACACCGCCCTGGAGGATCGCTCGCCGTGTCCGGCCGCGCCGCCAGAAGATCGAGGCGGAGCTTTGCGTCGGCGATGAAATCGATCAGGACTGCAATCTCATTGTCGAAGGTGAAAACCTGCAGGCGATGGTCAGCCTTTACAAATATCGCGGCCAGGTCGATTTTGTCCTCACCGATCCGCCATACAACACCGGGCGCGACTTTCGGTACAACGACAAGTGGGACGAAGACCCGAACGACCCCGATCTTGGTAAGCTCGTGGCTGATGAAGATGGCTCAAAGCACAGCAAATGGCTGCGCTTCATGGAGCCGCGTATCTGGATGATGCGCGAAATGCTCCGGCCGAGCGGCGTCCTCGCCATCTGCATCGACCAGCGGGAGCTGTTTCGACTCGGCCTGCTGCTGGACGGCATATTCGGCGAGGAGAACCGTCTCGCTGTCCTGAACTGGCAGAAATCATACTCGCCGCGCAACGACCGGGGCCACGTCTCGACGGCTACCGAATATGTTCTGGTCTATGCCAAGAACGAGCCGCAGTCGCAGACCAACCCTCTGCCACGCACCGACGAAATGAATGCCCGCTACAGATCACCGGACGGCGATCCACGGCTGTGGAAGCCAGGCGACCTGACGGCGCCGGGATCGACGACGCACAAGGGCATGATCTATGCCGTGCAAAGCCCGTTTACGGGCGAGCTGCACTATCCGACACCCGGTCGGCATTGGAGTTCAGAACGCAAGAACATCAAGTCGTGGTTGGCGGCATGGGGATCGAAGTATGTCGAGCGCGACCTGAACGACGGCAATCCGCCCGCCCTTGTCATCAAAGACGCGCCCCTGCCGGGTGAAGCCAAGTTCTCGCCGGATAACAAGGTTCTCGCAGCGGCCCACGCCGAGGCCGAGCGGATACGCGACAAGGGATGCTGGCCTGCTGCACACTGGCGCGACGGCGGGCAGGGCACCTTTGGCATGAAAAAGTATCTTGAGGATGTGCGGCAGGGGAAAGTCCCGACAACCTTTTGGGCCGACGATGACTACGAAACGCCGCTCGCCCTTGGATCGACTTCATGGACACATAAGGAATCTGGACACAGCCAGATCGGCATTCGCGAACTGGACTCGCTCGTAGGGCGCGGCCATGGTTTCGAGACGGTCAAGCCGCTCAAGCTCTTCACGAAACTCATCCAAATATGGTGTCCCCCGAACGGCCTTGTGCTCGATCCGTTCGCGGGGTCGGGGACGGCCGCTCATGCAGTCCTCGCGTTAAACAGGGACAGCGGAGCGTCACGGCGCTTTGTCCTGGTCGAGCAGGGCAGGCCGAACAAGCGCGATGACTACGCCCGAACCCTTACTGCACTACGCGTCAGCAGGGCGATCAGCGGTGAGCGTGTCGGGAAGGACGGGACCATCAAAGTGGCAGCCGACCCGTTGCCAGGCGGCTATCGCTTTTCCCGCCTCAGCCATCTTGTCGATTCTGACGCCGTTCTCGCGCTTGAGCGCGAGGAAATGATCGACCTGCTTGTGACTTCGCATTGGGATCAGGGCGACCGCAGCAGCTTCCTTCGGCGCTTGCCTGCAGCGACTGAGCGCCATTTGTTCGGCGTGGACGGCAGCCGTCGGGGCTATTTTCTTGTCTGGGAGGGACCGGGCGGCCCGAACCGGCTGAACCGCGGCGTCTTCAAGGAAATTGTCGCGGAAGCGAAGCAGCACGACCTCAAGCCGCCGTATCATGTCTATGCCCGTCTCAACAGCTATGACGGGCCGAATGTCGAGTTCTATCAGATTCCGGACCGCATTCTGGAAAAGCTCGGCGTAAATACCACCGTCGAACCGTTCGGTGCCGATATCCAGTCTGGGGAACTGCCGCGTGAGCAATATTCAGCTTCTTGAGTTTCAGCAGATTGCCGCCAACACCATCGCCGAGCGCTTTGCCGGACTGCTGGATGATCCTGAAGCGCCGACGATGACACGGCAGTGGGATACGTTCTTCTATCAGGCGCTTTCCGCCCTCACCGGCAGCGGGAAGACTCCGATCCTCGCCGATACGGTTTCGCAGATGCGCGCGCACCTCTCTGGCGAACCGTTGGTTCTGTGGGTGTCAAAAAATCGCGTCGTAGTCGATCAGACCCTCGCCAACTTCCAGGCAGGCGGCAAGTACGAGAACCTTGTCGAGGGGTTTATTGCGGCCAGGCTATCCGAGCTGCGCGCTGACGGCCTCAATGACGCCGGTACTCCGCGTCTGCTTCTCGCGACAACCGGATCGTTCAATCAGAAGGACAAGGGCGACGGAACGCTTCGAGTCCACAAGCAGGCTGATGACACCCTGCCCGGTCCCCTTTGGGAGGCGCTGTGCGCCCGCAAGGTGAACGGCAAGCGCCGCCCTCTCATCATCGTTTACGACGAAGGGCACAACCTCACCGATCAGCAGACCGACCTTCTTCTTGAACTTGAGCCGGAGGCGCTTCTGGTAGCCAGCGCCACCATGCGCACCGCTCCGAAACTGATGCGCATGATCGACCGGCTCCGCGATCATGGCTGGACCGACGAAACTTTGATTACGCCGGTCAACAGCAGCGAGGTTGTTTCCGCCGGGCTAGTCAAAAGCCAGATTGTGCTGGGCGGGTTCGAAACCTCGATGGAGATGACGCTCGGGCCGATGCTTGAGGCATTCCAAGCCCTCGAACAGAAGACCGAAGACTTCGGCGCGCCCTTCCGCCCCAAAGCGATCTATATCTGCCAGACCAACAAAAGCCAGGATGATGGCGCGATGGACAACCCGGCGAAGCCCTTTGCCGAGCGTCGCGCCGCCCCGATCATGATATGGCGCTACCTCACGGAAACGGCCGGAATCGATCCAGCCGAGATCGCCGTGTACTGCGACCTCAAGTTCGACAAAAAGTATCCGCGCCCTGACGACTTCGCACTGTTTAGCGGTGGGGATGATGACTACACCCTCTTCAAGGAGGGCAACTACCGGCACATTATCTTCAACTTGACACTGCAGGAAGGTTGGGACGATCCGGAGTGCTGCTTTGCCTACATCGACAAGAGCATGGGATCGAACGTCCAGATCGAGCAGGTGATCGGTCGTGTACTGCGCCAGCCCGGCGCACAGCATTATGCCGATCCCGACCTCAATAGCGCCGAGTTTTTCGTACGAATGGACGACCGACAGGCCTTCACTGACATTCTTAAGCTGGTGCAGGCGAAGCTTGCCGCCGATGCCCCCGAAACCAAGTTGACAACCTATATCGGCAAGGGTGGCCGCTCCGGCACACGCCTTGAACCGAAGAAGTCGAAGACGCTTCCTTCGGTTCACGCGGATTCCGAGGACGCCATAGACGCGATCGCCGACGCGATCGCCGCGCTACGCGACTACCGCAGCGATAATGTTTACACAGTGGGGGAGGGGCGGCATGTCCGCGCCATTCAGGCCATCGGTTCAGGTTCTGCGCCCGTCATCGAGGAACAGACGACCGAGCATTCCAACCCGGTCATGGCGCGGTTCGTTCTGCGGCGCGCCCTGCAGGCGCAGCACCCCAAGACGGCCAATGTTATCAACTGGGCCGACCCGAAGTTTGACGCGCGAATTGAAATCAACAGCCTAGCCGCACAAGAGCTGCGGCGCGCGGCTGACGAGTTGGTCGGTCTTTATCTCGATCACACCCGGCTTGTTTGTGAAGAGGACAATCCGCATCCAGTCGGGCCGGTATTGGTTCGCGACGAGAGACTGGTCCGCTTCAACAACGCCCTTCACGAAGGCTACAGCGACCTCAATCCCGACGAGGAAACCGTCGCCCATGCTCTCGACAAGACGGGGTATGAGTGGGCGAGAAACCCATCGCCCGGCGGCTTCTCGATTCCGCTTCTCGACCGAGGCAGTACTCGAAACTTCTATCCGGATTTTCTCATCTGGAAGAACGGCACCGTTTTTGCCATCGACCCGAAGGGCGAGCCGTATCTTGCAACTGACGCAGGCCGGAAACTGCTGGCGATCCGCGACGACAGCGGTCGGAAGATTATGATTGTGCGCCTCATCACAGCGGGCCGCTGGAACAACGACACGCTCAAGAAGATCGCTGATGACGGCTATACGGCGTGGACTCTCACCAACACCGGCAAGATCAGATCGCGCTTCAAGGCTAGTGTGGAAGAGATTGTCGAGGCTTGCCTAGACGACCGCTTCTAACCCCAATCAGTCACCGACGAGATGGCCTACGCTTATGCCCTTCGAACGGTCTTCGCGCTGACCCGGAAGAGCTGCGCGATCTCGGGCAGGGGCCTCAGCTCCTCGTCGCGCATCCGCCTCACCTCAGCCTTCTGCGCGGCTGATAGGGCAGGGGGCCTGCCGCCCACCCGTCCACGCTTCCGCGCAGCTTCCAGCCCCTCTCTGGTCCTCTCAGAAATCCGCTCCCGTTCGAACTGGGCGATGGACGCGAACACATGAAACACCAGCCGCCCGGCGGGCGTGGTGGTATCGATGTCCTCGGCCAGCGACCGGAAGCCCGCGCCGCGCGCCTGGATCGCATCCACGATGTCGAGAAGGTCGCGCAAAGAACGGGCGAGGCGGTCATACTTGGTGACGGTCATCACGTCGCCCTGGCGCAGCTGATCGAGCAAGCGGTCCAGCTCGGGCCTGCTGCGTGCCGTGCCGGTGATCTTGTCGGCGAATATCCTCTCGGCCCCTGCGACCTTCAGGGCATCGAGCTGGCCGTCAAGGCTCTGATCGTCCGTCGAAACTCTGGCGTATCCGATGATCATGCCACATCGTGCCAAAAACCTCCCAAAACCGCAAAGCTTTTGTCATGGGTTTTTGTCCGACCTAAGCCCTTGAGGCGGGACATGTGAGCTTGATCGCTATCTGGCGGTGAATCTTGATTGCTATGTGGCGTGTCCAATGACCAGTGCGGAGGCGGCGGCTTCGATGACGTCGGTGGTGATGACGGAGAGTTCGTTGATGCGCAGGACGCGGTCGATCTGAACGAAGAGACGCTGGAGAAGCCGGAAGTTGCCGCCGGTGAGGCGGGTGATCGAGGCCATGGCTTGCATGTCCGTAAAGTCGTCCTCGCTCATGTCGTGACCGAGATGGCGCCAGTGCCTTTTGAGAACGAAGGCCAGTTCTTCCTTCGAGAGCGGGGCATAGCGGTGCGAGAATCCGATGCGGCTGTAGAATTGCGGGTAGCGCGCCATGCGCTTTTCGATGCCCGGCATGCCGATCAGTATCAGGCCGGTATTGCTGCGGTCGAACTGGTCACGCAAGTATTCGAGCGCGGTGGTGCCGATGCGCTCGGCCTCGTCGATGATGACGAGTTCGATGCGCGCGAACGGTGCCGGATTGCGAACAGGCCCGCCGATGCCGATCCCCTGTTCGATGCACGCCGTCACGCGGTTGGTCAGAAGCAGCATGTCCTTGCGCAGTGTAGCCATCGCGGCGGCAACGGCCGGTGTGTAGAAAACGGTGCGCGACCGTGCCAGGGCGGCATAGACCTTTTCGTCGGAGGGATCGCGCGGCCCCCAGGCGGTCAGCAAGGGTTCCGCCAGGTCCCAATCTGCGTAGCGGCGCGCGGACAGTGTTTTCCCAACCCCCGCCGGTCCATGGCAGAGGCCAATCGTGGCATGACGGCGCACGGCGTCAGCAAACTCGACGAAGCGCCTGTGCTCGCGTGTCGCAATGAAGGTGTTGTGGTGGCGCGTCGTCACGGCCTGCGATCCTCCTTGTAGAGGGCAAGCCTTGGCGGCGGAGCGGTTTCCTTCGGCCGAGCTGGCGCGGGTGCTGTCTGCTTCGGCAGGAATTCCGTCACCTTCCGGGTCCGGATCGCGATTTCACCCCGCAGTTCCTTTCGTCGCGCAGAGCGCGCCTGCTGGATGTCCCTCATCGAGATCGTCAGGTCCGCATGCTCGGGGCAGACCGCGCGGCAGAGAAAGCGGTCGCGGTGAAACACGCGTATTTCCATGATGTCGTGCGGGTCATAGCGGATGACGACGGCCTCACCGACATAGGCCGCGAGTGTCGGGTCCATGTAGCGCAGGCCTTGGAAATGAATGCCGTCGCGTCGGACGAGGCGGGATTTGGCCACAGTCATCAGCAGAAGGTCGAGGGCTTCGACGCTGTCGGGCAGGCGCGGCAACCATCCTTCTGCAAGCCAGGCCTTCTGCGGGGCGATGCCGATTCCGCTGTGCTGGCGGGCATTGTAGATTCCGATGATGAAGACCCCGAGCGCCTTGTCCAGGTCGGAGAGTGTCAGAACAGGTACGGACACCGGCTTGCCCTTTACAAGACAGCCGGGCAGGTCGGGAAGGAACTCGCTGTTCATGGTGCCAAAGAAGCGTTCGACCTTGCCGCGTCCCTGCGGGCGCGCCACAGTGGAAAACCTCAGCTCGATCCGCAGATCGGCCGCAACCTGTTCAAGATGGCGGCTTGTAAAATCGCTGCCATGATCGACATAGAGCGCATCCGGGATGCCGCAGATCGGCCAGGCCGGGTCTGACTTGGGCCAGATCGCCTGCCGGAGCGCGAGCGCCGTTTGCAGGGCAGAGGGTGCCCCGATGAACGCCGTGTATCCCGCAACAGCCCGCGAATGATCGTCGATGACGATGGTCAGCCAGGGCCGCACCGGTTTCGCGTTGGCATCCAGGATCAGCAGATCGAGCTGCGTGTGATCGGCCTGCCAAATCGCATTCGGACGGTCGGCACGGTGCCGGTGGATCAGTTCGAAGCGATTGCGATAGGCCGCCGTTCCATCATGGGCCAATGTGACAAGGCCCGGGTCGAGGTCTCGCACGATGGCGTGCACGGCAGCATAGGACGGCATCGGCCAGTCCTGTGCTTCGACCAAGGGGCCAAGCCGCCGACGAATGGCAGCGGCAGAAAGGCGCGGTTTGCCAAGCGCCAGAGTCTTGATCGTTTCGACGAGAGCGGCCGGGAGGCGTCTTTGCCCGGCATCTGCACGCCGTCGTCGCGCAAGACCGGCAAGACCGTTGTCGCGATACCTCGCCACCCACCGCTGCATCGTGCGGAGTGGGACATTCGCCACCTGTGCCGCCTCGGCCAAGGGAACACCGTCCTGGACATGAGGGCGCAATGCCCGGAAGCGGGCCATCGCGGTATCCCGTTCGGCCTCGGACAATTCGGCGAGGTTGTCCGTAAGAGGATCGTTCAGCGGACGCTCGGACATGGCGGGCAACCTCGCGGGAATGCTGAGGGCCCAGTGTATCACAAGAATGGTCCGATTGAATTTGCAGAAGAGGCCCCTTATCCGTACAGTATGCCCATGGCTCCCACGAAAATCGGATACGCACGCTGCTCGACCGACAGGCAGGATCTGACGGCCCAGAAGAACGCGCTGGAAAATCTCGGCGTGACCCCGGACCGCATCTATACCGATCATGGCCTGACCGGCACCAACCGCGCCCGCCCTGGGCTGGATCAGGCCCTCGCGGCCCTGCGCGAGGGGGATACGCTCGTCGTGCCGAAACTCGACCGGCTGGCGCGCTCTGTCCCCGACGCCCGCGATATTGCCGACCAGTTGCAGGCAAAGGGTGTGAACCTGGCTCTCGGCGCCTCGGTCCATGATCCGACCGATCCGATGGGAAAGCTGTTCTTCAATATCCTAGCCACTTTTGCCGAGTTCGAGGCCGACCTGATCCGCATGCGCACCCGCGAGGGCATGGCCATCGCCCGCGCAAAAGGCAAACTGCGCGGCAAGCAGCCAAAGCTGTCCGACCGCCAGGCCCGCGAGTTGCGCCGCATGCACGACACCGGCGAATATTCGGTCAGCGACCTTGCCGAGGTGTTTTCCGTCTCCCGCCCAACTGTCTATCGAACCCTGCAACGGCAGGCAGGCGACAATTAGCGGTCAAGATTCACCGCCAGATAGCGATCAAGCTCACACGGGACAGGGTAGGGCGGTCGGGCCAGAAACGACCTATATAGGTGAAAAACTCGACCCACTACATC
>OFDC01000768.1_pt1 | contig 20911 bp, 17 predicted proteins | sample 1520941 | NCBI WGS metagenome assembly OFDC01 (sample SAMEA94258168, study PRJEB24077) | hot springs metagenome | biome: Aquatic biome; feature: Water | place: India | collected 2012-12-06 | depth 5 m | reverse complement strand
AACCCCGCCGGGCGACCAGCCCGGCGGGGTTTATCTTTGCCTCCGCCCCTGTCCCTACCCCGGACAGGCCCCTTTCACGCTGAGGCTTTCTTAATCGCCCTGTGGCACAACCCGAGCGCGCGCCAGATTGGCGTGATGGAACGGGGTTTCGGCAATGGACATGGCAAGTGCGCGGAGTTTGCGCACCCAAGCGCGAAGCATGCCGCAAGGCAGCGCGGACCATGGCGAAATCCGCCTGCTTTCTGCCGATGACATCGCTGCGCCCGCCTTTGTTTCCGCGTGGGAACGGTTGGTGGAACAAGCATCCGAGCCCAACCCCTTCTTTGAACCCAGCCTTCTGATCCCCGCCTTGCGCCAATGGGGGCGCGACCAGCGGATCGTGACCAAGGCTTGGTTTGTCGACGGCAAGCTCGCAGGCCTGCTCCCGGTTATTCGCCATGCTGATTACTACGGTCACCGTGTCACCCATGCGGCGGGCTGGCTGCACCCCAACGCTTTCTGCGGCGTGCCGCTGATCCTTGCGGGGTACGAGCAAGGGTTTTGGCGCGCGCTGCTGGCCCATTTTGACCGCGCCCCGCGCAGCGCGCTGCTTCTTCATTTGCCCAAACTGCCCGCCGATGGTCCGGCCCATGCGGCTCTGACGCAGGTTCTGAGCGCAAGCGGGCGGGCGCACTATGTCACCCTCGAAGAGCGCCGCGCCTTGCTGACCGGCGGAGCCTCACCGGAGGCCTATCTGGCGCAGGCAATGAGCGCCAAGAAGCGCAAGGAGCTGCGCCGCCAGCACAACCGCTTGGCCGAAGAAGGCGCGCTGACCTTCGAGCGGCTGGAAGACGCCGAGGGGCTTTCCGCATGGATCGCGGAGTTCCTCACGCTCGAGGCCGCAGGGTGGAAAGGCGCTGAGGGATCGTCGCTGGCGAGCGCACCGGACACGCAGGCCTTTTTCGAACAGGCCCTCACCAGCGCGGCGGCAGCGGGGCGGCTGGAGCGGCTGGCACTGCGAATCGATGGCCGCGCGATTGCCATGCTGGCCAATCTGGTCACGCCGCCCGGCATCTACAGCTTCAAGACCGCCTATGATGAGACCTACGCGCGCTTTTCGCCCGGAATGCTGTTGCAGCTGGAAAACCTCGCCCTCTTGGCGCGTGATGATGTGGAGTGGGCCGATAGCTGCGCGGTCGAAGGCCACCCGATGATCGAGCGCCTGTGGCGCGACCGCCGCCAAATCGTCAGCCGCAACATCGCCATCGGCGGGCCGCTGCGGCGCGGCCTGTTTGGCCTGCTGATGGCCTATGAGACTCGTCCGAGGAGGAACGCATGAACGCCCCCACCCGCTTCACCGACGCCGCGTCGGCGCCCGTGTTCGACACTGCCACCCGCGCGCGGTTTGCCGCGCATTATCCCGAACAGCCGCATGTCCTAAGCCACAGCCTGACCAGCCACCCGCTGCTTGAGATCGAGGCACTGGCGCAGCTCGCGGAAGAGCTCCCGCTCACCAGCGTCGAATACAACCGCGGCGACCTGCCGATTGGCGTCGATGGCAAGCCGGGATCGAACGGGCTGACCATCGCGGAAACCGTCCGCCGCATCGCCGAGGCGGAGAGCTGGGCGGTGCTCAAGAATATCGAACAGGTGCCCGCCTATGAGGCACTGCTGATGGGCCTGCTGGACGAGATCCGCCCAGAAATCGAAGCCGCGACTGGCGCGATGCTGACCCCGCAGGGGTTCATTTTCATCTCCAGCCCCAAAGCGGTAACCCCCTATCACTTCGATCCTGAACACAACATCCTGCTCCAGATCAGGGGCACCAAGGTGATGACCCAGTTCCCGGCGGGCGATACCCGCTTCGTGCCCGATGAAGCGCATGAGACCTACCATTCGGGCGGCCCGCGCGAATTGAAGTGGGATGACGCGATGCTCCCCCACGGCACCGAATTCCCGCTTGCGCCCGGCGAAGCGCTGTTCGTGCCGGTGATGGCCCCGCATTTCGTGAAGAACGGCCCCGCGCCTTCGGTCTCGCTCTCGATCACCTGGCGCAGCGAGTGGAGTTACCGCGAGAGCGACGCGCGGATCATGAATGCGATCCTCCGCGAAAAGGGCTTCAAGCCCGCCGCTCCGGGCCGTTGGCCGCAGCAGAATTACGCCAAGGCCTACGCCTTCCGTATCATGCGCAAGCTCGGGTTGACGGGGGCGTAAAGCGCACGCATGGCCTCGCGCCATGAGTGATACACCGACGAATGACAAACTGGTCGCGGGCCTGATCCGCCTGCTGACTGTGCGGGCCCTTGGCCCCGACCTTTATGAAGGCTCACCCCAGACCGACGGGATCGGGCGGGTGTTTGGCGGGCAGGTGCTGGCGCAGGCTTTGCAGGCCGCAGGGGCGACCGTCACCGATGGCAAGCGCGCCCATTCGCTCCACGCCTATTTCCTGCGCGGCGGGCGTGAAGGTGCACCGATCACCTACCGCATCGAACGCGATTTCGATGGCAAGAGCTTTGCCAACCGCCGGGTGGTCGCAGCACAGGCGGACGAGGATGGCGGTATGGTGCCGATCCTCAACCTCACCGCCAGTTTCCAACTACCCGAGCAGGGCCTCGAACATTGCGATTCGCCTATGCCCGACGTCCCCCGCCCGGACGACCTGCGCCCCGACATGGTTATGCGACAAGAGATTGCCGCGGAATGGGGTGACCGCCTCAGCGAGAACCAGCGCCGCCTGATGCTGCGCCCGCGCCCGATCGAAATGCGCACGATCGACCGCCTGCATTGGATGAGCACCGAACCGCGCGAGCCGCGCGCGCATACCTGGTTCCGGGCCTGCGCGCCGATCACCGGGGCGGATGACACGCCCGCACTCCACCGCGCGATCATCACCTATGCCAGCGATTACACCCTGCTCGGCACCAGCGCGCTGCCGCATGGCCTCAGCTGGATGCGCGGCGAGCTGGTCGGCGCGAGCCTTGATCATGCCGTCTGGTTTCACCGCGAGGCGCGCGCGGATGAATGGCTGCTCTACGCCACCGACGCGCCGTGGAGCGGCGGCGGGCGCGGGTTCAACCGCGGGCGGATCTTCAACCTCGCAGGCGAACTGGTGGCGAGCGTCGCGCAGGAAGGCATGATGCGGAAGCGGGTGAAAGGCTAATTCAGCCCTCTTCCGTTCGCCCTGAGCCTGTCGAAGGGCTGCACTTTCTTCGTGAGAAAAGGGCAATGATCCAAAGAGCAGAACGGTCCTTCGACAAGCTCAGGACGAACGGAGCTTGAGGCCAAGATTGCCGCTCAATGCGCCAGCAAGATCGGCATGTCCGGCTCGCGCAACGTCCGCCGCGTCACCCCACCCAGCAGCATCTCCGCCAGCCGCGCGTGGCCATAGGCGCCCATCACCATCAACCCGCATTCGCGCAGCTGCGCTGCTGAGAACAGGATGTCGTCAACCTTCGCCTCGCCGCGCGGGATCTCGACGAGTTCGCATTCGATCCCGTGGCGGCTCAAGTACTTCGCGCCCTCGGTCGAGGGGAGATCGAAGCGCGCCTTGTCGCTCTCCTCCGACACGCTCGCCAGCGTCACCTTGCACGAACAGGCAAGCAACGGCACCGCACCGCGCAGCGCGTGGGCGGCTTCGGAAGAGCCGTTCCACGCCACCAGCATCGGCGCGCTGACATCGAAAGCTTTCGTGTCCGCAGGCACCACCAGCACCGGCGCGCGCGACTTGAGCACGAGATCGCCAACCAGCGCCGACGGCCCATTACCCTCGCCGACATCCGACGGGCCAACGATGATCACATCGGCCAGCGGCGAGACCTCCAGCAGGCGGTGCTGCGCGATCCCGTACACAAAGCGCCAGTCCCACGGCACGCCTTCATGCTCAAGCTTCGCTTCGGTTTCGGCGCGCAGCTTGTCGGCGTTTTCCTTGATCACCGGCATCGCCGCCGCGATCGCCGAGCCGTAGAAATCACCCGGCGCGAAGACTTCGTAGCTCACCGCCTGCAGGCAGGTGATGTGACCGTTGGTGGCCCGCGCGATGTCGAGTGCCACTTGCAGGCGGGCGTTCATGGCGCGGTCGGGATCGATGTGCAGCAGAATGGACTTCATGGCGTGTCTCCCAGTGACGGTGAACATCATCGCCCCATGCGCCGCAGCTGGCTTTGACAGGGATCAAATTTGCCTGCGCACGCGGCGCACCCATAGCATCTTGCCAGAGACATGGCGCGCGCTCATTCTGCCATGAGGGAGAGAGACCATGCAGATCACACGTCACCCGCCGGTCAAGGCCACGCTGGAGCCGTCGAACCATCCCTATCTGACCGGCCCGTGGACGCCGCTCCATGAAGAGGTGGACGTGGCCGAACTGCCGGTGCTGGAAGGCGCGATCCCAGAGGACATTGACGGGATTTATCTGCGCAACACCGAAAACCAGGTGCACCAGCCGCTCGGTCGTCATCATCCGTTCGATGGCGATGCGATGATCCATCAGGTGAATATCTCAGGCGGCAAGGCGAGCTACCGCAACCGCTTCGTGCGCACGCACTGTTTCGAGGCCGAGCAGATCGCCGGGCAATCCTTATGGGGCGGGCTGATGGACCCCTGGGGCACCTCGAAACGCCCCGGCTTCGGCGCGCATGGGGGGCTGAAGGATACCGGATCGACCGACATTATCGTCCATGCGGGCACGGCCTACGCGACGCTGTACCAATGCGGGGAGGCGTGGATGCTCGATCCGGTCACGCTGGGGAGCCGTGGGAAGGCGCCGTGGGTGCCGCTGGACGGCATCTCCGCCCACCCCAAGGTGGACGAAGCAACCGGCGAGCTGATGTTCTTCAACTACTCCAAGCACGCGCCTTTCATGCATTACGGCGTGGTCGATCCGACGGGGCAATTGGTGCACTACGTCCCCGTACCGCTGCCGGGGCCGCGCTTGCCGCACGACATGGCGATTACGCCGAACTGGTCGATCCTCAACGACATGCCGCTGTTCTGGGATGAGGAACTGCTGGAGCGCAATATCCACGCCGCGCGCATCCATGAGGGCGTGCCGACCCGCTTCGCCTTGATCCCACGCCATGGCCAGCCCGAGGACATTCGCTGGTTCGAAGCCGCCCCGACCTATGTGCTCCACTGGACGAACGCATGGGAGGAGGGCGATGAAGTCATCCTCGAAGGCTATCATCAGGCCAAGCCCATGCCCGATCCGCTGGAGGAGATGGGCCGCTACAGCCACATGATGGCTTACGTGGACGAACACTCGTTCCAATCGCGGCTCCACCGCTGGCGCTTCAACCTCACAACCGGCGAGACCCGCGAGGAGCGCCTGTCGGAGCGCATCGTCGAATTCGGGATGATCAACCCGGCCTACGCCATGCGCAAAAGCCGCTATGTCTGGTCGACCACCACCCGGCCCGGTTGGTTCCTGTTCAACGGCTATGTCCGCCACGATACCGAGACGGGCGCAGAACAGGTCTACCGCTTGCCCGAAGGCGTCTATGCCAGCGAAAGCCCGATGATACCGCGTAAAGGTGCGACATCCGAGGATGATGGCTACCTCGTCACCTTCCTGATCGACGAAAACACCGGCACCTCGCAATGCGCGATCCTCGATGCATCGGACGTCACCAAGGGCCCGATCTGCCGCCTCGCCCTGCCGCACAAGATCTGTTCGGGCACCCATTCGGTCTGGGTCGAGCACGATCAGCTGCGCAAGGATGCCGCCTTTCACGCAGCGCGGTTCATGACCGCAGCTTGACCCCGGTCGAAGCGGTTCGCGCGCTCGTCGCTTGGATGATTGCGCTTAAGCACGCGCCCGCGTAGCGCGCCAACGATTGTATACTCTCGGGGGCTCTTACCATGACACTTCGCCTTGCTCTTGCCGCATCGACCGCGCTGCTGTTCGCCATGCCTGCCTTGGCCGAGACCGCCGCGCAGCCAGCCGCCGCGACGGCCACCGCCCAATCCGAGCACGACAAGCTATTTGCCCTGTTCGAAGATGCCGACGCACGCGAACTGGCGCTCAACCCCTTGAACCGGCTGTTTCGGGGCGATGACACCAATGCCGGGCGGCTGGGCGATTTCCTTACCGATTCGAGCTTTCTGGCAGGCCGCACCAACACCCAGCTCAACCTCGCGCTGCTCGCGCAGATCGACCGCAGCAAGCTGAATGAGACCGACCAGCTCGCCTATGACGTGTTCAAATACACGCAGGAGCGCGCGCTGGCAGGCGTGACCGACGAGATCCGCGCGCTCACCGAAGTCCGTCCCCTGAACCACTTCTTCGGGCTGCACACCTTCTACCCGCAATTCGCCAGCGGCACCGGGGTGGCGCCGTTCAAGACCCTCGCGCATTACGAGGACAACCTTTCGCGTCATGACGACTATATCGACTTCATCGAGCGCGCGATTGGCAAGTTCCGCGAAGGCATGAAAAGCGGTGTGGTCGAGACCAAGCTGACAGTCGGCATCATGGTCACCCAGCTCGACACGCAGCTCGGCACGCCGCTCGCAGATTCGATGTTCATGGCGCCGACCAAGGCCTTCCCAGACAGCATCACCGAGGCTGATCGGGCGCGGCTGACCAAGGCCTATGAGGCCAAGACCGCCGAAATCTATGCCGTCAACACCCGGCTCAGGGACTTCCTGCGTGACGAATATCTGCCCGTCGCGCGCGACAGCATCGGCCTCAGCCAGATGAAGGGCGGCGACAAGCTCTATGCCCAGCTGGTGGAGGACACCACCACTCTGCCGCTCGATCCCGAGACGATCCACCAGCTCGGCCTCAGCGAAGTCGCGCGGATCAAGGCCGATCTGGAGAAGCTGAAGAAAGAGGTGAAGTTCAAGGGCACCCTCACCGAGTTCTTCGACTACGTCCGCACCGACAAAAAATTCCAGCCCAAGAGCCGCGAGGCGTTGACCCAGTCCTTTTACGACATCGGCAAACAGGTCGACGCCAAGATCGGGGACTACTTCTCGCTGATCCCCAAATCGCCGCTCGAAATCCGGCCCTATGATCCCTCGGTCGAAGAGTTCGAGGCGGGCGGATCGTACCAGTCGGGCTCGCCCGATGGCGCGCGGCCGGGGGTGTTCTATTTCAACGCCTATGACCTGCCGAGCCGCCTGACCCCGGGCAATGTCACGCTCTATCTGCACGAAGGCGCGCCGGGACATCACTTCCAGATCAGCCTCGCGCAGGAGAACGAGGCCCTGCCCGCTTTCATGCGGTACGGCGGCACCACCGCCTATGTCGAAGGCTGGGCGCTCTATGCCGAGACGCTCGGTTACGAGATGGGCTTCTACAAGGACCCATGGAACCGCTATGGCACGCTGCAGGACGAACAGCTGCGTGCGATGCGGCTGGTCGTCGATACCGGCATCCACGCCAAGGGCTGGACCCGCGATCAGGCGATCGACTTCATGCTCACCAATTCGGGCATGACTCGCACCGAAGTGGTGGCCGAAGTGGACCGCTACATCGCGATCCCCAGCCAGGCGCTGGCCTACAAGATCGGCGCGCTGACGATCCAGGACCTGCGCAAGAAGGCCGAACTCAAGCTGGGCAAGAAATTCGACATCAAGGCCTTCCACGAACAGGTTCTGAACACCGGCGGCCTGCCGCTGGCGGTGCTGGAACAGAAGATCGACCGCTGGATCGCGCGCGAGGCGGCGCGCTGATCCTTAACGAAGCGCGATCGCGACTCGCTCGGTTCACCGCGCCCTAGCCCCCGGCGACCTGCATTTGCGGTTGCCGGGAAAAGGCCGTTCATCTGGGAGCAAGGTCTTGCCGATCACGGGAACCTTGCGCAATACGCCATGCGCGGGCCGATGATAGAACATGATGGTCCGCAGTTGAGGAGCAAGACCATCGTGATCGCCACCCCCGCGCCCCGCGCCACCTGATGCTCGCCGTGTTGATCGGTGTCGCCGCTGTCACGGGCCTCGCTGCCCAGACGACGCCTTCCAACGAGACGGGCCAGCCGCTCGTGACAGTCTATGGCGATCTTCCGCCGCTCGTGGAGCTTGCTGTCGGGCCCAGGGTCACCGGCATCATCTCGGCCCGGCAGGGGCAACGTCTGCAAGTAACCGCTGACGACGGGACCGTCACGACCATCACGCTCCACCCCGAAACCGAAATCCGCACCCGTGGCGGGTTTTTGGGGATCGGCAACAAGACCTTTGATCAGAGCGCGCTCATTACAGGCCTGCCGGTTACGGTCAGGACCGGGCAATATGGCGAGGGGCTGGTGGCCAGCGAGGTCCGCTTCAACAGCGATGACCGCCAGATTGCAGCGATGATCCGCGCCGGCACCTCGCAGAAATTCGCCGAACAGGGCGCCGCCATCCAGCAGAACGCCGCCGCCACCGAAGCGCTGCGCGGTCGGCTGGGCGATATTGATCAGTACAACCTCAAGAGCACCACCAATGTCTATTTCGACACCGGCAAGGCGGTGCTGACACCCGGGGCGAAGGCGGACTTGTGCGCCGCGGCGCGCGCGGCTGATGCCAGCCCCAACGCGCTGCTGCTGGTGTTAGGCTATACGGATTCGACCGGCTCGGCCGAGGTCAACCAGGCGCTGAGTGAAAAGCGCGCCGCGGCGGTGGTCAATCACCTCCAGCAGGTGTGCAAGTGGAAGCCCTATCGTATGCTGACCCCGACGGGCCTTGCCACCTCGGACCCGGCTGCGGACAATACCACCGCCGCTGGCCGGGCGCAGAACCGTCGTGTTTCGGTCAATGTGCTGGTGAGCAAGGCGCTCGACGGTCAGTAATCCGCCCGCGCGCGGCACGTTTCAGTGCCCGTAGAGGAACATGTTGACGGTCAGCCGCCCCTTCGCCGGGTCGGCTGACAGGGCAACCGGATCGGGGATGATCCCCGAATGCAGCTGCCGCCCGCGGTAGAGTGCCATCCGGTCAGGCCGCGCCTCAACTGCGCCGATCTGTTCATAGGCATTGCTGTCGCCGCAAGGATAGCCCGGCGGGGGCGGGCCATATTCGCGCTCGTCCTCCGCCAGCGCGGCAGCAAAGGCGACCTCGCGCGCCGGGGTGATCGCTTCGAACCCGGTGCGCTTGTGGCGGAAGAAGGCCGTCCCGCCGCTCTCGGGCCCATCGAGATAGTGCATGATCGCCACCCGCCCCACGTCCGAATGATCGTGGTGAGGGATGCGCTGGCGCACGCTGAGCTGTTCGGGTGCGAGCGTGACCAGCGAGAAGGCGGCGATCTCGCAGGTGATGCCACGGTGCAGCCCGAACACCCGGCCCATCACCTGCATCATCAGCTCGCGCCTGAGATCGAGATAGGAGGGATCGGCGAGTGCCCGAATGCCGGGATAATCGACCCCCGCCGGGTGATACTGCGCCGCCAGCCCCATGGCGCGCAGGCGCTCGGGCTGGCCGGTGAAGTTGTCGATGATCACCAGCGGCTCGCCCTCGCGGCCCAGCCGTTCCACGGTGATGCTGGCATCGGGCAGGATCATCCGCCCGCCCTACCCGCCCGCGTGGTAAAAGTCATAGACCTTGCGCGCGACGGTGGCGCTGACGCCGGGGGCGCGTTGCAGGTCTTCCAATGCGGCGGCGCGCACCTTGCTGGCGGTGCCGAAATGCAGCAGCAGCGCGCGCTTGCGGGCCGGTCCGATGCCGGGGATTTCGTCGAGCGGTGAAGCGGTGATCGCCTTCGACCGCTTGGCCCGGTGCGCGCCGATGACATAGCGGTGTACTTCGTCGCGCAGGTTCTGGAGGTGGAACAAGAGCGGGGAATTCACAGGGAGCATCTTCTCGCGCCCATCGGGGAAGTGGAACACCTCGCGCCCCTCGCGACCATGATGCGGCCCTTTGGCGATGCCGATCACCGCGATGTCATCGGCAATCCCGATCTCCTCCAACACCGCCATGACGCTGGAAAGTTGGCCCTTGCCGCCGTCGATCAGGATGAGATCGGGGAGGATAGTGTCGTGGCTGCCCTTCCGTTCGTCTCGAGCGTATTCGAGAGACCCGTCAGGCGCATCGGTGTGTCGACTACGCTCGACACGAACGGAGCCCTCCTCATCATCAGCCCAGGCGCGAAACCGCCGCGCCATCACCTCGCGCATCATCGCGAAGTCATCATTGGTCTGCGCCTCGCGGATGTTGAACTTGCGGTACTGGCCTTTCTCGAAGCCCTCCGGACCCGCGACCACCATCGCGCCCACGGCCTTGGTGCCCTGAATATGGCTATTGTCGTAAACCTCGATCCGCTGCGGCGGGGTATCGAGCTCGAGAAACTCGGCCAGCTCGCGGTTGAGCTTGGCCTTGGTGCCGGTTTCGGCAAGCCGCCGCTCCAGCGCCTCCACCGCATTGCGCTGCGCCTGCGCCAGCAGCTTGCGCCGGTCACCGCGCTCGGGCACCGAAAGCCGCACCTTGCGGCCTGCGACTTCGGAGAGGGCTGCTTCGATCAGCTCCGCCTCAGGCAATTCGCGGTCGACGAGGATCGTCGGCGGCGGGGGCACTTCCTCGTAGAATTGCAGCATCACGCTGGCGAGCACCTGCGCTTCGTCGACATCCGCCGTGTGACGCGGGAAGAAGGCGCGGTGGCCCCAGTTCTGCCCGCCGCGAATGAAAAAGCCCTGCACGCCCATCACCCCGCCCTTGGCCGCGAGCGCAAACACATCGGCATCGCCCAGCCCCTGCGCATTGATCGCCTGCGAGCCCTGAATGAAGGTCGCCGCGCGCAGCCGGTCGCGCAGCATGGCAGCGGTTTCAAACTCAAGGTTCGCTGCCGCCTCGGCCATCTGCCGCTCAAGGTCGGCCTGCACTGCGCCTGATTTGCCCGACAGGAAATCCTTCGCCTGCCGCACCAGCGCCTCATACCCCGCCTCGTCGATCCGCCCGACACACGGCGCCGAGCAGCGCTTGATCTGGTAGAGCAGGCACGGCCGGTCACGGTTGTTGAAATAGCTGTCGGTGCAGGAGCGCAGCAGGAACAGCTTTTGCAGCGCGTTCAAGGTGGTGTTGACGCTCCCCGCGCTGGCAAACGGCCCGTAGTAATTGCCCTTGGCCCGCCGCGCGCCGCGATGCTTCTGGATGCGCGGGAAAGCGTGATCGGCGCGCAGCAAGATGAAGGGGAAGCTCTTGTCGTCGCGCAGCAGCACGTTGAAGGGGGGGCGGAAGCGCTTGATCAGCTGCGCTTCGAGCAGCAGCGCTTCGGCCTCGGAATTGGTGGTGATGATCTCCATGGAGCGGGTCTGGCTGACCATGCGCTGGAGCCGCCCCGAAAGCCCGGCGATCTGGGTGTAATTCGCCACCCGCGCCTTGAGGCTGCGCGCCTTGCCCACGTACAGCACCTCGCCCCGAGCATCGAGCATCCGGTAAACGCCGGGGACGGGCTTCAGCACCTTCACCGCATTGCGGATCGCCTGCACCCCGCCTTCCAAATCGGGCTGAGCGCTGGCGACAGTGTAGGCGGCGCGCTCCTCGTTGAAACGTTCCGCGCCGCCGGGGTGTTGGGGGGTGCCTGCGGGGGTTCTGGCCATGGGGGTCAGATAGGGATGCAAGGGGGCGATTGGCAATTCCCGCAAGTGCGCCTATCCGCGGGCGCGTGGAACGCAGCGACGTCATCATCCTCGGCGCAGGGGCAGCAGGACTGTTCTGCGCCGGGCAAGCAGGGCAGCGAGGCCTGAAGGTGGCGTTGCTGGAGAAGGCCGAGGCGCCGGGGAAGAAGATCCTGATCTCCGGCGGCGGGCGCTGCAACTTCACCAATCTGGGCGCGGGGCCTGGGAATTACCTCTCGGCCAACCCGCATTTCGCCAAGAGCGCCCTCGCCCGCTACACCCCCGCCGACTTCATCGCGCTGATCGAGCGGCACGGCATCGCGTGGCACGAGAAGACGCTCGGCCAGCTGTTCTGCGATAGCTCGGCCAAGCAGATCGTGGCGATGCTGCTGGAGGAGTGCCCGTCTGAGCTTGTGACGCTGACCTGCGAGGTCGATGTGGCGAGCGTCGCGCGAGGCGAGGACGGCACTTTCACCGTCACGGCCGCCGATGGCCGCGCATGGGCCGCGCCCGCGCTGGTGATCGCTACCGGCGGGCCTTCCATTCCCAAGATGGGCGCGAGCGATTTTGCCTATAAGCTGGCGCGCCAGTTCGGGCTGAAAGTGGTCGAACCCCGCCCCGCGCTGGTTCCGCTGACGCTCGGCGGCGAGGATGCGCTGTTCCGTGAGCTGTCAGGTGTTGCCGCCCCGGTGCTCGCCCGGGCCGGAAAGGCCGAGTTTGCCGAGGCCGCGCTGTTCACCCACAAGGGCCTGTCCGGCCCGGCGATCCTGCAAGTCTCGTCCTTTTGGCGGCATGGCGATCCCGTCGGCATCACCTTCCTGCCCGAGGCCGCCACCGACTGGCTGCTGGAGGCCAAGCGCGACCGGCCCCGTTCGCACCTTCGCACGCTCCTGAGGGAACGCCTGCCCGCTCGCCTTGCTGATGCGCTGGCGGATCGGCTCGGGCTGGAGCGGGAGCTCGGCAACATCGCCGACAAGGACCTGCGCGCCGCGCAAGGCCAACTGGCGGACTGGCGCTTCGCCCCCAACGGCACCGAAGGCTATGCCAAGGCCGAAGTCACCGCCGGGGGCATCGCCACGGCAGAACTCTCCAGTCGCACCATGGAAGCCGCCAAGGTCTCCGGCCTCTATGCCATCGGCGAGGCGGTCGACGTCACCGGATGGCTCGGCGGCTACAACTTCCAATGGGCCTGGGCGAGCGCACACGCCGCGGCTGAAGCATTGGCCGAGGCGCGCTGGACGTAAGGAAATTGCGCAAAACCTTCCCCGGCGGCAATTCCTGCCGTTCGCGTCAAGTTGATTTGTGCAATTCAAGCGCCTAGCTTTGACGACTGAGCCCGAAAACGGGCCGAAGCCGCCCCATCATCGGGACGGCCAGCGGGAGAGACCCTTGCGCCAATTGCAAGGCATGGATTCCTCGTTCGTCGCGCTGGAATCGCCGAATTCGCCGATGCATATCGGTTCGGTCCTGATCTACAATCCGGCGACCGCCCCGGGCGGCTTCGTGCGGTTCAAGGACATTCTCCAGTTCATCGGGTCACGGATGCAATTGTCGCGCACCATGCGCCAGCGGCTGGTGCGCGTGCCGCTTGATCTCGATTACCCCTATTGGGTCGAGGATCCCGACTTCGATCTGGAATATCACGTCCGCCATGTCGCCCTGCCCAAACCGGGGGACTGGCGCCAGCTGTGCATTCAGGCCGCGCGCATCCACGCCCGCCCGCTCGATCTCAATCGTCCGCCGTGGGAGTTCACGGTGGTCGAAGGGCTCGATGCGGTCGAAGGCTATCCGCCCGGCTGCTTCGCCTTCGTCACCAAGGTCCACCACGCCGCGATCGACGGGATGAGCGGGATCGACCTGATGGAGGCGCTGCACACGCTTACCCCCGACGCTGCTCCACCATCGAAGCCCGATACCTGGAAGCCCGAGAAGATCCCCGGCCCCGTCGAGCTGCTCGGCAAGTCCTACATCAACGCGCTGCTCAATCCGCTGAAACAGGCGCAGGTCGCGGCCAAGGCGGTGCCGGGGGTGGCAGGCGTGATCCGCGGGCTGATTTCCAAGGACTTCAAGCTCAGCACTGATCTGGTGCCGCCGCGCACGCGCTTCAACCGCACCATCTCGCCGCACCGCGTGGTCGAGGGGCGGACCTTCGACCTCAAGGAATTCAAGGCGATCCGCGCGCTGCTGCCCGAGGCTAAGGTCAATGACGTGGCGATTGCCGTGATCGGCGGCGCGCTCCACAAGTATCTCACTGCCAAGGGCGATCTGCCCAAGACCACCATGACGGCGATGGCACCGATTTCCGTGCGCGCCTCGGACGAGAAGGGCGACATGGGCAATCAGGTGGCGGCGATGATCGCCCCGCTCGGCACACACATCGCCGATCCGGCCGAGCGGCTCGCCTATGTCTATAGCCAGACCAACAATTCCAAGGCGATGACCAATGCCCTCGGCGCGCGGCGGATGACCGAGGTGAGCAAGGTCAACCCGCTGTTCTACATGGCACTTGGCGCGCAGCTGTTCAGCCGGGTGAGCCTGGCGCACAGGCTGGCGATGCCGTTCAACACGGTGGTGACGAACGTGCCCGGCCCGCCGGTGCATATCTATTCGAGCGGCGCGCGGCTGGAGAGCATGGCGCTGTCGCTGATCTGCCTGACCGACGGGCTGGGCCTTGCGCATGTGGTGCAGTCCTACGTCGGTGAGGCTTACATCAGCTTTACGGCCTGCCGGGACATCTTGCCCGATCCCGAATTCTATTCGCAGTGCTTGCAGGATAGCTTTGACGAACTGCTGGCCGCGGCCAAGGCGAAAGAGGCGGTCCCCGCCGCTGCGCCCAAGCCTGCCGCCAAGGCGAAACCCAAATCCAAACCAAAAATCACACCAACCAAGCCCGCCGCCAAGCCGCGCCGCGCTTCGCAGGAGAAGGCATAATGGCGAGCGCAGCAATCGATCCGGCAGGCAGCCGCCCCAAGGCCGAACCACCCCACCGGCTATGGACGCTGATCGAAGGGCGGGCGATGCTTGAGTTGGGGCTGCTCTATGCCGCGCGCCCGCTGATGGCCGCGCTGCCCAAGGGCGATGGCCATGCGGTGATGGTGCTGCCGGGCTTCATGGCCTCGAATTCCTCAACCGTGCCCATGCGCAATGTCCTGAAGCGCATCGGCTATGACGCCCATGGGTGGGATTCAGGCCGCAATATCAAGGTCGACAATGCCCTGATCCGGCGGCTGGAAAGCCAACTGGGGCGGCTCAATGACGCGAGCGGGCGCAAAGTCTCGCTGGTCGGCTGGAGCCTTGGCGGGGTGCTGGCGCGTGAACTCGCCAAGCTGCATCCCGAGCGGGTCCGGCTGGTGATCAGCCTGGGCAGCCCGATCTCGGATGACCGCGGCCACACGAATGCGGCGAGGCTGTTCGAGATGCTCAACGGCAAGGAACCCGAGCCAATGCAGGGCGGGCGGTTCCGCGGGCTGGACGAAGCCCCGCCGGTGCCCACCACCTCGATCTTCACCAAGACCGACGGGATCGTCCACTGGCGCGGCTCTGTGCAGCACCCGCACAAGGCCCCCGCCGAGCAGCCGACCGAGAATATTCAAGTCCACGCCAGCCATTGCGGCCTCGGCGTGAACCCGAGCGTGATGATCGCCATCGCCGACCGGCTGGCGCAGGCGGAGGGAGCATGGCGACCATTTGCCCCGCCCTTGATCCACCAGTGGATGTTCCCGCGTACCAGCGTCAGCTGACGCGCGGGCGCATCAGAACAATTTGCGCAAGTCAATCCCGAGATAGAGCCCCAGCGGGTCGATCACGAAGGGTTGGTAGTTGATCGGGGTATTGCCCGACTCATCCCGCACCCGGCGCTGCGCGTCGAAGACATTGTCCGCCACCAACGATACGCGGAAGTCCTTGAGGAAGCCTTCGTTCTTGCCCGTCAGCTCGCCCATATTGGCAAAGATCCGCAGGTTGAAGGTGACGATGTCGTCAAAGAACAGATCCGAACTGCCGGGCAGACCTGAGCCATTGAGCTGCGTTTCACCCGTGTAGATACCCGAGAGGCGGAAGCCCACGCCCTTGCCGAACAGACCGGCTTCGAGGCGGCTCGAATGGCGCGGCAGGCCGAAGGCGCCGGTTGCCTGCCCGTCGAGCTGGTTAAGCGGCGCGAGGCCCGGAGCAATCAGGATCTCGTTGTCGAGCTCGATCGAGTGGGTCAGGTTGAAGAAGTAACGCCAGCCGGGAAAGCTGTTCTGCGCCAGCGGGTTGAAGGCTGGGCCGCCGGCGGGAGGTCCGCCTGCTGCCGGAGCGCCGCCCGCAGCGGGAGCGCCGCCAGCCGCCGCCGGGGGAGCCGCCGCACAGAAACGCTGCTGGAACTGCGCCAGCGCCTCGGGCGGAATGGTACCATCGGGGCGCCGCGAGCGATCAAGCGCCATCTTGATGAAGGCGGGATCGACACCCGGAAGCTCAGCCGACACATCCTCGCCCCGGTCGATCTTGCCGACCAGCTCGGCGATAGCTGCCGTGCCATCGGGGCCGCAGGCACGCTCACGGAACGCGGCGAGCTGCGGCGGCACGGCGGACGGAGCGCCCTGCCCCGGAGCCCCGCCACCTCTGGGCGCGCCCCCTGCTACACCGCCGCCCATGATGGCCGGATCGAAGCTGCAAATGCGGGTGCGGAATTCGGCGAGCCGCGCCGGGTCCACCTTGCCGTCAGCACCGCGGATGCGCGAGAGCATCGGGGCGAGGCGCGCCGGGTCAATGCCGGGGAATTCGGCGGAGATATCCGCGCCGCTGTCGATCGCAGCGACCAGCTTCTCGAGGAAGGCCATGCCATCATCAGCGCACAGGCGCGTGCGGAAGGCCATGAATTGCTCGCGCTGTTCAGCGGTCGGCGCACCGCCCGCGCCGAAGCGCGCGCCGGGGCCTGCCGTAGGCGCGCCCGGGTTTGCTGGCTGAACAGGGGTAGCTATCGGTGCCGGAGCAGCCGCGGGAGCAGGAGCCGCTGCCGCGCTGGCGAAGGCCGCACCGCGACCACCGCCGCCGCCAAAACCACCGCGTCCGCCGCCACCCGGCCCGCCAAAGCCGCCCGGCCCGCCCGCTGGCGCACCAATGCTGCCATTGGTCGAGAAGGTGAACTGCACCCGGTTCGCCCGCGTCTCCGCAAAGCTGACCGACCTCCGGTCCACCGCGATCAAGCGGCCTTCGGCATTGCGGGTCACCCGGCCCGGAAAGGCCGCTTCAATCTCCGAGGTGATCTGCGGAAACGCGCTGACGACATTATCCGAACGGTTGCGGATGTATTCCACCGTCAGCCGGCTGCCTTCCCAGAACGGCAGCTCCCAGTTGGCCGCGAACTTCCAGTCGCGCTGGGTCTCGGCCGGGAGATCGGGATTACCCCCGGTGGTGACGTCCGCCAGCACCGTCTCGCCGCGCACGAAATCAAACACCGGCACGTTGAGATTGACGATCGTGGGATTGCCCAGTGCGGCAAGGCCCGGGGCAACTTCCCGCCAAACGTAAGTCGCCGAAAGATCGAGACCGTCAACGGGCGACCAATTCAGCCCCGCGTTCCAGTTGCCCAGCACGCCGAAATCGCTGAAATCCTCAGCGCCGACCTGCAAGTTGAGCGAGAAGGTGCCCAGCGCATCCGCCACGCCGGCGCGGCGACTGGTAAGGGGCACAACAATGTTGGTGCCGGTGGAAAGCTGACGGCGGGTCAGGGTCACGTCTTGTGCCGAGCGCGTGTCAGCGCTTTCGATCTGCCGCCAATCAATGCCGATGTTGAAGGTCGCGAGCACCTCGCCGGCGGGCAATTCAACCAGCGGGCCGTTGAGCGTAGTCAGCGAACTGCCGCTGATGACGCGGCTGCTGGCCACGTCGAAACCGTTCGCGGTATTGGTCGGCAGCGCGCCGTTGACCGCAAGGGTCCCCGCCAGCGCCGCATCGCGCAGCGCTTGCAGGCTCTGCCCGCTCAAGCGGCGATCAATCTCGGTTTCGGTCTCGGCGAGGGAGGCATCGAAAGTGCTGGTCAGGCGGAAGGCATTGATCGGCTTGGTCAATGAACCCGCGCTTGAGATCGTGTCGGTCGAGGTGCGCCGGGCCAGCGGCGTCTCTTCGCCGAAGGTGCGCAACGTCCCCGGCACGGCCGGATTACTGGTGAGCACCACGCTGTTGAGGCCGTCGAGGCTGCGGGTTTCGTTGCGGCGATAATTGAGGTTGGCGCTGAGCGAGATGCCGCTGTCGATGATCGCCTTCGCCCAGGAAACATTGCCGTCGAGCGTGAAGCTGTCGGCCACCAGGCTGCGGAAATCAGCCTGATCGGGGTCGCCCGGAACGGTCGATACCGAACCAGGGGTCTGGATGATGTCCCGCTCGGCCTCGGTCAGCAAAGACCCGTCTTCGACCTGGAAATTGGCATTGATCCGTGCGCCATCGGCAATCTTGAGCAGGCCGAGTTGCTGCTCGTTACGCGCAAAGCCGCCGCGCGAGGGGGCTTCGAACTCCAGTTCGACCTGGCGATTGGAGTAATTGTCCTTGAGGATCAGGTTGATCACCCGGCGATCGGGCGGAAAGCCGAAGCGCTGGGCGACTTCTTCGGGGAACACCTCGACCCGCGCCAGCGCCTCGGGCGGGTAGTTGGCGAACTCGCGGAAAGAGCCGATGCGCAGTCCATTGACGAGGATTACCGGCTGCCCGCCGCCCCCACGCCCCCGCGCCGAGCCGGTCCGCGCGCTGATCTGTGCGATCAGATCGGTGATCGACGTGACGCCTTCAGCAGCGATCGCTTCTTCATTGAGCTGCAACAGGGGGGCCTGTTCCACCACCAACTGGCCCCGCAGGCGCTCACCGCTGACGATGATTTCCCCCTCGGGCACAACAGGCTCTTCGGCAGCGGGCGCGCTCCCGCTAACCTTGGGGTCGGCCTTGTCTTGCGGGACCACAGCAGGCTGCGGCTGCCCTGTGGCATCATTGGCCAAAGCCGGCATGGCCAGCGCGATGCTGGCAGCGCAAGTGCCAGCGCACAGCGCGGCGCGTGAGAGCGGGGAGAGGTTCATTATGTCCCTTTGTGTAAATTTTTTTACTGCGACAGAGAATTTCCTGCCTTCAGCGCATAATTTCGTTACGGTCAGTAGTGATGTTCAGATGCATCCACGCCCCTGAATGCAAGTTGTGTGGCCCCTTAACGCACGAGCCTTCCCTTTTGGTTCCCGTATCGCTAAAGCGCCCCTGCCCATCGACCGGCGTATTGCGCCGCAACACGACAAAGGAATTACATGGCCAAGGAAGAACTCCTCGAAATGCGCGGGCGCGTGGTTGAACTATTGCCCAATGCGATGTTCCGGGTTGAGCTTGAAAACGGTCATGAAGTGCTTGGCCACACGGCGGGCAAGATGCGCAAGAACCGCATCCGGGTGCTGGTGGGTGATGAAGTGCTATGCGAACTCACCCCTTATGATCTCACCAAGGCGCGCATCACTTACCGCTTCATGCCGGGTCGCGGCGGCCCCGGCCCGCAATAAGGGCCACGGGCCCGCCCCATGGGCTCTCTCCATATAACCTTGGCCTCAGCATCCCCCCGGCGGCGCGAATTGCTTGCGCGCCTCGGACTGGTGCCTGATGCGATCATCCCCGCCGACATTGATGAAACCCCGCTGAAACGCGAGCTGCCGCGCGCCTATACCCTGCGTATGGGGCGCGAAAAGGCTTGTGCCGTGGAAGCGCCCGGCCATGTGCTGGCGGGCGACACGGTGGTCGCTGTCGGGCGGCGCATCCTGCCCAAGACCGAAAGCGAAGCCGAAGCCCGCGCTTGCCTCGAACTGATGAGCGGGCGGCGGCATCAGGTGCTCACCAGCGTGGTCCTGCGCGCGCCCGATGGGACCCTGCGCGAGCGCCTCTCTGAGACGGTGGTGCATTTCAAGCGGCTATCGGTGGAGGAGATCGCGGCCTATCTTGCGGGCGGTGAATGGCAGGGCAAGGCGGGCGGCTATGCCATTCAGGGCTCGGCCGAGGGGCTGATCAACTGGATCAGGGGCAGCCATTCGGGCGTGATGGGCCTGCCGCTCTACGAGACCCGCGCGCTCTTGAAGGCGGCAGGATTTGCGATTGGCTGAACGCGCATCGCCTCGCTGGCTGATCGAGCAGGGCATCGGCGAAACCCGCGCGCTGCTGGTCGAGGGCGAGCGAGCGCTGGCGGCGAAGCTAATTTGGCCGGGCGAGATCACTGCGGGCGAGCGGGTCACTGGCAAGCTCACCGCCAAGCTCAAGGGCACCCGCCGCGGGGTCGCGCTGCTCGCGAACGGCACCGAAGCGCTGGTTGACCACCTGCCCCCGAGCATCACCGAGGGACAGACCCTCGACCTCGTCATCACCCGCGCCCCGATCGCCGAGCGCGGACGCTTGAAGCGGGCCCAAGCGCGCGTGGCGGGAGGAGACGCGCCTGCCGCTGACGCAGCTGTCCTGCAAGGACAGGTTGTGCGCCGGTTTCCTGCTGGGCTGTGGGATGAGGTGTGGCACGCCGCCTCCAGCGGCAGCCTCGACTTTCCCGGCGGGGAGGTGCTGCTGAGCGTCACCCCGGCCATGACCGTGATCGACATCGACGGCATCGGCGCCCCGCGCGACATCGCGCTCGCCGCCGTGCCGGCCATTGCCCGGGCGCTGGCGTGGTTCGATCTGGCCGGGAATATCGGCATCGACTTTCCCACCCTCGCCGACAAGACCGATCGCCGTGCGGTCGACGAGGCACTGGGCGCGGCGCTGGCCGATTGGCCGCATGAGCGCACAGCGATGAACGGATTCGGCTTTGTTCAGCTGGTCGCACGGCTGGAAGGCCCCTCGCTGCTCCACCGCTTCGCCACCGCCCGGCTTGGCATGGCGGCGCGGATGGCTCTGCGCCGCGCCGAGATCGCGGCAGAGAGCGGCACTGGGCGCGTGCTCCAGCTGACGGTGCATCCGGCGCTCAAGGCCAAGCTCAAGGACGCATGGCTCGACGAACTCGCCCGCCGCACCGGCCGCACCGTCGAGATCACAGCCGATCCCGGGCTTGCCATCGAGGCCGCCCACGCCCAAATCCTCAATCCATGACGACCAAATCCAAGCCCTGCCCGATCTGCCGCCGCCCGCGCACCGAGCAATACCACCCCTTCTGCTCGCAGCGTTGCAAGGACCGCGATCTGGCGCGCTGGTTCTCCGACTCCTACGCCGTCCCCGGCCCGCCCGCTGACCCGGAAACCTTGGCTTCCGAGGACTGGCGCGAACAGGATTGAGCCACGCGCAACAATCCTTCAGTCTATGCACGAAAGCCCCTTGCCAACCCCGACCGCCTTCGCCATAGGGCCGCTCTCATTTGCTCGCCGGGCCTTTGGTCCCGTCGCTCGCAGCGAATGCCCGAGTAGCTCAGGGGTAGAGCAGCGGATTGAAAA
>OFDC01000767.1_pt1 | contig 20911 bp, 15 predicted proteins | sample 1520941 | NCBI WGS metagenome assembly OFDC01 (sample SAMEA94258168, study PRJEB24077) | hot springs metagenome | biome: Aquatic biome; feature: Water | place: India | collected 2012-12-06 | depth 5 m | reverse complement strand
TTGGGAGAGTAGGTAGACGCCAGGATTTCATTAAGTAAAAAGGCAGCTCACAAGGTTGCCTTTTTTTGTTGTTTATAGGCTTCAAAAAGACAATAATACCCCCCGAAAAATATCAGGAAATAGTCAGTATCTCCTGAGTTAAACCCCTGAATGTGAAGGAAGCTCTTTTCATAAATACTTTTTACAACAACATTTTTATCAAATCTTATTAGATAATTTCAGTTTGAGTGCTTACCCATATTTTTTCGTAAATTTGTATCCTACTAACTGATAGAATTTAGATGGCGTACATACTTTTTGATGATGAATTAATTAGAAATCAACTGAAACCTTTTACTTTTACTCGTCCGGTTGCCGATATTCGTTGTGGTATATTGACTATTAGAGATAAGTGGATAAAAAGATTGCAGACAAGAGTTACGTGCCTTTCAAAACGCTATTTAGAGGAAATTACAACAGAAAGTTCAATAAACACTTACATCAATGGGGCGGTTTGTCCAAATGATGTTTTGATTAATGAAATAAATAACCTGACTGTTGGAGAGTGCTTAGTTGATACTAATAGTAATGTATTGGCAATTCGTACGAATGAAAAACTTTCTTTTCCAATTAATTTTCAACCCTTTAAAAAGAAATCCTTTAGTGGAACGCTTAGCATTATCACGCAGTTGCCACATATTTTCTTAAAAAATGGTGAACAGATAAAGGAAGATTTTAAATTAATCACTGAGGGACGAACCTCACAAGAGATTTCTGATCCATTTACGAGGGTTTATGGTGCTGAGAACATTTTTGTCGAAGAAGGAGCAAGTATTAAATCAGTGATTTTAAATGCCGAGCAAGGCCCGATTTATATTGGTAAAAATGCTACCATACAAGAAGGCTCGATTGTCATTGGGCCAGTTTCAGTAGATGAAGGTAGTGTAGTGGTTTGGGGAAGTAAAATTCGACCTAATACTACTCTAGGTCCGTACTCTAAAGCTGGTGGTGAAGTAGGTAGTTCGGTTATTTTTGGGTACTCTAATAAAGCCCACGATGGTTTTTTAGGTGCTTCAGTTATCGGAGAGTGGTGTAATTTAGGGGCTAATTGTAATAATTCGAACCTAAAAAATGATTATTCAGAGGTAAAACTTTATAATTATGCTACCGACAAATTAGAGAAGACTGGAGAGTTATTCTGCGGTTTATTCATGGGTGATTATACAAAGGCGGGTATCAGTACGATGTTTAATACTGGAACTGTTGTTGGTGTTTGCTCAAATATATTTGGAGCTGGTTTTCAAGATAAACATATTCCTTCGTTTATGTGGGGCGGGGCAGATACGGAATACGTTGATTATCGCTTCGATAAAGCATTGGAGGTAATTAAAGCTACAATGGCTCGACGTGACAAGCAGCTGACTGATAAAGATATTGCAATTTTGAAACACTTACACGATTTTAAAAAATAGTCGTATTTATAAGGAAGTATCTGCTTCAAGCGAAGACTTCCTTGAATCCATTTTAAAAATGCTTTTTCGAGAAATTATAGGTTTAGACGATGTAAAACAGTCGTTGATTCAAGCGGTAAACAATAACCACGTGGCTCATGCTCAGCTTTTTCATGGGGCAGAAGGCAGTGCAAACTTGGCATTGGCGTTGGCGTATGCAACCTATATTAACTGTGAGGATAGACAAATAAATGATGCTTGTGGAAAGTGCCCTAATTGTACAAAAATGAGTAAATTGGCTCATCCTGATGTCAATTACATCTTTCCCACCGCTGGGGGAAAATCGGTTATTTCTGAAAATTTTATGCCACAATGGCGTACTTTTGTGCATGATACACCTTATGGTAAGCTATCAGACTGGCTTGAGCATATTGGAATTAAACAAGGGAATATTCCTGCCGAAGAATCTCGTCAATTAATTCAGAAATTGTCGTTGAAATCTTATGAAGGTGGGTATAAAATTGCAATCATCTGGCAAGCAGAAATGCTAAATATTGCTGCGGGAAATGCTCTTTTGAAGATTTTGGAAGAACCACCCGAGCAAACATTATTTTTGTTGGTTGCAAGTAGCTCAGATAGGTTACTTACAACGATTATTTCTCGAACGCAACGCATTGCCATTCGTAATTTTACGGATGAAGAAATTATTGCGTATCTCACTCAAAAACATGAAATTGGACCAGATAGAGCAAAGCAAATCGCATATCTTTCCAATGGAAATTTGAATCATGCTTTAGAAATTGCTCATAAAACAGATGACGACCAGCATGCATGGTTTGCCAACTGGATGCGAATGTGTTATGCTCTAAATGTGCTGAAATTAGTGCCTATGGCTGATGATTTTGATGCCAAAGGAAAAGAGTATCAGAAGGCAATGCTTGAGTATGGTTTGAGTATTTTCAGAGAAATATTTTTATATCGTCACGGAGGAACTGACCTCATTAGATTGGAGGGAGATGAATTGGTATTTGTTCAGAAGTTTTCTAGTGTTTTGAATATTAATAATTTAGAAGCAATTACCAAATTATTGAGTGATTCGCACTACCATATTGAAAGAAATGGACGGGCAAAAATGATTTTCCTAGATATTTCATTGACTATTGCTCGTTTAATGAGATAGCGTTGGTTATTTGTTATTATAGAGTTGGTTTTGACCGATTTTCTAAAAATTTCGTAAGTATTATAAGAAAGTATTAAAAGCGAACTGAAAGCAAACCATTGCTTGGTTCGCACTATAGAAAATGAAAATAAAAATTGGTACACGAGGCAGTAAGCTAGCCCTTTGGCAGGCCTATTATGTTGAAGAAAAACTCAAAGCTGATGGCATTGATACAGAGATTGTAATTATTGAAACCAAAGGTGATAAAATTCTCGACCGTGCTTTATCGAAAATAGGGAGTAAAGGTGTTTTTACGGAGGAATTAGAAGACCAATTACGTTCGGGAGAAATTGATATCGCCGTTCATTCAGCAAAAGACCTACAATCAGAATTGGCCGATGATTTAGAAATTATCGCTTTTACAGAGCGTGAGAAAATTGCGGATGTTTTGGTGAGTTTTAATAAAAACTTATCGCTTAATAGTGGCGAAAGCTTTGTGGTCGGTACATCATCTACTCGCCGAGTAGCGATGTTACGTCATTATTATCCACAAATTCAAATTGTGGATATGCGTGGAAATTTACAAACTCGTTTACGCAAACTCGAAGAAGGGCAATGCGATGCTCTTTTGCTGGCTTATGCGGGCGTGCACCGAATGGGCTATCATGAAATGATTGTTGAACAATTATCAACTTCTGAATTTACTCCACCCGTTGGGCAAGGTTGCGTGGCTATTGAAGCCGCTAAAAATTTATCAGGAGAGAAGCGTTCTGCAATTCGTCGTTTGATAAATGATGAAGTTACAGAAAAGTGTTTATTGGCCGAGAGAGCCTATTTACGTACTTTACAGGGTGGTTGTTCGATTCCGTCGTTTGGATGGTGTGTAGCAGAAGAAAAAGGCGGAGAATTGACTTTGAATATGACTTCTGGAATCATTAGCCTTGATGGGAAAAAGATTGTAAAGAAAAACGATTCAAAACCTGCTTCAGAGGCCGAACAATTAGGGGAAGAATTAGCCAATAAAGTTTTGAATAATGGAGGAGCTGAGATTTTAGAAGGAATTAGAAATAATGGATAATTTTAATCATTTCTACTATGCTCGATAAGTTTTAATAATCGAGCGTAGTAGAAATATTTATAAGAAAAGTAAAAGTGCTACTTAAGCAAAACCGAATTGTTCCCTGAGCGAAGTCGAAGGCAATTTACTCCTTAATCTCTTCTTTAATTTGTACTTCGGTTACTGGACCATATTTCTCTGCTATTTTCTTAATTTCTGACGATTTCCCTACCATTACAAACTGCAATTTATCTTTCGGGAAATACGTGCTAATTATACTTTTAGCTTTTTCAAGCGTTAATCCATCAACATTCTTCTCGAAATTATTGATGAATGATTCATCGAAATTATACCAAAACATTTGTGTCAATAAACCCGATAATTGTCCAGCAGTTTCATAGCGTGGGGGGAATTGTCCTTTTACGTAATTTTTGGCCGAAGCCAGGGCATTTTCATCAATACCATTTTTGTGTAATTTATCTAAAACTTCTAAGGCTTTATCAATGGCTGCTTCGGTGGTTTTATTGGCTGTGAATGTAGAAATAGCAAAGGTTCCACCATTTTTTAATGGATTAAAACGGCTATTGGCTCCATAAGTAAGGCCTGTATTTACGCGAAGTTCGTCATTAAGCATTGAAGTAAATCGGCCACCAAAAAGTGTATTTACTACTTCAATAGCTACAAAATCTGGATTATTTCTACTAATACCTGCTGCTCCAATATTGAAAGTCGTTTCACGTGCATCATCTTTATTGATTAGCAAAACGCGATTACTCGTAGGTTTATTGATTGGTTTTGCAGCTAAGTTTACTTGTGGTTTTGTTCCTTTTTTCCAGCCTCCAAAAAGATTAGTAAGGGTACTTTTCATTTCTGCACTATCAAAATCACCCACTACAGCAATAGCTGAAGTTTCAGGTAAATAATTTTCCTTGTAAAAAGTTTTTACATCTTCAACCGTAAGCGGACTAATGCTTGATTTTTGCCCTTGAATGATATTACCGTAAACATGACTTCCATACATAAATTTATCAAAATAAGCAGGTAAAATCGAACGTGGACTTTCACGTTGTTGGTCGAGGTTGTTAAGCAAACGTTTCTTTTCTTTTTCAAATTCGGTATTATCAAAGGCTGGTTCGAGCAAAATTTCTTTGATGATATTTAACACTTTTTCTTTGTCTTTGGCAGCGAATTTTGCCGATAAACCCGCCGATTCTTTAGATGCATAAGTATTTACATTTGCCCCAATAAAATCTAATTCCTCATCTATCTGGCCTTTTGAAAGGCTTTTAGTGCCGTGTTTCAAAGCTGTGGCAGTTAGTGAAGCTAAACCAGCTTTTGAACCATCGTAGATAGCACCCGCAGGTAGAATGGCAGAAACACTAATAACGGGCACTTCTTTTTGCTCCATTAAGTAGATGGTGAGTCCGTTGGACAATTTGAACTTTTGGTATTTTGGCAACTGATAATTTTGTGCCAAAATCAGGCTGCTATTTAGGCAGAATGCCAAAGCAGTAGTAAAGAATAATTTGATATATTTAGACATGATTAGACAAAAGATTTTAGAATAATTTAACCCTGCATAATTCCCAGAATAAATTCAGGGATTAATTGAACAAATGAATTTTGATTATTTAATTGAACCAATTAAAATAGGCCTTTTTTGTTAAACCCAATTATTCTTCAGTATTAGCTTTCAAAATACCAACTGTACGTGTGGTTTTCTTGAAATACTTTTTAGCTACATTTTTGATATCGTCAACCGTAACTTTATTGAAAGCGGCAGGAGCATCGAACATTTTTTTGTAGTCGCCGAAAAATACTTCATAAGTGCCGATATTATTTGATTTTCCATTGATGGTTTCAATTTGACCGTAGAATTCCATCAATTTTTGATTTTTTACTTTTTGAAGTTCTTTTTCGCTCACACCTTCTGTTTTTATTTTTTCTATTTCCTCGAAAATGGCTTTTTCTAAATCACTTTCATTCACTTTAGCCGCAGCCACAGCATAAAAACCAAAAATAGTTGGGTCGAAACTTTCACCAAAATTCGTAAAAACTTGGGTAGCAATTTGCTTTTTATCAACCAATGAACTGTATAAACGAGATGATTTGCCGCTGCTCATGATATCGCTGAGCAAGGTTAGAGCGTAATAATCTTCATTTTTAGATTCAGGAGCTTTGTATGCAATCATAATTGAAGGCGTCGAGACATCCTTTTGTACAAAAACTCTACGTTCTCCAGTTTGAGGAGGTTCTACAATCATTACCTTCGGAGGCTCAGGCTGAGAAGGAATTGGCTCGATATATTTTTCAGCCAAACGTTTAATTTCATCAAACTTTACATTGCCCGAAATAACAGTAATGCAGTTATTAGGAGCATAATAAGTTTTGAAATAACGTTCTAAATCTGATTGTTTCCAATTTTTCATGTCATCTTCATAGCCTATTACTGGCCAATGATAAGGGTGTTCAAGAAAAGCTATTCCTTGAACTGTCTGCGAAAGTAGCTCCCACTTAGAGTTTTCGAGGCCTGTGCTACGTTCGCTCAATACAACGCCTCTTTCACTTTCTACAATTTTAGGGTCGATTGTTAAGCTTGAAATTCGGTCTGCTTCTAAATCAAAAATAACTTCTGTAGCCGAGGCAGGAAACCAGTTGGTGTAAACAGTCACATTTTCGGTGGTGTAAGCATTGTTGGCTCCGCCATTAAATTCCATAGTACGGTCAAACATCTTTGGACCATATTTTTTTGCACCATTAAACATCATGTGTTCGAAGAAGTGCGAAAGGCCTGTGATGCCTTGATACTCGTTGCGGCTCCCAACTTTATAGAAGAGGTACATGTTGGCATTTGGAATGGAACTGTCTTCAATTACCAAAAATTTCATGCCATTTTTGAGGGTGAATGTTTTTACATCCTCTGCTTTCATTTGTGCATGAGCCGTAAATAGACTCGCACACAAAAGTGCAGACATCAGAAGCTTTTTCATTGTTATGAGATAATTTGATTGTTGATTTGTGTAAAAAAATACTTTTCGTGCAAAAATCTTCGATTTTGAGTGAAAATAAAAGAAGTAAGACTAAAAATAAAAAGTACTAGACTTTAATTTTTAAGTTAAAGTCTAATTTTATAAGTTTATTGATTTTAGGATTTTTGAGTCAAGTATTCTCTCCTCACTACTGAAGCGGTTTTGTGTTCGCCAGTGTGATGCCAACCTGGCGGCATGAAAATATATAGAATTTTATCTTTTATAGTTGGGGCATTCCATACATCCTTGAAAAGAGCGATGAATTCTCCGAAGTAAACATCTAAAATATTACCCGAATCCATTGGGCGAGTAATACCATATTCAATTTTTACATGATCCTCCTCAAGCTGATAAGTTCCGAAAACTTTATCCCAAATATTCAACAGGTTACAAAAATTAGTATCCATATAGAGAGGATTTCGAGCATGGTGCACCCGATGATGTGAAGGTGTAAGAATGATATGATTCAAGAATCCTAATTTACCATTTTTCATTAAATTTTCGCCGATGTGAATAAACATCCCATAAGTGCCATCAATAAACATGATAAAAAACAAAAGAGCAGGATGAATGCCAAAAAAAATACAAATGGAGCTACGAATAATATCGGCGTAGGGGCCTTCTAAGAAAAAGTGGGCATGCGAAACCGATAAATTCATGTTTTCGGGAGTATGATGAGTGGCGTGTAAGCACCAAAATAAACGAACCTTATGCCCTAAATAATGATAGATAAAGTGTGAAAACTCCCATACGATGTAGCCATAAATAAGCCAATACCAAGTGAAAGTAGTTTGAAATGGTGCATATTTTTGAAAATTGGCGATGATGTAAGAAGTTGCTCCAATTGAGATAAATCGGCCAATAAAGCGATTAAGGACAAATATTAAAAAACTAATTTTGTAAACTTTTGTGTGTGGGTTTTTAAGAATAATTCCATTGATAAGTTCGAGTACAAGAAGAAGGGGGACAATAGGACTAATGGCTTTTAACATGCCATCGAAAGTTAGAAATGTGCTAAAATCGCCCGACTTTAGTATCTCAATGACACCGCCTAAGCCTAAAAAACCGACTATTTCTCGGTATAGAAAATCTAAGAATTCCATTAATTTATTGGTTGTATTTTATGAGGGTTGAATTGCCCCTAATTTCTAAAATATTTCTCAAAAAGTAATGAAATTCGTTAAAACTATTCTTTAGATTCTTTTTGTATAGCCAATTTTGCTTGCATTGCTTCACGACCTTTTTCGAAGTTTTTACGATTTAGGGCATCGTGCTGTTCTTTAGTTATTTTTAGGCCTTTATCTCTCAATAATTTAACAACTGAAGAGCGTGTTCGCTCAATATTTTGAGCTATTTCTGCAAAAGAAAGCTTTCCATGATTTTCCAAAATGTATTTTTCTTCGCTCTTCGTAAACTCGCTTTTATTCCAACGTAATCTGATGGCAGAAGTTTCTTCTGGTGTTCTGATAAACCCGTTTTTTTCGCATAAATACCTAACTTGCGACCAACTGACATTACCTAGTGCAATGCTCATTTCGCGAGCCGTCATGGTATGATAATTTACCTTTAAAAACTGAATAACTTTTGGCGGAACGAGGTCTTTTCTGCCATTACCTTTGAGTTTGTTATTTTTTAAATGGAATCTGATTGTGGCATGATGGCAATTTAATTTTTCTGCCATCTCATAAATGGTATATTTCTTATAGTTAGCCAAAATAAAGTTTTTCCTCTGTAATTCTTTTTCGCTAAGTGGTCGAGCTGCCCTCTTTTGAGGTTTAGGCGACTCCGTTTTAGGGAGTTCTTTAGCATTAACCTTAATTTTTTCTTTACTTTTTTTCTCGACTTTTTTCTTAGCTTTTTTTACAATTTCTTTTTTTTCAACTTTTGCTACTTCAACAGGAGTTGGAGGGGTAGGAATATCAAGAACTGAAACTAAATGCTCTTTTTTAATGAATTTTTCAATGACTTCAAGAGGTTTTCCTATTTTAAAAGCCAATTGTTGTTTTGTCAATTTATTGATATTATTTCGAATCGAATTCTTATCAGAGGCACTGAGTTCATTGGGCTTTGCCGACTTAAACTTTTTGCGGGCCGTGTTCATTTTTCCAATTGGAGCTGTTTTTCTCATAGCTATAAATGTTCTTAATGTCAAATATAAGGAATTTTAGGCAAAAATTAGAGAGAATTCGCCTGAATTGATAAGTATTTACGATAAAAGGCATCTATCGCGTCTTTCAAAAAAATAGCACAACTGAGCTAAATCAATTGTGCTATAAATTTTTAAATAAATATATTTTTTCGAAACTGTTTTACCAAACGGTAATACGTTCGCTTTCAGGCTTATACATTTTATCACCCGGTTTTACATCAAATGCTTTATAGAAGGGCGTAAAGTTCATTAATGGGCCATTTACACGCCATTTGGCAGGTGAGTGAGGGTTAGTGTTTACGTATGTTCGCATAAAGGCATCTTTTGTTTTTACTCGCCAAATTCGAGCAATTGAAATAAAAAAGCGTTGTTCAGGTGTAAATCCATCAATTTTTTCATTACTTTTTGCTTGTTCAGTTAGTTTAAAAGCATCATAAGCTATCGCAATACCCGCAATATCGGCTGTGTTTTCACCAACTGTCAATGCCCCTTTTACATGCATCGAATCAAGAACTGTAAACTTATTATATTGTTCAATAACGAGTTGAGTTTTAGCCTTGAACTTCTTAAAATCATCGGCTTTCCACCAGTTTTTTACATTTCCTTGCTTATCATACAAAGCCCCTTGGTCATCAAATGAGTGCGTGATTTCGTGCCCAATTACCATTCCAATGCCACCATAATTGAGAGCATCGTCGGCGTTCATATCAAAATAAGGTGGTTGTAAAATACCCGCTGGGAATACTATTTCATTCAACGGTGGGTTATTGTAGGCTGTCACGGTTGGCGGTGTAGTTCCCCATTCGGTACGGTCAACGGGTTGTCCTATTTTCGAAAGACCATATACAAAATCATTTTTGCTAGTAGCTAAGCGATTTTCAAAATAGGTGCCACGATTAATGACCACTTTCGAGTAATCTCTCCATTTATCAGGATAACCAATTTTTTCGGTAAAAGCATAGAGTTTTTCTTTAGCTTTCGCTTTGGTTGAGTCGCTCATCCAATCAAGGTTAGTGATTCTGTTTTCGAAGGCTGTTTTCAAATTCTTCACTAATTCTTTCATGCGTCGTTTGGCCTCCTCTGGGAAATACTTTTTTACATATAATTGAGCAAGTCCATGACCTAGTGACCTGTCAACTGCTTCTGTAATTTCTTCACCTCTTGGTTTTTGGGTAGCTTGCCCTGATAAAACTTTAGCGTATTCGAAAGAAGCTTTTGTAAATGGCTTACTTAGGAAGTCGGCGTATGAAACGAGTGTTTCGGTTCTTAAATATGCTTTCCAATCTTCGATTGACACCGAAGTTAGTAGGCCATTGAGGCGGTCATAATAAGCCGGTTGTTGCATATTCACAGAGTCAACTTTTACACCCAACTCTTTGAAGAACAATGGCCATCCAATATTTGGCTGTCTTTGAGTAATAGCCGTAACCGCCAATTTATTATAATTAGCCTGTACGTTTCGACGTTCGATATTTGTCTTGTGCGATGCTGCCAATTCTCTTTCTATGGCATAAGCGGCGGTGGCCATTTTATCGGCCATTGACGCATCGACACCTGTAAGCTTTAATAAAGTGCTGAGGTAATTCTGATAAGATTTTTGCGTGAAACGCGTTGAAGAATCAGTTCTGAAGTAATAATCTCTTTCGGGTAAACCAATACCTGTTTGACTCAAATTTACGATATTGATAGAACTGTTTTTTATATCTGGCCCCACTCGAAAACCAATGAGAGAATAGTTATTGAACTTGAGTTGAGCGGTTACATACTTCATAATACCTGCCATATCTTTAATGCCATCAATTTGTTTGAGCATAGGTTTGATAGGGTTGAAACCTCTTTTATTGATTGTGGCGGTATCCATGCCTGAAGCGTAAAAATCACCCACTTTTTGTTCGATACTTCCCATTGGATTTTTTGCAGCCGAAACACTGTCTAAAATTCCTTGTAGGCGTATGCGTTGCGGATAATTCATAAAAGAGTATGAGCCAACCCCCGATTGGGTCGAAGGAATTTCAACGGAATTATACCATTTACCGTTGACGTACATAAAGAAATCATCGCCTGGTTTTAGAGAGGTATCAATGCCCGTGATGCTTACTTTTTGGGCGAAACTTGTATTGAATCTGGTTAGAAAAAAGCAGAAAATTAGTAAGAGAGATAGGTATTTTTTCATGATTGTTGATAATTAGTCTTGATAGCGAAAGGTAATACTATAAGCCCGAAAAATCTATAACCAAGGCAGGTATTTTTGATGTTTTTCGACAAGTTTTAAGAAATTATCAACTTATGTTGGTGAATTTCGTTCTCCAAACACAATTTTCAGATTGACATCAGGATATGTTAGAACACCTCTGTGAAGAAGAATTCTTCGCAGAGCGGAAATGTTAGAATACGCCTGTGAAAAATTTTTCTTAGTAGAGATGGATTGAAGTTTAGTTACTGCGTTTGGCTAAATGTTTTACATTTAGTCATTGTGAAATGCGTTCTTAGAACGCAACTTAAAAGAGGTACTTTGAAAATACCGTTCTAAGAACAGTTAACACCTTGACTGATTTTAAAATCAGCCTAACGGGGGGTTACCAAACAGTTCATTTGCGAGACGGTACAAAAGTTAAACTTTTCCATATACTCGTAAAAATGCCAGACAATATTTAATCTGTTATTTTTGAGACTATTTTGGGAGTGTAAACCGAACTGTGTCAGTCGTTCTTTGTATCAATAATTATTCTAGTTCCATAGTATTCAACGTCAATAAGTCCACCTTTATCCATAAAGTTACTGGCAGAAGAATAAAGATAATCTTCCGCTTTAGCTACAATTCCTGCACGTACTGGATTTTGATGAATATAGTCTGCTTTCTGAAAGAAAAATTTATCACTAAATATTTCGACAGCATGATTTTCATGTGTCCAAAATTGCAAACTTGTCATATTAGATTTGCTTCTTGCAGCGAACTCAAATCGTTTCAACATCCAGTCTCGGCGACTTTCTGGTTCGGTTTCAATAGCTTTTAAAATCTTAGCTGCCGTAAATTTCTTAATATCTCGTATTAAATCTGAAAGTTTTTCATCTTTTGAAGCAGCTATCAAATGTACATGGTTCGACATTATCACGTATGAGTATAACCATAAACCTTTTTCTTTTTGACAATATCGAAAACTATCCAGTACAATATCTCTATATCGTTGCCTCGAAAAAACATCAACCCAGTCCACAACTTGAAAAGTTAAATAATGTGTTGCTGACTGGTTAATAATTTGATAACCTTGGCTCATAATTTTCTTCTTATTTTAAGTCTGAAACTTATTTCGCAATGCCGTTCTAAGAACGGCTTACACACCGACTGAATAAAAATTCAGCCGAACACAGTTAATCCTTCACAAACTTTACACCGCATCCACATCTACTACCACAAAAACACCTCTAAATTCACGTAGGGTCATCAATTCGTCTATTTTTTCTTGTAGAAAAACTTTGGCAGCTTTTATGTTTAGCTTGTCTTTTTCAAGTTTAAGCACAATGTCATACAAAAATTTATTTCGCACACGCTCGACCATCGCTTTTTCGGGGCCGAGCACGCGGGCTTTGCCAAGCTTTTCTAATAATACATTAGCCAGCCATTGCGAAGCTTTTTCTGCTTTATCGTGCTCTTCGTGTTTAACAGTCACAGAAATAATTCGAGTAAAGGGTGGATAAAAATAACCCTCACGCTCTTTTATTTCATCTTGGTAATAACCCAAATAATCATTTGCAATAACCTTGTGTAGCAAACTCTGTTGGGTATTGTTGGTCTGAATAAGCACCAAACCCTTTTTCTCTCTTCGGCCTGCACGTCCACTAACTTGGGTAAGCATCTGAAACGCTCGCTCAGCCGCTCGAAAATCAGGGAAATGAATCATGCGGTCGGCATCAAAAATGCCCACTAAACTCACACGGTCGAAGTCGAGGCCTTTACTAATCATCTGTGTGCCCACCAAAATGTCGGTATTTCCTTGCTCAAACTCACCAATAATATTCTGATAAGCATTTTTGGTTCGGGTAGTATCTAAATCCATCCTTTGCACGCGTGCAGCTGGGTACATAATTCTGAGGTCATCCTCAAGTTTTTCTGTACCAAATCCTACCGTACGAATTTTACCCGAACCACAAGCTGGACAAGCCCGCGGGATTTCTTCCTTATGACCACAATAGTGGCATCGTAATTCCTTAGAATTAAGGTGATATGTTAAACTCACCGCACATTGCTCACATTCGCCAATCCAATTACATTCCTGACAATTCAGATAAGGGGAGTATCCTCTGCGATTTTGGAAGATGATAGTTTGCTCACCATTAGCCAAATTTTCTTCAATGTGCTGGCATAAGACACTCGAAAAATCATTTCTCATGTTTTTAGCTTTGCGTTCAGCCTTGAGGTCAATCAATCGAATATCGGGCAATTGTGCATTGCCGTAACGTTGATTTAGTGTAACCAAACCATATTTACCAGTCGTAGCTTGGTGATAACTTTCGAGTGAAGGCGTAGCCGAACCTAATAAGATTTTTGCTCCTTGTTTAAGGCCAAGCATGATACCCACATCACGGGCATGGTAGCGGGGAGCGGGCTCATATTGTTTGTATGAACTTTCGTGTTCTTCATCCACAATCACCAAACCTAAATTATCCATGGGTAAGAAAACAGCCGAGCGTACACCAACCACAAACTGATAACGACCATCAAGTACTCCTTTCCAAACTTCTACGCGTTCGTTATCAGAGAATTTTGAGTGGTAAACACCCATTCTATCGCCAAAAACACGTTTTAGACGAACAACTATTTGCGTAGTAAGTGCAATTTCGGGCAATAAAAATAGCACCTGCGAACCACCATCAAGTACTTTTTGGATAAGGTCGATGTAAATTTCGGTCTTTCCACTTCCCGTTATACCGTGGAGTAAGACAATATCCTTTTCTTGAAAATTCGTAAGAATTTCGTCGCTTGCTTGTTGCTGAGCATCTGTAAGTTGAATCGTTACAGGTTCTTCGGGCATTTCATCACCAAACCTCGAAACCACTACCTCAAATTGCTCCAGAATGCCTTTCTCAATTAATTTATTGAGTGAAGAATCAGAAGTTTCTCCTTGGGTAAAAAATGATTTATCAACACCATGTTGATTTCGCTCACGTAGCTGATGAAGGGGAATTTGTTTGAAATATTCCAGAATAACCAATTGCTGCTTCGCATTTTTGCTTAGTGAATCAATTAAGTTAGCAGCTTCTTCAACACCTTCATATACACGTTTTAAGCGTACTTTCTTTGCAATTTTGGGTTTGTATTTTTCTTTAACCTCTTCATACATAATAATGGCATGTTTGCCAATCAATGATTTAATGAGGGTATTGATATTGGTTTCGCCCACAAACTTAATGGCATCATCGTAGGTAAGTGAGGTTTGATTTTTGAGTATTTCTAAGAAATCAACTTCATTTGCTTCTAAAAGCTCGGGGTGGTCAAAATCAGGATTGAGTTGAATCCGTGATTGACTGGTTACTTTTAACCCCGAAGGCACGGCAACGTTCATCACTTCACCCACACAACACATGTAATATTCAGCTATCCAATCAAATAACCAAAGCTGTTGTTTGGTAATAAGTGGCTCTGTATCAAGTAGTTCGAGTATATATTTAGCTTGATATTTTGCTGGAGGTGTGTTATGAATTCGTCCGACAACAGCCGTAACGACACGATTTTTCCCGAATTCAACAATTACCCTTGCTCCAACTTTTATATCCTCTACAAAGTTTCGTGGTACCCGATACGTAAACATTCTCGGAATGGGCACGGGTAGAATTACATCGGCAAAATAGGTTGTTTCAACAGAAAAAAGACCTTCCATTTAAAATTATAATGTAAAATGAAGAGTGTAGAATGAAAAATGTTTAAAAACTTTCATTAAATACACCCTAAAGAATATTTCAAAGGTACTAAATTCAATCATTGCATCAGAAAAAGTACCGTATAAATAACATAACATTAAATAGGCTTAAATAATTTTCGGCTACACGCTTGCAAATATTATGCACGCATACTATTTTTGATAAATCAAATGCTAGTCAACCAATAACTAATTTTCCAATACCAAATCATGTCAGAAACTATCGAATATAAAGTGCCAACAATGGCAGAAATGGCAGCTAATGGTCAAGAACCCGAAGTATTGTTTTGGGTGGGTTGTGCAGGTTCGTTCGATGACCGCTATAAAAAAGTTACGATTTCTTTTGTAAAGATTTTAAATAAAATAGGGGTAAATTTTGCCGTTTTGGGTACGGAAGAGTCTTGTACAGGCGACCCAGCACGTAGAGCAGGAAATGAATTTACTTTTCAGATGCTTGCCCAACAAAATATTCAGGTGTTAAATGGATATGGTATAAAGAAAATCGTAACGGCTTGCCCGCATTGTTTCAATACTCTCAAGAACGAATACCCAGAATTAGGTGGAAACTATGAAGTAATTCACCATTCAACCTATTTACAGCAACTAATCAACGACGGTCGAGTAAAATTAGAAGGCGGAGGAACTTTTAAAGGACAAAAAATTACTTATCATGATTCATGCTACTTAGGTCGTGCCAATGATATCTATGAGGCTCCACGCCAGTTACTTGAAACTTTAGATGCTGAACTCGTAGAAATGAAGCGTTGCAAAACCAACGGACTTTGTTGTGGTGCTGGCGGTGGACAAATGTTTAAAGAACCAGAAAAAGGTACAAAAGATGTAAATATTGAGCGAATTGAAGATGCACTTTCAACGGGAGCAAAAACCATTGCGGTGGCTTGCCCTTTTTGCATGGTGATGATGTCAGATGGTGTAAAAAACAAAGAACGTGAGCATGAAGTAAAAGTCTATGACCTAGCTGAATTGTTAGAGCAAGCGATGTAGAGGTAGAACAAGTTTTTAACTTGTTTGTTGAGATGAAAAATAATTTGAAAACTTGTTCTACAAAAACTAACTTTATCGGAGATTATTTTCATAAAAATATTGTTTGTAAACTAATTGTGGCACGCTATCTTAAGTGTGCCACAAATTTTTAATCATATTGCTATGTACGTAGATTTCGATAAAATTCCGCTAGATGCCCGCATATGGGTATATCAAGCCAATCGTCAGTTGACTGACAATGAGGCAAATACGATTGAGAATTATCTCAAACCAGCTATTAATCAATGGGCGGCTCATGGTGCTGCATTGTTGGCATCAGCTAAAGTATTATACAATCGTTTCGTGATTATTGGTCTTGACCAAAATATGAATGCAGCCAGTGGTTGTTCGATAGATGCTTCTACTCGTTGGTTTAAAGAATTGGGCGAAGCTTTAAATATAGATTTCTTCGACCGCTCGCAAGCTTATTTAGAAGGTGATGAAATAAAAGCTTTTTCAGTTTTTCAGGCAAAGAAAATGGTAGAAGGTGGACTCATTTCAGCCGAAACGATTATTTTTAACAACAATACTTTGGCTACTTTAGGAGATTTGAAAACAAAGTGGCAAATCAAAGCGATTGATGCTCCTACTTTGAAACGATTCTTTGTAAATACCGTGGTTTGAAATGTAGGACAGATTTATAATCTGTCATTTTGTATTATGAATTAAGGTTTAAAACTTTATGGCTGAAACGTTATATATTCCGGAAAATGCCTCTCGTAAAGAAATTTATGAAAGTATAACTCCACAAATAGAAGCACTTATAAGTGGCGAAACTGATTTAACTGCCAATTTGGCGAATTTTGCCGCGGCTCTTCGAGAAGCCTTTGGGTTCTTTTGGGTTGGATTTTATCTCAAAAAAGGAAATCAACTAGTTTTAGGGCCGTTTCAGGGGCCAATTGCTTGTACACGTATTAATTTCGATAAAGGTGTTTGTGGTTATTGTTATCGAACCAAAGAAACCGTTATTGTGCCCAATGTTGAAGAGTTTCCAGGCCATATTGCTTGTAGTTCGGCTTCAAAGTCTGAAATCGTAGTGCCAGTTTTTGATAAAAATGGCAATGTTTCGATGGTTTTAGATGTTGATAGTAATGAATTAAACGATTTTTCAGAAGTAGATAGAGTAGGTTTAGAAAAGTTGGTGAAAATTTTAGAAAATACCATTTGAACATAATTGTTTTCACTATCCATTTTACATGATTTATTAATAATAATGAATACATTATTTCCGGTATTTCTAAAACTTGAAGAACTACATACGCTTGTAGTGGGTGGAGGAAATGTGGGTTTAGAAAAGCTCGAAGCTATTTTCAGAAATTCACCAAAAGCAAAAGTTACATTGGTTGCTCCTGAAATTCGTGAAGAAATAAAGGCTTTAGTTTCGCACCATAACCTTACGTTGATTCAAGAAAAATACCATATTTCTCATCTTGAGGGGGTAAATATTGTAACGGCAGGAACTGATAGCAAAGAAGTAAATCGACAAGTAAGAGATGATTGTAAAGCTAAAAAAATATTAGTCAATATTGCCGATACGCCCGATTTGTGCGATTTTTATTTGAGTTCGGTTGTTGTGAAAGAAGATTTAAAAATTGCCATTTCCACAAATGGAAAATCGCCCACGTTTGCCAAGCGTTTCCGCGAAATTTTAGAAGAAATTATTCCTGAGAATTTACAAGAAACCTTGAATAATTTGCAAGCGATTAGAAATAAACTCAAAGGTGATTTTCAGAGTAAAGTACAGAAGCTTAATGAGATAACAAAAGTTATGCAAGAATAGAAATAGTAAGCGTGCCACATCTTTGCGATGCGGCACGCTTACTATTTTTTAGGCTGTAACCAACTTATTTTTGCGTTCACCAATTTGCTGACGCCACATGGCATAATACAGGCCTTTTTCTTGCAAAAGCTCTTCGTGCTTGCCTACCTCAATGATTTTTCCTTGCTCTAAAACAAAGATTTTATCGGCGTGCATAACAGTACTTAAGCGGTGTGCAATCATCACCGTAATGTATTCGCCTAAGGCTGTTACATCTTTTACAGTATTTGTAATTTCTTCTTCTGTTAGTGAATCTAAGGCCGAAGTAGCTTCATCAAAAACAAAAATCTTCGGATTTCTCAACAGTGCTCGTGCAATGGATAAACGTTGTTTTTCTCCACCCGAAATCTTTATTCCTCCTTCTCCAATGACAGTATCAACGCCATTATCAGCTCTGGCTAAGAGATTTTGGCACGATGCTTTTTGTAAAACATCCATTATTTGTTCGTCAGTAGCATTAGGTTGAGCAAACAATAGGTTTTCTTTGATGGTGCCCGAAAACAATTGCGTATCTTGAGTCACGAAGCCAATTTGTGAGCGTAATTCTTCGATATTAATTTCATTCGAAGGTAGTCCATTATAGAATACTTTTCCTTCTGAAGGATTATACAAACCTACTAAAAGTTTAACCAAAGTGGTTTTACCCGAACCCGCTGGGCCAACAAAAGCCACAGTTTCTCCCTTTTTCACTTCAAAGTTTACTTCATCTAATGCTTTTCCTTGGGCAGTTAAGTGTTTGAAACTTACATTCTCAAATTGTAGGTTTTCAACCGCACCCAATTTTGTCGGAAATTCAGGTGTTACCTCAATTGGGTTTTTAAGTAGTTTATCGAAATTATTTAATGATGCTTCTGCTTCACGAAAAGCAATAATCACATTTCCCATTTCTTGCATCGGTCCAAAAACAAAAAACGAACAGAATTGTAGCGTAAGCAATTGCCCAACCGTCATTTGGTCTTTGAAAATGAGCATCAATAACAAGAAAAGAATGGCTTGGCGAATGAAGTTCACAAACGTACCTTGAATAAACCCAATACTACGAATACTACGAACTTTCTTTAGTTCGAGTTGTAAGATTTTCATGGTATTGAGATTCAAACGCTTGATTTCTTGGTTTGTAAGGCCTAAACTTTTAATCAACTCAATATTTCTGAGCGATTCTGTCGTCGTTCCAGCTAGAGCGGTGGTTTCTTTGGTAATTGTTTTTTGTATATCCTTTATTTTTCTACTCAAAACTCTAGTTAAAGCTGCCAAAGCTCCTGCACTAGCTAAATAGACTAAAAATAACCATTGACTGATATTGAAATGATAGATATAAATATTCAATACTATTATTCCGATGAATGAAGTAAAAGCAACATTGACAAAAAGTGTAATGAATTTTTCGGTATCAGTACGCACCTTTTGTAAAACAGAAAGCGTTTCGCCACTTCTTTGATCTTCGAATTGTTGGTAAGGTAGTTTGAGTGTATGTTTGAGGCCATCAGTAAATATAGATGCTCCGAATTTCTGGATGACCATATTCATTACGTAGTCTTGTAAAGTTTTGGCTATTCGACTGACCATCGCTACACCAATAATGGCTAAGAGCATGGTAAGTACTCCCTCTACGTAATCGGCTTGGGTGAAGTTTTTGGCTTTATCGCCATATTTATCAACAATTTTCCCAAAGATGAGAGGGTCAAGAAGAGAGAAACTTTGATTGATTGCCGCCAAAACAAGTGCTAACACTACCTGCCAGCGGTAGCGGCCTAAATATTGTAATAATAATTTCATGTAAAAGTTTAGTTTTTATGCGAGAGAACAGCTATTCCATACTAAAGCCTAACAAACACTGCGAATAAAAAATTCATTAGATAAACTAAAAAGCTGAGAAACAAAAAAGCAACTGTTTGATATTCAAACAGTTGCTTTATATTTTGTAGTTGACCCACCAGGATTCGAACCTAGAAAGACGGTACCAAAAACCGTAGTGTTACCATTACACCATGGGTCATCCTTGAATTATGGTGCAAAATTAATGCATCGAATTTAATAACGCAAGTTTTCCCAAATATTTTTTTTAAAAATTTTATACTGCTTGTGCAGCACGACGTAATTCTTCTAAAATTACTTCCTTCATCAAGAGCTTACGCTTTTGAGTTTGGATATTTGATTGCGTAATTTTGTCTAAATCAGGTCCTTGTGAAACCCCCTCATGGCTTTCGATGAGAATCTTTAATTCGCCTCTAGCACGAATCACAATGCTCTCCATTTCACGGTATTTTGTAAGTACTTGTTGTTTTTCGCTCAAGTAGTTGAAGTTTGGTAGTTTACGAGTAACTACTTTCATCAAATAACTCAATTCGAAAATCTTATCACAAGCTGCTCTGAATCGTTCTGCAACGTTTCTAACCGCCAAGTGTGAAGGAACCTTGATGTTTTTCCAGTCGTTGAGCATTACTTTCGCACGCTCTGTTGCTGCAAAAATATCTTTTGAGTCAGCAAGTCTTTCAGCTTCTTCCATCATTTTCTGCTGAGCTTCTACACGAGGATCAACTTTAACTTTGATTTGAATACCCTTAGCTGCACAATATTTTTCGTAATATGTAGTAGTGAGTTTCTTGAATCTACGGAATTCAAACTTAAGTCGTTTTGGTGGAACATCGCCCACATTACGCCATTCTGTTTGGAGACGCTTAAGTTCGGCGAAAGATAATTCCCAGTTACCCATTCTGAAGAGTTGTTCAGCACCACGTACAAGCTCAACATATTTTTCCATACGTTCAGCAATGATACGGTTTTGCTCTTCATAGAAAGCCTTTCTTCTTTGATAGAAATCATCTAATACTTCTTTAAAAGTAAGTTCGATTTCATCTTGGTAAGGCTTATCTACAGGCCCAGTACGAATCCAACGCGTTTTAATGTCTTGTAGTTTTTCCGCTACAATGGTCCAATCGACATCTTCTTTAGCTTCTTTAGCTTCTTCGATTAAAGCTTGTTTGATTGCTAAATTATTCGCTTGGTTACCCACAATCAATCCTCGTAGATATTCTTCTTGCTCATCGAGAGTTTTGAGCAATGGAATAAAATCGCCAATGCCGTCGAAATTCAGCAAGCGTTTACGGAGTTGTGTGAGTTTTGTCAAGAAAGAGCCCTTATTTTGAGCCTCGGCGATTTCAGTTTCTAGTTGATTAACCTTATTTACCGCAATTTGGTAACGGTTAATGAAGTACTGGAAGGCCTCTTCTTCTGTGCGTTTTACTTCTCCTATTTGTCGGTCGGGCATATCTAAATACCCTTTCAAGAATACCTTACCGTCTTTTATGT
>OFDC01000766.1_pt1 | contig 20926 bp, 23 predicted proteins | sample 1520941 | NCBI WGS metagenome assembly OFDC01 (sample SAMEA94258168, study PRJEB24077) | hot springs metagenome | biome: Aquatic biome; feature: Water | place: India | collected 2012-12-06 | depth 5 m | reverse complement strand
GGGAGGATTCGCGGTCGCCGCGGCCGCGCCGACCTTCGCGCCGCTCCTGGTTCGGCTCCAGCGTCTCCACCGCCTCGACGCGCGACTCGGGGCGACCCTCGCGACGGCCACGCTGCTGGCCGCGCTCCTCGCCACGCCCCTCGCGACCTTCGCGACCTTCGCGACCTTCGCGACCTTCGCGACCTTCTCCGCGGGTCTCGCGCCGCGCCTCATCACCGCGTCCGCCGCGGCCCTCGCCGCGTCGGTTGCGTTCGCGGTCGCGATCACGGTCACGGTCACGGTCACGGCCGCGGCTGCGATCCCCGCGGCCCTCGGCGCGCTCTTGGGCCGCCGGCGCAACCGGGGGGACGGCCGCCGTGTCCGATACCGCGGCCGGTGCCGGTGCCGCCACCGGTTCGGCCGGTGCGCCGAAGAGCTTGCGGACCCAGCCGAAGAAGCCTCCTGAGGCCGGCGCCGGGGATTCGGCCGGGGCCGGTGCCGGAGCGGGTGCCACCGCCGCCACCGGCGCAGCCGATGGCGCCGGCTCGGGCTTGGGCACGGGAGTGGGGGCCGGCTGCTCGGGCAGGATGCCCTTGATGACCGGCTCCTGCTTGGGCTTGGCCTTCTCGCGGCGGGTGATGCCCACCTCGTCCTGCTCCTCCTCGATCATTGTGTAGCTGGCGCGGTAGTTCTCCAGCCGAGGATCGTCGTGGCGCAGGCGCTCGAGCTTGTAGTTCGGCGTGTCGAGGTGCGGGTTGGGGATCAGCAGCACCGTCACGCGCTGCTTGAGTTCGATCTTGGTGATCTCGGTGCGCTTCTCGTTGAGCAGGAAGGAGGTGACTTCCACCGGCACCTGCACGTGCACGGCGGCGGTGTTTTCCTTCATCGACTCCTCCTGCACCATGCGCAGGATCTGCAGGGCGGAGGACTCGGTGTCGCGGATGTGGCCGGTGCCGTTGCAGCGCGGGCAGGTGATGTGGCTGCCTTCGCTGAGCGCCGGACGCAGGCGCTGGCGGCTGAGCTCCAGCAGGCCGAACTTGCTGATGGAGGAGAACTGCACCCGGGCGCGGTCGTAGCGCAGGGCGTCGCGCAGGCGGGTCTCGACCTCGCGGCGGTTCTTCGACTCCTCCATGTCGATGAAGTCGACGACGATCAGGCCGCCCAGGTCGCGCAGCCGCATCTGGCGCGCGATCTCGTCGGCGGCTTCCAGGTTGGTGCGGGTGGCGGTCTCCTCGATGTCGCCGCCGCGGGTGGCGCGGGCGGAGTTGACGTCGATGGACACCAGCGCCTCGGTGTGGTCGATGACGATGGCGCCACCGGAGGGCAGGTTGACCGTGCGGCTGAAGGCCGTCTCGATCTGGTGCTCGATCTGGAAGCGGCTGAACAGCGGCGCGTCGTCGCGATAGCGCTTCACGCGATGCGCGTTGTCCGGCATCACGTGGTTCATGAATTGGTGGGCCTGATCGAAGATGTCGTCGGTGTCGATCAGGATCTCGCCGATGTCGGCGGTGAAGTAGTCGCGGATGGCGCGGATGACGAGCGAGCTTTCCTGGTAGATCAGGAAGGCGCCCTTGCCGCCCTGGCTGGCGTCTTCGATCGCCGTCCAGAGCTTGAGCATGTAGTTGAGGTCCCACTGCAGCTCCGCCACCGAGCGGCCGATGCCGGCGGTGCGGGCGATGAGGCTCATGCCCTTGGGGTAGTCGAGCTGGTCGAGGGCGTCCTTGAGCTCTTCGCGGTCCTCGCCCTCGATGCGCCGGCTCACGCCGCCGCCCCTCGGGTTGTTGGGCATCAGCACCAGGTAGCGGCCGGCCAGCGAGATGAAGGTGGTGAGCGCCGCGCCCTTGTTGCCGCGCTCCTCCTTCTCGACCTGGACCAGCAGTTCCTGTCCCTCGCGGATGACGTCGCCGATCTTCGCGGAGCGCACGTCGGCGCCTTCCTTGAAGTAGCTGCGTGAGATCTCCTTGAACGGCAGGAAGCCGTGGCGGTCCTCGCCGTAGTCGACGAAACAGGCCTCCAGCGACGGCTCGACGCGGGTGACGACGGCCTTGTAGATGTTGCCCTTGCGCTGTTCGCGCCCCTCGATCTCGGTCTCGAAATCGAGCAGTTTCTGTCCATCGACGATGGCCAGGCGACGTTCTTCCTGCTGCGTCGCGTTGATCAGCATCCGCTTCATCTGCACTCCTCGCGCACGGCGGCCGTGGACACGGCCGTCCGAACGAACGAACACGTCGACCGGGCTGAGGGATCAGCGTCCGGACGACTTACCGATGCACGAGCAACGCGAAGAAGGAACCGTGGAAGGAATCGCCCTGGACTGCGCAATGACGGCCATCAGGCCATCGGGGAGGCAGCGTTGGCGCAGGTGCCGGACCCGCCGGGGCGTGCCTTCCCGCAGTCCCCGGGTGCGACGGATCGCGCCACACCCGCGCGCGGACGACGGCGGGCCGCACCGGCGGCCATGCACCGGGGCCCGCGAACGCGCTGGGTGGGAAAGGGGAGGGAGGACGCCAAGATGGAGGGCCGCGACACTGGAAAACCGGAGAAACCATCCGCCGCATTCAGTGCGACGGCACGACATTCTCCGGTCGATCAACCTTGTTCTTTCCCTGCAACTGCGCAGGGGGTTCTTTCGACTCGGGGCTCTTTCCGCCTGCCACCGCCCGGCCGCCCAATCACTTGGGGACTGACGGCCCGCCGGGAGCGGCAGGCGTTGCATCACCTTTTGTCCCACTTGCGTGGGGCCAGTCGTGTCGTGGTACCCGGGTAAACTCTGATAAATCAAGCACTTACAACACAACGTGGTCCGTCCGATTATAGGGGCGAAAGCTTCGGCTCGTAACGCAGGCGGCAAGCGCGCTGCCGCGGCGAAGGTCCGCCCACCTGCGCCGTCGGCAACGCCGGCGCCAGCCCCCGTGCCCGTGCCGACGACGCCGACTGCGCCGCAAGTGCAGCAGCTCACTGTCGATGAAGCGGGTGAGGGCCAGCGGCTGGACAACTTCCTGCTGCGCGTGCTCAAGGGCGTGCCCAAGACGCTCGTGTACCGGGTCATCCGCTCGGGGGAGGTCCGTGTCAACAAGGGCCGTGCGTCGGCTGACACGCGTCTGGCCGTGGGCGACGTGGTGCGCGTTCCCCCGGTGCGGGTGCCGGACCGCAGCGCGAAACCCGAGGCGCCGCCGCGGGAGTTCCCGGTGCTCTACGAGGACGAGCACCTGCTGTGCGTCAACAAGCCCGCCGGTGTGGCGGTGCACGGCGGCAGCGGTGTCAGCCACGGCGTGATCGAGCAGCTGCGTCGGGCCCGGCCGCAGGCGCGCTTCCTCGAGCTCGTGCATCGGCTGGACAAGGAGACGTCCGGACTGCTGCTGATCGCCAAGAAGCGCAGCGCGCTGACCCACCTGCAGGACCAGTTCCGCGGCCGGGAAACTGGCAAGACCTATGCCGCCCTGGTGATCGGGCGCTGGCCGCCGGGGCGAAAGGTCATCGACGTGGCGCTCCACAAGTTCCTCACCGCCGACGGTGAGCGTCGCGTTCGCACCACACAGGGCGAGGCCGACGACGGGAAGCGCTCCATCACCCTGGTGAAGGTGGTCAAGGCTTGCGACGCCTTCACCCTGCTGGATGTCACCATCAAGACGGGTCGGACTCACCAGATCCGCGTGCACCTGCAGCACGAGGGCCATCCCATCGTGGGGGATGACAAGTACGGCGACTTCGAGCTCAACAAGCGCCTGGCACGCGGCGAGGCGGTGCCGGGCGTGAAATTCGATCGCATGTTCCTGCACGCCCGGCGGCTCGCCTTCGACCATCCCGCCAGCGGGGAGAGGCTGGAGCTGCAGGCACCGCTGCCGGCCGAGTGCGAGACACTCCTGGCCCACCTATGACGCTCACGCCCCGACGCTTCGACCTCATCGTCTTCGACTGGGACGGCACCTTGTTCGACAGCACGGCCCTCATCGTGCGCAGCATCCAGGACGCCTGCCGCGACCTGGGGGTGGCGGTGCCGAGCGACGAGCAGGCGGCCTACGTCATCGGTTTGGGCCTGCACGACGCCCTGGCCCATGCCGCGCCGGGCCTGCCGGCGCAGCGCTACCCCGAACTGGGACTGCGCTATCGGCATCACTACTTCGCGCGGCAGCACGAGATCACCCTGTTCGCTGGCGTGCTCGAACTGCTGCACGCGCTGAAGCAGCGCCACCATTGGCTCGCGGTGGCCACCGGCAAGAGCCGCCGCGGCCTGGACGAGGCGCTCGACACCGTGCAGCTGCACGGGCTCTTCGACGCGACCCGCACGGCCGACGAGACGGCCTCCAAGCCCCACCCGCAGATGCTGCTGGAGCTGATGCGCGAGTTCGGCGCAGAGCCCGAGCGCACGCTGATGGTCGGCGACACCACCCACGACCTGCAGCTGGCCGCCAACGCGCGCACCGCCAGCCTGGCGGTGAGCTACGGCGCGCACGAACCCGACGCTTTCGCCGCGTTCGATCCCGTGCACGTGGCCCACTCGGTCGATGACTTGCGGCAGTGGCTGCTCGACCATGCCTGACGCTGCCGAGGAGACCGCGGTGGCCGTGTGCCGCTCCGACGCCCTGGCCGAGGCGGGGCAGGCGGTGCTGTTCGACGTGCTGCAGTACGGCCTGCCGGCGCGCGCGTTCGTGCTGCGCTTCGAAGGCCGACCCGTGGCCTACCTGAACCGCTGCGTCCACGTCCCCACGGAGATGGACTGGCAGCCGGGCGAGTTCCTCGACAGCGAGCGCCGGTGGATCCTCTGTTCCATCCACGGCGCGGCCTACTCGCCGCAGGACGGCCGCTGCGTCGGCGGGCCCTGCGGGCGCGGAAGGCTCACCGCACTTCGCGTCGAGGAGCGGGACGGCCAGGTGTATTGGTATCCTTCGCGCGACATCCGGCCGGCCGCCTCCTCTGCACCGCCGGCCCCAGACGGAACCCCCCTCGATGAACGATCCTGATCGTCCCGGCAGCCCGGATCCCTCGGCCGCCGACGCGGCGCCGCCTGCCGGCGCCGTCCCTGCCGGTGCCGCCGCTGCCCCCGTGGCCCCGGTCGTGCCCGTACGCTACGAGCCCATGCTGGAACAGGTCCTGCGCGAGATGCTGCGGGAGCGGCGCAGCGACCGTCGTTGGCGCATCATCCTGCGCCTGCTGTGGTTGGGCTTCCTCATCGCGCTGGCCTGGGGCTTGTTCGCCGACAAGGTGGGCACGGCCGCGCCCGCCGGCCCGCACACCGCCTTGGTCGAGGTGCGCGGCGAGATCGCAGTGGACACCGAGGCCAGCGCCGAGAACCTGGTGTCGGCCATCCGCTCGGCCTTCGAGGAGCCCACCGCGCGTGCGGTCGTGCTGCGAATCAATTCGCCCGGGGGCAGCCCCGTGCAGTCGGGCATCGTCAACGACGAGATCCGGCGCCTGAAGGCCAAGCACAACAAGAAGGTGTATGCGGTGGTCGAGGAGATGTGCGCTTCCGGCGCCTACTACATCGCCGTGGCCGCCGACGAGATCTACGTCGACAAGGCCTCCATCGTCGGGTCCATCGGGGTGCTGATGGACAGCTTCGGCTTCACCGGCGCGATGGACAAGCTCGGCGTGGAGCGCCGCCTGCTGACCGCGGGCGAGAACAAGGCCATGTTCGACCCCTTCTCGCCGCTGGATCCGAAGCACCAGGCCTACCTCCAGGCCATGATCGACCAGGTGCACCAGCAGTTCATCCAGACGGTCAAGCAGGGCCGGGGTGCCCGCCTGAAGGAGACGCCGGAGACCTTCTCCGGCTTGTTCTGGAACGGCGAGCAGGCGATCCGACAAGGGCTGGTCGACAAGCTTGGCAACCTCGACCATGTCGCCCGCGAGGTGGTGCAGGCCGAAGAGGTGATCGACTACACGCCCAAACCCAACGTGGCCGAGCGACTGGCCAAGCGCTTCGGCGCCTCGATCGGCGAAGGAGCCATGCGCACGCTCCGTTCCACCCTGCGCATGCAGTAGTGCTTTCCCAGGGGTGGCGTCCCGGCTGGTGCGGAGGTTCCACAATCCTCTGCTCCAGTCTCGACGCACGGCGCCCCCATGCCTTCCCCGCATCCCGCCTACGACGCCCTGGCGTCGTTGCACACCCGTCTGCACCGCCTGTCCCACCTGCAGTCCATCTGCTGGTGGGACCAGGCCTGCCACATGCCCGCCAAGGGACGCGAGGCCCGCGCCGAGGCGCTGGCCGAGGTGGCCGGCTGGATGCACCGGCTCATCACCGACCCGGCGCTGCCGCAGCAACTGCAACGGGCGGAGCAGGAGCCCCTGGACGACTGGCAGCGCGCGAACCTGCGCGAGATGGGGCGCGAGTGGCGCCTGGCCAACGCCCTGCCGGAATCGCTGGTGGCCGAGAAGACCCTCGCCACCTCTCGGTGCGAGCACGCCTGGCGCAGCCAGCGTCCGGCCAACGACTGGAAGGGGTTCCTGGAGAACTTCCGCCCGGTGCTGCGGGTGGCGCGCCAAGAGGCGGAACTGCTTGCCGAACAGTCGGGCTTGAGCCGCTATGACGCCTTGATGGACCGCTACGAGCCGGGCATGCGCGGCGAGACGGTGCAGCGGCTGTTCGATGACGTGAAGGCCTGGCTGCCCGGGCTCATCGAGCGGGTGACCGAGCGGCAGGCGCGCCAGCCGTTGCGCCTCCCGCAGGGGCCGTTTGCGCAGGCGGCTCAACGCTCGCTGAGCCTGGAGGTGATGCAGTGGCTGCAATTCGACTTCGAGGCTGGGCGGCTCGATGAGAGTGCCCATCCGTTTTCCGGTGGCGTGCCGGAGGACGTGAGGCTGACCACCCGTTACCGCGAAGACGACTTCCTGCCCAGCCTCATGGGCACCATCCATGAGACCGGCCACGCCCGCTACGAGCAGCAACGGCCGCGCGAGTGGATCACCCAGCCCGTGTCCCAGGCCCGGTCGATGGCACTGCACGAGAGCCAGAGCCTGAGCTTCGAGATGCAGCTCGGGCGAAGCGCGGGTTTCGTGCGGCGGCTGGCGCCGCTCATCGTGCGTCACCTCGGCGATCAGCCGGCCTTCGAGGCGGACAACCTGCAGCGCCTGGTGCACCGGGTGGAGCGGGGCCTGATCCGGGTGGACGCCGACGAAGTGACCTACCCCGCGCACGTGATCTTGCGCTTCGAGATCGAGCGTGCGCTGATCGAGGGCGACATCGAGGCCGAGGACATCCCGGCCCTGTGGGACGAGGCGATGCAGCGCCTGCTCGGCCTGGACACCCGCGGCAACTTCAAGGACGGGCCGATGCAGGACGTGCACTGGCCCGAGAGCCTGTTCGGCTATTTCCCGTGCTACAGCCTCGGGGCGATGTACGCGGCGCAGTGGTTCGCCGCCATGCGTCGTGAGATGCCGGACCTCGAAGATCGCATCGGCCGCGGCGAACTGTCGCCCGTGTTCGACTGGCTGCGTGAACACATCTGGAGCCAGGGCAGCCGATGGACGACCGAGGAGCTGACCTTGCGCGCCAGCGGCGAGCCGCTGAACCCGGCCCACCTGCGCGAGCACCTGGAGCGGCGCTACCTCGGCTGAACGTGTGCCGTTCGCTGCGTGTGCGCAGCAGGGCGGCTCAGGCGCGCTGCAGCGTCCCCAGCGTCTGCTCGAGGTCGTCCAGCACCTCGTCGAGGCGATGGACGGCGCGGGCCAGCCGATGGGAGCGGCGGCGCTTTTCCACCAGGTGACGATGGGGGTCGTCGAGCACGGCGTCGATGAGCGCGATGCCGTGGCGCGCCAGCTGCGGGGTCAGCGCCGAGCGCCGCGACCGCAGCAGGGCGCGGGTGCGCTGGTACGCATGCTCGGCCAGCACCCGGCGCTGCGAAGTGCTGAAGGTGTTGGCGAGGAACATCTGGGGGTCGTGCTGGTCCGGCTCGAACAGCAGGATGTCGACGCCCGGATGGCTGCGCTCGTAGCCGCTCATGCCCAGCTCCAGACGGGAATGGATCAGCGAGCGGAAAGTCTGCGACATCACCACCGGCAGGCCACCTTCGACCATCTTCGGGATGCGGGCCTCGCCTGCGGCCAGCACGCGGTGCGGATGCGAGTCCTTGGCGTTGAAGGGCACCAGCGGGTTCACGCACAGCACCAGGTCCATGCCTTCGTCCAGCAGCACCCGGGCGTGCAGTGTCTTCTTCAATGCCCCGTCGACATAGTGGTGCCCGCCGATGTCCACCGGTGGGAACAGGCCGGGCAGTGCGGCGCTCGCCTGCACGGCGCGCGAGATGGGCACATGGTCCCAGCCCGGCTGGCCGAAGGGGGCGGCCTGCCCGCTGTCCAGGTCGGTGGCCACCAGCACGAGCTTGCGCGTCAGCTCCCGGAAGTCATTGGTGCGGCCCGGCAGCGAGAACAGCCTGCGCAGGTGGGCCTCCAGAGGTGCGTTGCTGAACAGGCCGGTGGGCAGGGCCTGTCCCAGGCGCTCGAAGGCGCTCAGCAGCGAGCGGCGTCCCAGCGCATAGCCCAGTGCGGCCTGCGCCCCCAAGCCGGGCAGGGCGGCGACGCGGCGGGCGAACTCGCCCCAGGCGGGGCGCAGCAGCAGCGAGGGCTGGAACGCGAGGCTGTCGTCGGCATCGTTCTCGATGAACGAGGCGCAGAGCTGCCGAGGGCGGATGCCATTGACGAGCCCGGCTGCGATGAAGCCGCCGGCGGACACGCCGACATAGCAGTCGAGCTCGGTGAAATCCAGGCCGTCCAGCGATTCCTCGAGCGCGCACAGCGCGCCGATCTCGTAGATCGCGCCCAGCGGGCCGCCGCCGGCAAGCGCCAGCCCGATGCGAGAGCGTGAAGCCATGGTGTGCCTTGCCTGGAACGACAAAGAGGCGCCGAAGCGCCTCTGGGGTGGATGTGACCGCGCTTCAGGCCTCCGCGGTCTTGGCCGCCGCCTTGCGGGCCGACGTGCGCTTGACCGCCGGCTTGACCGTGCCGTTGGCCTTGGCCTTCACCGCCGGCCGGGCCGCGCGGGTCGCCGTGGCCTTCGACAGCTTCGCCACCTGGGCGCTCAGCTCGTCGATGCGCTGCACCAGAGCGTCGACATCGGTGCTGGAGGGCACGCCCAGCTTGTTCAATGCCTTGGACACGCGCTGCTCGAAGATGGTCTCGAGCTTGTCCCACTGGGCGCCGGCCTTGTTGGTCACGCCCTCGGCGACCGCGCTCATCTTGCCGGTGACCTCACCCAGACGCTCCTCGGCGACCGCCTGGGTCTTCTTCTGCAGGCTCACGCCCTCGCGCACCAGCGCCTCGAACACCTTGCCGCCTTCCTCCTGGGCCTTGGAGAACGCGCCCAGGCCGGCCAGCCAGATCTGCTGGGCGGAGTCCTTGACGGTCTGCGCGAGCTGGCTGTCGAGCAGGCCGGCGGCAGACGTCGTCTTCTTCTCGGCCATCTTCTGGAGCTTCTTGACCATGATGCTTTCCTGTGTGGCGGTGGTGATGTCGAAGGTGCGACGGCCCCCACCGGAAGCGGCGGCGCACGCTGCGGACTATAGGGAGCGCCCTTGGAGGCGGCAGCCTAATTGTCTAGTGAGTGGGCTCTATGGGCCCCTTGGGGTTAGCGCGCAGGGCGGCGTGGGGCGGCTTGGTCAGAATAGCCCGCTGTCGACGACACATATCACGGCTTGGACGGCTTGAAAGGCTGAACGGTCGATCGGCCGAACGCTGGAGGGTTGGAGCATGCGCTACTTCGTGACCGGGGCCACCGGGTTCATTGGCAAGCGGCTGGTGAAGTCGCTGCTCGAGCGGCGGGGTGCCGTCGTGCATTTCCTGCTGCGCCCCGGAAGCGAGGGCAAGGTGGCCGAACTGCTGCGCTTCTGGGGCGTGTCCCGGAATCGCGCCGTCCCGGTGCACGGTGACCTCACCGGCAAGAAGCTGGGCGTGTCGGCCGACGACCTGAAAGCGCTCAAGGGCCAGGTCGACATGGTGTTCCACCTCGCCGCGGTGTACGACCTCGGCGCCGACGAGGCGTCTCAGGTGGAGGTCAACATCGAGGGCACGCGCAACGCGGTGGAGTTCGCCAAGGCGATCGACGCCGGGCACTTCCACCACGTGTCGTCCATCGCCTCCGCCGGCTTGTACGAAGGCGTGTTCCGCGAGGACATGTTCGACGAGGCGGAGAACCTCGACCACCCCTACTTCATGACCAAGCACGAGAGCGAGAAGATCGTGCGCAAGGAGTGCAAGGTGCCCTGGACCGTCTATCGCCCCGCCATGGTGGTGGGTGACTCGCGCACCGGCGAGATGGACAAGGTCGACGGGCCCTATTACTTCTTCAAGCTGATCCAGCGCATGCGGCAGATCCTGCCGCCGTGGATGCCGGCGGTGGGCCTGGAAGGCGGCCGCATCAACATCGTGCCGGTGGACTACGTGGTCGCGGCGCTGGAGACGCTCAGCCACTCGCGCGCCCACCTGAACAAGCGCTGCTTCCACATCGTCGACCCGGTGGGCTACCGCGTTGGCGACGTCCTCGACATCTTCTCGCGCGCGGCCCATGCGCCGAAGATGAACCTCTTCGTGAACGCGGCGCTGCTGGGCTTCATTCCCAAGAGCGTCAAGAAGGGCATGCTAGCGCTGGCTCCCGTCCGACGCGTGCGCAACGCAGTGATGAAGGACCTCGGCCTGCCTGAGGACATCTTGACCTTCATCAACTACCCGACCCGGTTCGACGACCGAGAGGCCCGCGCCATCCTCAAGGAGCACGGCGTCGAGTGCCCCAACCTGAAGGACTACGCCTGGCGCCTGTGGGATTACTGGGAACGCCACCTCGACCCCGACCTCCACATCGACCGCACCCTGCGGGGCACGGTGGCGGGCAAGGTGGTGCTGGTCACCGGTGGCAGCTCGGGCATCGGCCTGGCCGCCGCCAAGAAGTTCGCGGAGGCCGGCGCCATCACCGTCATCTGCGCGCGCGACGAGGACAAGCTGGAGGTCGCCCGCCGGGAAATTCTGGAATCGGCAGGCAAGGAGGCGAAGGTGGCCATCTACTCCGCCGACATCGCGGACGAGGCCAGCTGCAACGCGCTGCTGAAATGGCTGCAGGACACCTATGGCGGGGTGGACTTCCTCATCAACAACGCCGGCCGTTCCATCCGCCGGGCCATCGAATCCAGCTACGACCGTTTCCACGACTACGAGCGCACCATGCAGCTGAACTACTTCGGCTGCCTGCGCGTGACCATGGGCCTGCTGCCCGGCATGGCGGCCAAGAAGCGCGGCCATGTGGTGAACATCAGCTCGATCGGCGTGCTCACCAACGCCCCCCGTTTCTCGGCCTATGTGGCGAGCAAGGCGGCCCTGGACGCATGGACGCGCTGTGCGGCCAGCGAATTCGCGGACGTGGGCATCACCTTCACCACCATCAACATGCCGCTGGTGCGCACGCCGATGATCGCGCCCACGCAGATCTACAACAACGTGCCCACGTTGTCGCCGGACGAGGCGGCCGAGCTCATCGCCGACGCCTGCGTGCGCAAGCCGGTGACCATCGCGACCCGGCTGGGCATCTTCGGCGAGGTGCTGCACGCGCTGATGCCGCGGGTGGCCCAGATCGTGATGAACACCTCCTTCCGGATGTTCCCGGACAGCGAGGCGGCCAAGGGCGAGAAGGGCGCCAAGCCCCAACTGTCACCCGAGGCGGTGGCGCTGCAGCAGATGATGCGCGGCATCCATTTCTGATCGATGGCCGCCGAGCCCGCGCCCCTCAGTGGCCGTGGGCCAGTTCGCCGCGCGCCTGCCGCAGCACGACGGCGGCGGCGCTGATGGCGAGGGCAGCCATGCCGACAGCCACCACCAGGTCCGGCCAGGCGCTGCCCGTGCCGAACACGCCCAGGGCGGCCAGGAACACCGCGACGTTGCCCAGGGCGTCGTTGCGCGAGCACAGCCACACCGAGCGCATGTTGGCGTCGCCCTCGCGGAAGGCATAGAGCATCACCGCCACGCCGACGTTGACCGCCAGCGCCAGCAGGGCCACCGCGCCCATGGTCACCGGCTCGGGCGGGACGCCGGCCATGGCGCTCCAGCCCGCGCGCGCCAGCACGAACAGGCCGAACGCTCCCATCGACAAGGCCTTGACCTGCGCCGCGCGGGCGCGTGCGGCCACGCCCATGCCCAGCACCGCCAGCGACAGGCCGTAGTTGGCCGCGTCGCCGGCGAAGTCGATCGCATCGGCCCACAGCGACACCGAGCGGGCCTGCGCACCCGCGGCCAGTTCGACGAGGAACATCGCCGCATTGAGGAACAGCGCCGCCCACAGCACCCGCCGGTAGCGGGGGCTGCTGGCAGGGTGGGGGGCGTGACAGTGGTCGTGGCAGGAGGAGGACATGCCCTCATTGGAAACCCTGGAGCCGGTCCAGGGTCAAGGGCTACATTCGGGGCATGAGGACCAGCGAACTCGCCCAGGCGGCCGGCATCCCGGTCGACACCGTCCGCTTCTACGAGAAGCAGGGCCTGCTGCCGGCGCCGCCGCGCGCCGGCAACAACTACCGCGACTACGACGACACGTCGCTGCAGCGGCTGCGCTTCATCGGCAACTGCCGCGCACTGGACATGAGCCTGGACGAGATCCGCAAGCTGCTGGACTTCATGGACTGTCCGCAGGAAGACTGCGGCGCGGTGGACGCGTTGCTGGCCGATCACCTGCACCACGTGCGCGAGCGCATGAAGGAACTGAGGGCGCTGGAGCGCCAGCTGAAGGCGCTGCAGTCCGCCTGTGGCCCCGGTCACCCGGACCGTGCCTGCGGCATCGTGCAGGCGCTGTCCCAGGGGCCGGTCATCACCCCCGCGCGGCGGGGGGTTCACAGCAGCCGGTGAACGTCAGTTCGACTTCTGGATGCTGGTGACGGTGTAGGCGCCGTCGATCTTCTCGACGGTGAAGCGCACCTTGTCGCCCACGGCGAACTGCTCCAGCACGGCGGGATCGCGCACGCGGAAGGCCATGGTCATCGGCGGCATGTCGAGGTTCTTGATCTCGCCGTGCTTGAGCGTGATCTTCTGCTGGCCGGCGTCGATCTTGCGGACCTCTCCTTCGCTGGCCGCGGCCTGGGCGAAGACCGCGCCGGCGGCGACCGCCAGGGCGGCCAGGGTGGCAAGGTGGCGAAAACGGAGCTTCATGGTTGTATTGAACGCGGCATCCCTCGGTGGGGACGACATCCTGCAGCATGGTGGCAGGCGCCTTGCTTTCAAGGTGGGGAAGCATACGCTTACCTACAATCGAGGCCGTTCCTCCTTCCCAGCCGCCCACCCATGAGCACGACCCCCCCCTCGCCCGAGCAGAGCCTCGACCACATCGTCCCGCGCGACAAGGCGGAGATCCTGGCGCAGGCCCTGCCCTACATCCGCCGCTTCCATGGCAAGACGCTGGTCATCAAGTACGGCGGCAACGCGATGACGGACCCGGCGCTGCAGCAGGACTTCGCGGAGGACGTGGTGCTGCTCAAGCTCGTCGGCATGAACCCGGTGGTGGTGCATGGCGGCGGGCCGCAGATCGACGAGGCGCTCAACCGTCTCGGCAAGAAGGGCACGTTCATCCAGGGCATGCGAGTCACCGACGCGGAGACCATGGAGGTCGTCGAGTGGGTGCTCGGCGGCGAGGTGCAGCAGGACATCGTCGGCCTGATCAACCATGCCGGTGGCAAGGCGGTGGGCCTGACCGGACGCGACGGCGGCCTGATCCGCGCGCGCAAGCTGAAGATGGTCGACAAGGCCGACCCCAACAAGACCCACGACGTGGGCCATGTGGGCGAGATCGTGTCCATCGACCCGAGCGTGGTGCGGGCGCTGCAGGACGACCAGTTCATCCCGGTCATCAGCCCCATCGGCTTCGGTGAGGAGAACGAGAGCTACAACATCAACGCCGACCTGGTGGCCGGCAAGCTGGCCGAGGTGCTGCGCGCCGAGAAACTGCTGCTGCTGACCAACACCCCGGGCGTGCTCGACAAGAGCGGGCAACTGCTGACCAACCTGTCGGCGCGCGAGATCGACGATCTTTTCGCCGACGGCACGATCTCCGGCGGGATGCTGCCGAAGATCGCCTCGGCGCTGGACGCGGCCAAGAGCGGAGTGAACGCAGTCCATATCATCGACGGCCGCGTGCCGCACGCGCTGCTGCTGGAGGTGCTGAGCGACCAGGCCTACGGCACGATGATCCGGAGTCACTGATCGCTCCCCCCCTACGTCCTGACGGCCGCCCCCTCGAGGGGGCGCCACGTGCGGACCGGCCGAGCCGGATCCGTCGTGGCCCGCTTGCCTTTTCACCGAGCCGTGCGGCCTTCGGTGCGGATGATGTTCCATCGAGGGCTTCGGCTGCCACCGGGCCGGGTCGAATCAGGGCATGACGTCGCCGGTCTGGCTCTTCGATCTCGACAACACGCTGCACAACGCGTCGCACGCATCGTTCGCCATGCTCGACGCCTCGATGAACGAGTACATCGAGCGCGAACTGCGGGTGACGGCCGAGGAGGCGGACGTCCTGCGGCGGGAATACTGGCGACGCTACGGCGCCACCTTGCTCGGGCTCATGCGGCACCACGGCGTGAAGGCCCCGCACTTCCTGCACCACACCCACCTGTTGCCCGGGCTCGAGGGCCGCATCCGGGCGCACGTGCACGACCTGGTCGCGCTGCGCCGGCTGCCGGGGCGCAAGGTGCTGCTGACCAATGCGCCGGTGTCCTACGCGCGGCGGGTGCTCGCCGTGCTCGGGATCCACGCAGTGTTCGACGACATCCTGTCGATCGAGGACATGCGCATGTTCGGCCACTGGCGCCCCAAGCCCGACACGCGGATGTTGCGCCGCGTCGCGGTGCGCCTGGGAGTGCCCGCCCATCGTTGCATCCTGGTGGAGGACACGCTGGGCCACCAGAAGGCCGCGCGCCGCATCGGCATGCGCACAGTGTGGATGCAGCGGTGGTTGCGTGACAATCGGCACGGGCCGGAAGTTGGTGTTTACCTGCGACGCAGGCCGATTTATGTGTGTGCCAGAATCAACTCGCTACAACAGTTGCAGCGGGGCGTGCATCCATGAGCCAAGATCCGATGGTGGAGCCGAGCGACCAGTTGCAGGATCCCGTCGGGCCGGACCTCGACGGCCCCGAGCGCGATGGGGGCGGGCGCAAGCGCCCCAAGCCGGGCGAGCGGCGGGTGCAGATCCTGCAGACGCTGGCCTCCATGCTGGAGCAGCCCGGCTCCGATCGCATCACCACCGCCGCCCTCGCGGCCCGGCTGCAGGTCTCCGAGGCCGCGCTGTACCGCCACTTCGCAAGCAAGGCGCAGATGTTCGAGGGGCTGATCGAGTTCATCGAGTCCAGCCTGTTCACCCTCATCAACCAGATCGCCGAGCGGGACACCGACGGTGCCGCGCAGGCGCGTCGCATCATCACCCTGGTGCTGCAGTTCGGCGAAAAGAACCCGGGCATGACCCGCGTGATGGTGGGCGACGCGCTGGTGTTCGAGCACGAACGGCTCCTGGTGCGCATGAACCAGCTCTTCGAGCGCATCGAGTCGGCCCTGCGACAGAGCCTTCGCCTGCATGCGGAGGCCTCGGCCTCGCCCATGCCCACCGTCCAGGCCAATGCCCAGGCCTCGGTGATCATGGCCTTCATCATGGGACGGCTGCAGCGCTTCACCCGCTCCGGCTTCAAGCGCAGCCCCACCGAGCAGCTGGACGCCGCGCTGCAGCTGCTGACCGCCTGAGCCCGCGGCCGGCGCCCGGACCATGAGCGCGGCGGTCGTCGAGGTCGCCGGCCAGCGCCTGCACCTGCTGCCCCAACGGGCCGCTTGGTGGCCGAGGCAGTCGGTGCTGATGGTGGCCGACCTGCACCTGGGCAAGGCCGTGGCCTTCCGGCGCTCCGGGGTGCCCGTGCCGCACGGCACCACGGCCGAGTCCTTGCAGCGGCTGTCCACGCTGATCGACGCGTGGCGGCCCGAGCGCATCGCCTTCCTGGGCGACTTCCTGCATGCCCCGCGCTCGCAGGCCTCCGACGCGCTTCTCCAGGCCCAGGAGTGGCGCGCGCGCCATGCACAGGTGGAGATGGTGCTGGTGCGCGGCAACCATGACCGCCATGCCGGCGATCCTCCGTCCGCTCTGCGCATGGAGGTGCTGGACGAGCCGTGGCGTGTGGACGGCCTGGCGCTGTGCCACCACCCGCGCCCGCTGCCCGATGCCTACGTCATCGCCGGACACCTGCATCCCGCACTGCACGTCGGTCGCGGCCTGGACCGTGCCCGGCTGCCGTGCTTTTGGTTCGGCGCCGGCGTGGGTGTGCTGCCCGCCTTCGGCGCGTTCACCGGGATGGCGGCGATCGCGCCGGCGGACGACGACCGGCTCTTTGTCGTCGGCGGCGATCGGGTGGTCCCCTGGCGCTGACTACACTGGCGCGTTTTGCCGTCCCCGTCGCGCCTTCGTCCCATGTCCGCCCCCGCCCTGGAAGCCCTGTTCATCCGCGCCGAGCGCCTGCTGGTGCGCCTCGAGGCCTTGTTGCCGTCGGTCACCACCTCCCCCGACTGGAGCGCCTCGGTGGCCTTCCGCTGGCGCAAGCGCGGCGGCGGGGGCGGGCAGCTGGAGCCTGTGCGCCACGTGGCGGGTGTGCGGCTGGCGGACCTGCAGGAGATCGATGCGCAGAAGGAGCGCCTGGTGCGCAACACCGAGCAGTTCGTGCAGGGGCGCAGCGCCAACAACGTGCTGCTCACCGGGGCCCGCGGCACGGGCAAGAGCTCGCTGATCAAGGCCTGTCTCAACGAGTACGCCGGCCAGGGGCTGCGCCTGATCGAGGTGGACAAGTCCGACCTGGTCGACCTCCCTGACATCGTGGAGCTCATCGCCGGACGGCCGGAGCGTTTCGTGGTCTTCTGCGACGACCTGAGCTTCGACGAGGGGGAATCGGGATACAAGGCCCTGAAGTCCATCCTCGACGGCTCGGTGGCGCAGTCGGGCGACAACCTGCTCGTGTATGCGACCAGCAACCGCCGACACCTGCTGCCCGAAAGCATGAAGGACAACCTCAGCTACCGCCACACCGAGGACGGCGAGGTGCACCCGGGCGAGGCGGTCGAGGAGAAGATCTCCCTGTCCGAGCGCTTCGGCCTGTGGATCAGCTTCTACCCGTTCAGCCAACGCGAGTACCAGGCCATCGTGGCGCAATGGCTGCGCCACTTCGGCGTCGACGAGGCGGTGGTGCCCGCGGCATGCAGCGAATCGCTGGTGTGGGCGCTGGAGCGGGGGTCGCGTTCGGGGCGCGTGGCGTACCAGTTCGCCCGCGACTTCGCCGGCCGTGGGGGCGTGCCGCAGCAAGTGGCGCGCTCGCCCGAGGCGGACGAACTGCCCCCCGAGGGCCTGGACCGTGTCTGAGGCCCGCACGCCGATCGACGTGGCGGTGGGGGTGCTGGTGGAGCGCATGCCCGACGGCCTCGAAGGGCGCTTCCTGCTGACGTCGCGACCGGCGGGAAAGCCCTACGCCGGCTACTGGGAGTTTCCAGGCGGGAAGCTGGAGGCCGGCGAGACGGTCGAGGCGGCGCTGCGCCGCGAACTGCACGAGGAACTCGGCATCGACATCGGGGCGGTCATGCGCTGGCGCGAGGAGGTGTTCGACTACCCCCACGCGCTGGTGCGGCTGCACTTCTGCAAGGTGTACGAGTGGCAGGGGGCCTTCGAGATGCGCGAGGGCCAGCAGATGACCTGGTCGGGCCTGCCGGTGACGGTGCAGCCGGTCCTGCCCGGCACCGTGCCGGTGCTGAGCTGGTTCGCCGCCGAGCGCGGACATCCGGGGCCAACCCACCTCGAATAGTGGGTGCGTCGGGGCTACACTGCCCCGATGGACTGGTTGGACGCCGTGAAGTGGGACCGCGACGGGCTGGTGCCCGTGATCGCACAGGAGCAGGGCAGCGGCGACGTGCTGATGTTCGCCTGGATGAACCGCGAGGCGCTTCGCGTGACCGCCGAGCGCGGCGAAGCGGTGTATTGGAGCCGCTCGCGGCAGCGCCTGTGGCACAAGGGCGAGGAATCCGGCCATGTGCAGCGGGTGCACGACATCCGGCTGGACTGCGACCAGGACGTGGTGCTGCTGCGCGTGACCCAGCTGGGCCATGAGCCCGGCATCGCCTGCCACACCGGGCGCCACTCTTGCTTCTTCCTGCGCTACGAATCGGGCCAGTGGCAGGCCGCCGAGCCGGTCCTGAAGGACCCCTCCACCATCTACACCTCATGAGCAACGACACCCTCGCTCGACTGGCCGTCGTGATCGAATCGCGCAAGAGCGCCGATCCCGACTCCAGCTATGTGGCCCGGCTGTTCCACAAGGGCACCGACGCCATCCTCAAGAAGATCGGCGAGGAGGCCACCGAGACGGTGATGGCCGCCAAGGACGGCGACGCGAAGAAGATCGTCTACGAGGTCGCGGACCTGTGGTTCCACTCGATGATCGCCCTCAGCGCCTTCGGGCTGAAGCCGGCGGACGTCCTGGCCGAGCTCGAGCGGCGGGAGGGGTTGTCCGGGTTGGAGGAATTTGCGCTGCGCAAGGCCGAGCAGCGCGACGGAGAGGAGCAGCGATGAGCATGGTGATGGATCCGCAGCGCGAACAGTCGCTGATGACCGTCGGGCACATCAGCTACCTGCTGCACACGGTGGTAGCGGTGGGGGCGGTGCTGCCGGGCACCCAGGTGGGCGTGGTGCTGCTCATCGTGGCCTTCATCCTCGACCTGGTGAAGAAGGACGACGCCCGCGGCAGCTGGCAGGAGTCGCACTTCAGCTGGCGCATCCGCTCGGTGCTGTGGGCCGGCGGCCTGTACCTCGTCACTGGACCGCTGTGGTTGCTGTTCTTCATTCCCGGCTGGATCGCCTGGACGGTGATCTCGATCTGGTTCCTCTACCGGGTGATCCGGGGGTGGCTGGCCCTCAAGGACCGCTCCCCCATGCCCCGCTGAACTCGTTGACACCGCTGGAACGACGCCGACCATGAACTGCATCTTCTGCAAGATCGTCGCTGGGGAGATCCCCGCGAAGAAGGTCCATGAGGACGAGGAGTTCCTCGCCTTCCACGACATCCGTCCTGCCGCTCCCGTGCATCTGTTGGTGATCCCCAAGCGGCACGTGCCGTCGCTGGCGGACGTGCAGCCCGGCGACGAGGCGATGCTCGGCCGGCTGATGGCGCTGGTGCCGCGCCTGGCGCACGAGAACGGACTGGAAGGCGGCTTCAAGACCGCGATCAACACCGGCCGGGACGGCGGGCAGGAGGTCGACCACCTGCACATCCACATCCTTGGCGGCCGGCGCTGACCTCGCCGGCGGCAGGGGCGGAACCGGCAGCGGCTGCGGACGCTCCAACGCCCCATCGGACCGTGCGCCGCACGGTCTTGCCGCGACTGTGACGTGGCTGTCACGGACGCTGGCCTAGAATCACCCGCTTGTCCTAGGAGAGACGTCATGGGTTCGTTCAGCATCTGGCACTGGTTGGTGGTCTTGCTGGTCGTCGTGCTGATCTTCGGCACCAAGAAGCTGAAGAACATCGGTTCCGACCTCGGCTCGGCCGTGCACGGCTTCAAGGAGGGCGTCAAGGGCGGGAAGGACGGTGCGGAGGAGCAGCCGCTGCCGCCCAACCAGCAGGTGGCGCAGTCCGCTCGTGCCAAGGACGCCGACACGGTCGACGTCGAAGCCAAGCAGAAATCCTGAAGCCTTCGTCCGCGGTACCGCCTGAGGGGGTGCCGCCCGCCGCATGATCGACTTCGGATTCGACAAGCTCGCCCTCATCGGCGCCGTGGCGCTGATCGTCATCGGCCCCGAGAAGCTCCCGCGCGTGGCCCGCACGGTGGGCCATCTCATCGGGCGGGCGCAGCGCTACGTGGCCGACGTCAAGGCCGAGGTCAACCGGTCCATCGAGCTCGAGGAGCTCAAGAAGATGAAGACGGACTTCGAGGACGCGGCGCGCAACGTCGAGCGCAGCGTCCACGAGCAGATCCAGCAGACATCGTCTGAACTGGAGCAGGGCTGGAAGGAGCCGGAGGCCAGCGAGCCCGGCCTGTTCGAGCCGCCGCCTCCCGTCTACAAGGCGCCCAAGAAAAACTGGCGCATCAAGCGAGGCGCCACCCCCCAGTGGTACAAGCAGCGCCACGGCGTGCGCACCAAGGCGTTGTCGGGCGCGGCCCGGGTCGCCCGCTTCCGGCCGCCGCGCCGGCCCTGACATGAGCCCTCCGCCCGACGAACTCGAAGGCAGCGAACAGCCCTTCGTCTCCCACCTGATCGAACTGCGCGACCGCCTGATCCGGGCGCTCATCGCGGTGGGCATCGCCTTCGCCGCGCTGATGTTCTGGCCCTCCCCGGCAGGGCTCTACGACTTCCTCGCCGCGCCGCTGGTGGCCACCCTGCCTCAAGGTGCGACGCTGATCGCGACCAACGTCATCTCGCCGTTCCTGGTGCCGTTGAAGATCACGCTGATGACGGCCTTTCTGCTGGCGCTGCCGGTGGTGCTGTACCAGGTGTGGGCCTTCGTCGCTCCGGGCCTGTACACCCACGAGAAGAAGCTGGTGCTGCCGCTGGTGGTCTCCAGCACCCTGCTGTTCCTGCTGGGCATCGCCTTCTGCTACTACTTCGTCTTCGGCAAGGTCTTCACCTTCATCCAGGGCTTTGCACCCAAGAGCATCACCGCCGCGCCGGACATCGAGGCCTACCTCAGCTTCGTGATGGGGATGTTCATCGCCTTCGGCGCTGCCTTCGAGGTCCCCGTGGCGGTGGTGCTGCTGGCGCGCATGGGCATCGTCTCGGTCGAAAAGCTCAAGGCCTTCCGCAGCTACTTCGTGGTGCTCGCCTTCATCATCGCCGCGATCGTCACGCCACCGGACGTGGTGTCGCAGCTGGCGCTGGCCATCCCGATGGTGCTGCTGTATGAGGTCGGGATCTGGGCGGCGCAGTTGTTCATCAAGCACACCGCCGCGCCGGAGGAAGCCGCCGGCCCCGAGGCGG
>OFDC01000765.1_pt1 | contig 20929 bp, 17 predicted proteins | sample 1520941 | NCBI WGS metagenome assembly OFDC01 (sample SAMEA94258168, study PRJEB24077) | hot springs metagenome | biome: Aquatic biome; feature: Water | place: India | collected 2012-12-06 | depth 5 m | reverse complement strand
CCCCAAACTCCTATCCCCAAACTCCTATCCCCAAACTCCTATCCCCAAACTCCTATCCCCAAACTCCTAACCCCACTATCCAAAAATCTTTAACACCGACTTATACGCCCTTTCTAATGGCTCGATGAAGTGAACCATTAGGAAAAAGAAAGAAATGAATGCTAAGGCTCCTAGGACGTCTTGGAGGGGGGTGAGGTTTTGATGGAGGAGGTATGGTGAGAGTCCGATGCCGAATAGACCTTCGTATAGAACGATCACATGCACCACGTAAATCGGAAAGGTGTTTTGCCCCATGCGGAGAAAGAGGTTGTTCGACATCTTCACAAACTTGTTGACGTAAATCAATAGTCCTAAGAATGCTAGAATAATCGCTAGTCCAAAAATGGCGGGCTCGTTGTTTAGCCAAATGATGCGATCGGTCCATCCGCGCTGTATCGCCCACTGGGAGCCTTCTTCGAGGATGAAGTGTGTGTATTTTAGTAGAATAAATGCGCTCAAAATAAATAGCAATCCAAACCACCAACGGAATACAAATCGCTCGTATGATCTTATCAAACACCCTATGACACCGCCAATCAAGGTGTAGCCGCCGTAACGAATGAAACTAAACTCTGACCACTGTCCATAAACCATGTTCTGAATAAACTTCGGCGCGTGCTCAGGTATAAAGGTGGGTTTGGAAATCACACCATCTGCCACCAATTGTTGCTGCTCAAGGATGTGAAGCATCAAGTAGTCGTTCATAGTAAATACGATGATGGCACCAATCAAATAGAATAAGGCCAAAGGCACACGTTTCATCCACGACCACAATCCGTAAATCAAGAGCAATGTGAGTATTCCAAACCCTATCGATTGCAGCACGTGAAAGGCATAAAGCCAATGTAAGTCGTAGGGCTCGCCTCCCATCAACGATTCAATGAGGATGCGCACATTGAATTGAATCAAATATCCCCAGAATAACAATTGCAACACACGGCGAAATCCCTTCTTTACTCGCGGATTGGTTCGGAATGAGAGCGTTTTATCTTTTGTAAGTAGATAGGTAAATATGATACCGGAAACAGTGAAAAACAGTGGCGAGGTTAGTCCGTGGATCACATGCCAGATCATATAAGCAGTGTAGTCGTATGTTCTGTATTCCGCTTCCAGTGCAGCTCCTGTGAAATGCCCTTCCAACATCATAATGATCGCTATCGAGCGCGCAAGGTCAATAAACACCAAGCGAGGGCGAGATTCAATATTGGATGCGGCGAGGTTAGTCAGGTGCTATCGTTTTTTGCAAAGATAAGTTTTCAATGACAAGTGGCAAATGCCGCGGATGTCAGCCGCAGAGGCTGCAGAGGCGAGCTGCAGCTCGCCTCTACAGCTCGCCTTAATCGGATATGGATATGGAGGAGGGAGAGAATAAAAAAAACCCGAACGAACGTTCGGGTTTTTGTATTTTGATTGAAATAAATCAAGGGAAGATACCGCGCTGCTTGTAGGCAACGTCGATTCTGCTGATTGCCTCAACGTATGCTGCTGTTCTCCAATCGGTCTTATAACGATCAGCACATGCAACAACTTGATTGAACGACTTCACCATCTTAGCCTCAAGCTTAGCGATTACATCGTTCATCTCCCAAAGCTCTCCTTGGCGGTTCTGCAACCATTCGAAATAACTACCAATTACACCACCTGAGTTGCAAAGAATATCTGGAATGATATCAATGTTGCGCTCGTTCAAAATAGCATCACCATTTACATCCACAGGACCGTTCGCTCCTTCTGCTACCAATGAAGCCTTGATCTGACCTGCGTTTTCCGCAGTGATCTGGTTTCCTAGCGCCGCTGGAATTACGATGTCGCACTCCAATCCAAAGAATGACTTAGGATCAATGGACTCGCATCCTGCGAAATCACGAACACCATGGAAGTTTGGAGTAGCGTAATCATTCAATGCTTCTGGATCAATTCCATTTGCATTGTAGATCGTACCACTTGCGTCTTGAACTGCAATAAGAATCGCTCCTTCTGCAGCCATGAAATGTGCAGCCCAATAACCTACGTTACCGAAACCTTGCACGATGTATTTCATTCCTTTCAACGACTTGTTGCGGTGCTTCGCCCACTGTTTGATGGTAGTAACAACGCCAAATCCAGTAGCGCGGTCACGACCTTCTAGACCACCTGATCCAACAGGCTTTCCAGTAACAACGTGCTTGTACATCGAACGCTCAGCTGTTGGCTTGGTTTGCATGTACGTGTCAGCAATCCACGCCATCATTTGCGCGTTGGTGTTTACGTCTGGAGCAGGAATATCCAACTCTGGACCGATATTATCACCAAGTGCGAATGTGAAACGACGTGTAATACGCTCCAATTCTGTTTGTGAATATTGCTTTGGATCAATCTTGATTCCACCCTTACCACCGCCATAAGGCAATCCAGCAAGTGATGTCTTCCATGTCATCCATGTAGCAAGTGCGCGTGCAGCGTCGATATCCACCGTTGGGTGGTAACGCAATCCGCCTTTGTAAGGACCTAGTGCATTGTTGTGCTGCACACGGTATCCTGTAAAAACTTCGATTCGTCCATCGTCCATCTTCACAGGAAAGTTGACAAGAATTTCGTTGTTGGTGATAGAAAGAATTTTTCTAACTCCTTCGTCTAATCCCATCAAATCAGCGGCTTTGTCGAATTGATGTTTCACATTTTCGTACATCGTCATCGGCCGCATTTCTTTATTTTCCATCGGTTTGTAGGTAAAAAAAATTGTGGTTTCAAAATGTTCCTAGGAACAGGTTTTATCTCAAAATCGGGGACAACATTAAGAAAAATGTCGACACCCTAAACAAATCTGATCTTTTAGCAATTAAGAAGGCTTTTTTAATAACGCTATCGCATTGATTATCAATATAGCAGTGTTCGTGATAATTATTGGAATAGAGAAATTTAACAAGATTCCATATACCACAAATAGCATACAGCCTACGCTATTGATAAGGCGGAGCTTTTTAATGTCTTTCATTAAAAAAGACACAAGCACAAATAATGAGGCCACATAGCCAACAATTTCCACAGGGGAGAATGACATAAATAAGGTTTTAGAGAATATTAGTTGAGCAAAACCATTCCGGCCTTCGCTTGCTTTAATTTTTCAAGAGAAGCTTTCGCGGTTTCGACTTGAAGATTTTCTTCTTTGATCACATCTTCATTTGCAGAGATTTCTTTATTCAATTGATCAATGCTGTTTCGATGTGAGGTGATCTCAGCTTCTTTTTTCTCCAAGTTACTTTGCGTTTCTGAAAGTTTACGCTCTGTTTGAAGTACTTTATTTTCTGTTTCGGTAACTCTCGAGTTTTTTCCAATCAACTTCTCTTGAAGTTTTGAAATTTTTTCTCTGCGCTTCACCAAATCTTCTCTTGCTTTTTCCGTCTTTTTTTCTGAAAGATCACCGGTAGCAATCTTTTCATTGTATTCTAATTCTTTCTCACGAAGCTGTGTTTCTAAATTTTCAATTTCTTTTTTCGCTTGATCAGCTTCTCTTTTGTCCAATTCTAATTTGCTTGATAAGCTGCTTTTGTCTGCATTTATTTTTGAAACATTGCTGCGTAAATTGGTGATGTCGCCCTGTAATTTTGCAATAGATTTTTCATGCGATACCTTGTCTTTTTTCAAACGCTCGCTTTGTTTTACGGCCTTCTCAGCGTCTTTTACTTGGCGGTCGTAGTTGTGTTGCAACAATGCAATTCGATCATCATATTCTCCGATATAAAATTGATGAATACCTTTTTCAATCATTGCTTTTGTCTTATCCATCAGCCCTGTTCCATCGGTTGGTGAGGAATAAATTTGTTTCGTTTTTGAAAGCAAAGTCATGCGGATAAAGTCACCGTCTTTTTCGATTTTATATAAAATGGTAATGGAATCAGCAGACAAGGCTGTGCTCACAATTGGGCCACAAACGTAAAGCCCACCCTCTTTGTGTCCTTCGAGGGAATAATTATTCTTGATGAATTTTTTCCAAGATTTTGCAAAAGCATCATCCTCTGCGAAGATGAGCGCTTGCCACGCATCACGCACTCCGTCGCCATGCAATAGCGTCGCGCTCTCGATAGCAACATTGGGCGTCTTGAACAAGGCCTCAGTGATCTTGTCTGTTTGCGCACGTGTAAAGAGAGAGATGAGGAGTAATAAAAATGCGATCTGTTGTTTCATACCACAAAGGTAGTCATTCCATATTACTCTGTTTGGATTGCGTATCTTTGTAACATGGCAAAAAAGAAACAGAACTACGGTTCATTCAAAACACAGCTTCGCAAGGAAGTCAGAAGTGTATTTGAAAAAAATGACAGAAAGCCTCTCAACTTTAAGCAAGTCGCATCCGAGCTAGACATCACAGACAGTGGTGTACGCATGCTCATCAATGATATCTTGGAATTAGAAGCTAAAGAAGGTCAATTAAAAGAAGTAGAGCGAGGAAAATTTGTTCTCGCTAAACCAAAAATTTTCACAGCGCTTGGACGTATAGAAATCAATCGATTTGGTAAAGGATACGTATCAGTTGAAGGTGAGGAAAAGGACATCGAGATCCCGAAAGGTGAAACCAAATTTGCATTGCATGGAGATACAGTGGAGATCACTTATAACCCTAGTGCAAGACGAAAGGAAGGATCTATTATTCGAGTGGCAGAGCGCGCGCGACGCGAGTTTGTTGGAGTAATAGAATCAGGCAAGGGCGGCACATTCATGAAGCCTTCGGATAAGAAAATCCACGTTGATTTTTATATCTCGAAAGAACAAATGAATGGAGCAAAGGATGGAGATAAAGTACTAGTTCAGATTTTGGACTGGGACCGCCCTGGAAGCAGCCCATTCGGTCGTGTATTGCGAGTGTTTGGTCGTCCTGGTGATCACCAAGCGGAGATGCACGCTATCATTGCAGAGTTTGGATTGCCTTTGGAATTTAATCGAGGCCTCGAGGCATACGCTAATAATATCGACCCGGGCATCACTCCGAAGGAGATCAAAGCTAGAAGAGATTTTAGAGAAATTCCAACCTTTACCATCGACCCATTCGATGCAAAGGATTTCGATGATGCTTTGAGTATTCAGAAATTGAAAAATGGAAATTACGAAATCGGTGTTCACATCGCTGATGTGAGTTTCTACCTCACTCCAAACAGTCCGTTAGAAGCAGAAGCGTTTGACAGAGCGACGTCGGTATATCTTGTAGACCGCACCATTCCTATGCTTCCCGAACGTTTGTCGAACTTCTTATGTTCGCTTCGTCCGAATGAAGAAAAGCTTTGCTTCAGTGCAGTTTTTGAATTAGATGAGAATGCAGAGATCCATAGTGAGTGGTACGGACGCACGGTGATATACAGCGATCGCCGTTTCACTTATGAGGAAGCACAAGAAATTATTGAAGGTGCGGATGGTGATTTCAAAGAAGAAATACATGTGTTAGATCGACTTGCGAAAAAATTAAGAGAAGAACGATTTAAATCTGGTGCCGTTGATTTCAATGGAGAGGAAGTGAAATTCCAACTCGATGAAAAGGGCACTCCAACGGGTGTTTATGTGAAGCGTATGAAAGACTCGAATCAGTTGATCGAGGAATTTATGTTGCTTGCAAATAGAAAAGTGGCAGAGTTTATTGGCAATCCTAATTTGCCTTTCAACAACACCGCAAAGCCAAAGTCTTTTGTGTATCGTATCCACGATGAGCCACTCCCTGAGAAATTAGAACAACTTCGAAAGTTTGTAAAGCAATTGGGATATACGCTTGGAAAGCCTACAGAAAAGGGCAATGCGAGCATCATCAAAGATTTAATCAAAGCGGTGGAAGGCAAGCCGGAAGAAAGCGTTATCAAAACGATGGCGATTCGAAGCATGGCAAAAGCAGAATACTCGACTCAGAACGTAGGACACTACGGATTGGCGTTTGACTATTACACACACTTTACCTCTCCTATTCGCCGATATCCTGATGTGATGGTGCATCGTCTTTTACAGCACTATTTGGATAAAGGAAAACCAGTGGAGGAGAGCGAATATGAAATGAGATGTCGCCACAGCAGTGCGATGGAAAAACGCGCTGCTGAGGCGGAGCGTGCTTCTATCAAGTACAAGCAAGTGGAGTATATGCTTGCTCGTAAAGGCCAAGTGTTCGAAGGAATTATTTCTGGTCTTGCGGACTGGGGCATTTATGTAGAAGAAAAAGAATCGAAGTGTGAAGGTTTGATTGCTTTGAATTCTATGATTGAAGATCATTATAGCTTTGATCCAGATCGATATGTTGTTTACGGAGCCCGTACGAGACAAGAGTTTCACATGGGAGATACTGTACACATTGTAGTGGCAGATGGCGATTTACAACAACGTACGTTGGATTATGAGTTGGCTGATAATAGACGTCCGGAAGGAGGCGCTGCTCGTGAGCACGCAAAGAACAACCGCAGCGAAGGAGGTGTAGCACAGGCTAGAGCCTATGCTCGTTCGGGCGGTGGTGGCTCAAGAAGGAGCGGTGGTAAGAGTTTCGGTGGCGGCAAGAAAAAACGCCGTTGATGAAATAAATTCGGCAAAGAAATATTACATTTGCCGCCCCTTAGGGGAAATGCGCCTATAGCTCAGTCGGTTAGAGCAACAGACTCATAATCTGTGGGTCCCTGGTTCGAGCCCAGGTGGGCGCACTAAAAAAGGCTAATAGAATTCTATTAGCCTTTTTTGTTTTTCAATGCCTTTGAAATTCTATTCATTGAAGTCGCTGAAACTCCAGCTTTTTTCGCATGATTCGTCCAGTGGCCTATGGCTTTTTGAACCTCTTCGATGATGAGTTCCGCATTTTTTATTTTGAAATGATTGGCAAGCTCTAGTAAATGAAATTTTGTAGGGTCTTTACTTTCTCCTGCTACCATTGTACTATGCATACCGTGTGAAGAACTAGAGTAGGTGAGGTCATATGCTGGAGCAAATCTCCAATGTCCTTTTTCATTCATGAGGAAAGCAAAATTTTTACTGTGATCGTCTTTATTGTGAGCGAAAACGTTGAAGCATGCAAGTCGAAAAACTTTGTCATAGGCAGAGACCTTTTTTTCTAGCTTAAATGCACAGTCAAGTATATGGCCATAGTCGAGCATACTCATTCTGAAATCGTCGTCTAACAAGCCCGCTACGGAATGAAGGTGTAAACGATTATTCCCGATTCGATCAAACCTTTTTGTTCCAAAATATGAGCGGCCGGACTTGCCAGAGAAAAGACGACATTCGCTCATTTCAATTTTTGCTTCCTTTGCCATCAAGTAGTAGGCGAACTCAATGTTTGCGATGTCTTTTGGATCAAAGGTGGAAGGAAATTTTATGATCCAATGTTCATAGCCTTTTGGTAAATTCTCTACACCAGAAATAAGGTGTTTATTTTTGGAATGATACCCGACATTTATTTTAGGTCTTGCACCGCCAGAAGATCCGCCAAGTACAAAGAGTTCATCAATTATTTCGCTTGATTCACCTTCGAGAATCGACCTAGTTGCCTTGGCTATTTGATCGAGTTCTGTTAATGCATCCGTTTCAATCTTTGTTTCAAAAGAAGGCTGATAAATGAGGGCACCGGGACCATTTGGGCCAACGAGTGCAAGTCTATCTAACAGACTGAATTCGTTGATATCAATTCCTTTTGAAGCAAGCGCGCGATCTACAAGAAGGCGCCCCCAACCATCCGGTAAAGAGTCTGCGAAAACACCAAATAATCCATCAAATGGAGTGGTACTTCCCTTTTTAGTTTCACCATCTAACTTTAGTTTAAAAGGCGAGAGTTCTATTTTCCTTTTTCGGAAAGAATTATCAAAGCGAAAAAAGATAGATTTATCAATGAGCACGAGTTCTCCAACAGGAATCTCATCCTTTTCAAATTTGAAGAGCACACGAATTTTTTCGATGACGCTGCTCATTCTCTTGTGTTTTTGCTGAAATACTTCTCTATTTTTGATAGATCTTCCTTGTGGAAAATAGCATCAAAATCCGTTAGGCGATTATATAAGTCTGCAAGCAAACAAAGCGATTCCAGAGATATTTGACCGGTTGTTTCAAAGCGCTTTAAACTACCTAGAGATACGCCCGATCGCAGAGCTGCTTCTGACTGAGAATAACCTGCTTCTTTTCGAATAAGCCGATGCCTCTCAGCCAATTGAAGCATCACATCAGTTGGTTTTTTGTCAATGGAGTATTTATTCATTTGAATAATATATTATTCAAATATAGCGTATTATTGCTTTTTTAGATAATATGTTAGCTATATTATTTTATTGAGTGCATTTAAATAGGACATACTATTTTTGCATCATGGAAAAGAAGAAAGTGATGCTTGGTCTTAGACTACCCACTGATCCGAGATGGGTGGAGATTGTTGAGGGAAATATTGAGGAAATTCTGACTGACCACGCCTACTGCGAACAGAAGGCCACTACCAACGCGATTACCAATATCGTGCGCTTCCCGGAGTACTCTGATATGGTCGAGGAAATGACGCGCATCGCTCAAGAAGAAATTCAACACTTCGGGATGGTTCACCAAGAACTATTGAAACGAGGCCTCACACTCGGACGCGAGCGCAAAGATCCTTATGTACACGACCTCGCAACATTCATCCTCCACGGCGGAAGTCGCGAAGAACAATTCGTTGATCGTATGCTGTTCGGAGCAATGATTGAAGCGCGCAGCTGTGAACGCTTCCGACTTCTTTCAGAACGAATAGCGGATGACGAATTGAAAAAATTCTATTATGATCTAATGGTCAGCGAAGCTGATCACTACACAACTTTCATTACGCTGGCGAGAAAATATGGGAAGGGTGTGGATGTCGATAAACGTTGGCAAGAATGCCTCGATTTCGAAGCAGGGCTTATGGAGAAGTATGGCAAACGTGAAACGATTCACGGATGACGCATCAATTCAAAACCGCCACCATCGCCGATATCCCATTGATTCGAGAACTTACAATGAAGGTGTGGCCGCAAACGTATCGTTCCATCATCAGTGAATCGCAAATAGAATACATGCTGGAAATGATGTATAGCGAGCCCTCTTTGAAAGAACAAATGACATCCAAAGGATGTGAATTTGTTTTGGTAAAAGACACCGAACGTTCGCTCGGTTTTGCATCCTACAGTCATCAAGAAGATGGTATTTACAGACTACATAAACTTTATGTAATTACCGAAGCGCAAGGCACAGGAGCGGGTAAAGCACTGATTCATGAAGTGGCGAAAAGGGTTCTAGATAAAAACGGAAACTGCCTTGAACTAAACGTGAATCGACACAATTCGGCAGTTGATTTTTACAAGAAAATTGGCTTTACTATTTATCGAGAAGAAGACATTCATATCGGAAATGATTTCTATATGAATGACTATGTGATGCGTTGGAATCTATCTCACTGATCCAACTCTATTCTGAACGTAGTGCCTTTGTTGGGCTCGCTCCAACGGATGTATATTCTTCCACGATGGTAATTTTCAATGATGCGTTTTACCAAAGAAAGTCCGAGGCCCCAACCTCTCTTTTTAGTGGTGTATCCCGGCTGAAAAACGGTCTTCCATTTATTTTTTGGAATGCCTTTTCCACTATCGGTAATCTCCAAACATGGCGTGCCATTTTCAGTGAAGACATGCGCTTTTAAATGACCTTCACCATCCATTGCATCTACTGCGTTTTTGATCAGATTTTCAAGAACCCATCCGAACAACGGCAAATTGAGCGGCGCTGTGACACCGGGCGTATCATTGATGATTTCAAACTTGACACGACGACTCACTCTGCTTTGCAAATAGTCAATAGCAGATCGCACGGCTTCTTCAAGATCAAGCGCTTGAAGCTCAGGAACAGAGCCGATCTTAGAGAAACGATCGGTAATGGTATTTAATCGGTCGATGTCTTTATTGAGCTCTGTCATAGTGCCGCGATCCACCCCTTGCGCCTCAAGCAAAGAGCTCCAAGCCATCAAGCTAGACAAAGGCGTTCCCAATTGATGTGCAGTTTCTTTTGCCATCCCTACCCAAACTTGGTTCTGCTCCGCTTTTCTGAAAGTGGAGAAGATGAGATAGCTAATGACCAAGAATACACCAATCAAGATCAATTGTAGAATCGGGAAGTTTTGAAGTTGTTGTAGTACTTCAGAATCTTCGAAGAAAATATACTGTTTGCCCTGTCCCGGAAGTTCAATCGGAATGGGGGTGTTATCCTGTCGCATGGTTTCTAACTTCAACAGCTTGGCTTCTGGTGTTGCTAAGGCAAGTGTGTCAATATTCCCCAAGCGAATGATCTTCGTTTGTGTGCTGTCTGTCACGATTACCGGGACAGAAGCGGAGTTGATCACTGTTTCAGAAATAAAGGAGTTGATCAAATCATCCATGGTATGTTGCAACTCCATGAATAAATAGCTGTCGTTGTAATAGACTTTTAATCCAACATCTGGAAATTTGATGGGATCATATTTCTGCTTCATGATCTTATACAAGGAATCGATGTATTGGTCATCGTTGGCCTTGTCCTGTGGGAGATTGGCGTAGTTGCTCAATTTTCCTTCGGCATCATAAATCAGAATGGGAATGGTGCTATTACTCCAAATGTAGTCCGTTACAAATGTGAGGTCGTTTTGATCCTCTGGGTCGCTGAGAATTTGATATGCTTTTGCTAGAAGATTAGCCTTCTTGCGCTCTTCATCGCGTAGACCGTTGAATAAATTTTCAGTGAATGTCACCAATTGAGCGCGACGCTGAATGGCCTCACTCCAAAGCTCTACCTTTTCTCTTTCTCCTTCTCTAATGCGATCTGCAATGTGGTTGCTATACCAAAGGGTAATGCCCACGATCACCATCGCGATGAAGAACAAGAAGATTTTCCAACGCTGTTTATTGCTGTATAAATTCACATAGCGAATATACACGACTCTTGCAGATTCACCACATTTCCAAAGTGTGTTAAGCGGGGCTCCGAACACCGCAGGTGTTTTCTTGTTTGATCTATCTTAGTGGCAAATATTAGAACGGAGAGAGCGATATGATTGGATTTCGATTTACAGAGTTTATTCCTGAGGCAGACAAACGAACGCCGTTTGAGCGTCTGCTGCCCCTTTTTCTCGAACTTCTTAATTACACCTCAGGCGACGCAAAAGACACATTGGATTGGATGGAGGAGATCGATAAGCAACAGCCTATTTTCTCCGATAATTATAATCGAGATGATTTTGAGCAGGAGTTAAAACGAAGAGGCTTTTTACGAGAAGAATATAAAAAGGGAAAAGGTCCAGGCATCGGTATTACAGGCAAAGCAGAGCAGTCCATGCGACAGCGTGCACTCGAACAATTGTTCGGGAAAATGAAGAAAAGTACCCGCGGCAATCATCGCACGAAACAAACAGGAAACGGTGATGAGCCCACAGAAATGACTCGCCCGTTTGTTTTTGGTGATAAGCCCGAACAAATATTGATGAGCGAATCGTTGCGAAATGCACAGATCAATAACGGCGCAGAAGAGTTTCTTTTAACCGAAAGTGATTTGGAAGTTTTCGAAACCGAAAATCTTTCGCAAGCTTCAACGGTGTTGATGATCGACATTTCGCACAGTATGATTCTTTACGGCGAAGATCGCATCACTCCTGCTAAGAAGGTTGCGATGGCTCTGGCAGAGCTCATCATGAAGCGCTATCCAAAAGATACATTGGATATTGTGGTATTTGGAGATGATGCGTGGCCTATTCAAGTGAAAGATTTGCCTTACTTACAAGTAGGCCCTTATCACACAAATACCGTTGCTGGTCTGGAGTTGGCCATGGATATTCTTCGCAGAAGAAAAACCGGAAACAAACAAATCTTTATGATCACCGATGGTAAGCCATCGTGTCTTAAAGAAGGCGGCGAGTATTATAAAAACTCATTCGGACTCGATCCATACATTGTTGGAAAATGTCTCAACCTCGCGCGTATGTGCAGAAAGGCACGCATTCCCATCACAACATTTATGCTCACCGATGATCCATACCTCCAACAATTCGTAGATGATTTTACCGAAGCAAACAACGGTAAGGCCCTGTTCACAGGACTTTCAGGACTTGGCGATGGTATCTTATTGGATTACGAGCGAAATAGAAAAAGAAGACGATAATATTTATGAAAAATAATAATGCACGTCCCAGCACATTGGGCGAACTCAAAGCTTCAGGATATAAACCTTTATCCATTTCAGAAGAATTAAGAAAAAATTTGATTGAGAAAATGGAATCAGGAGATCCCATTTTTCCAGGCATCATCGGATACGACGAAACGGTGATTCCTGATATCCAAAGAGCGATACTCAGCGGACACAGTATGAACCTCCTTGGATTGAGAGGCCAGGCTAAAACCCGCATGGCGCGAGGTCTAACAGGCCTTCTCGACGAATGGATTCCTGTGGTAGCAGGTAGCGAACTCAACGATGATCCTCTTCAACCCATCAGCAGGTTTGCAAAAGATCTTATCGCCGAACATGGCGATCTAACTCCGATTGGATGGCTGCATAGAAATGATCGTTATGTAGAAAAGCTTGCAACACCAGATGTGACCGTGGCCGATCTCATTGGCGACGTCGATCCTATTAAAGCAGCCAATTTGAAATTGAGCTACAGCGATGAGCGCGTGATTCACTTTGGCCTAGTGCCGCGCAGCAATCGCTGCATTTTTGTGATCAATGAATTGCCCGATTTACAGCCGCGTATTCAAGTAGCGTTGTTTAATATTCTTCAAGAAGGTGATATTCAAATCAGAGGATTTCAGTTGCGTTTGGAATTGGATATTCAATTTGTATTCACTGCAAATCCGGAGGACTACACCAATCGCGGAAGCATTATCACTCCATTGAAAGACCGCATTCAATCGCAGATTTTAACGCACTATCCCAAGTCGATTGAACTATCGCAGGAGATTACACTCCAAGAGGCGAATATTCGTCCGGAGCAGCACAAGCGCGTTGCAGTACCCGCGCTGCTTAGCGAGTTAATTGAACTTATTGCTTTCGAGGCACGCGAATCAGAATATGTAGATCAAAAGAGCGGTGTTTCTGCACGTTTGACGATCAGCGCATATGAAAATTTGGTGAGTGCAGCAGAACGCAGAGCAATCATCAACAAGGAGAAAAATACGATTGCACGAATCGGAGATTTATTGGCAATAGTTCCGGCGATCACGGGTAAAGTAGAGTTGGTCTATGAGGGCGAACAAGAGGGACCACAGTTTGTAGCGCTGAGACTGTTGGGTCAGGCCATTCGAAAGAAATTCCCTCAAATTTTCCCCAACCCAGATACATTCAAGAGAAAGAAAGTGGACAGTCCATATGATCCGATTATTCAATGGTTTGGACAAAATCAATTGGAAATCGAGCGAGATATAACTTCCAAAGATTGGGCTGCTGCCCTCTATTCGGTTCCGATGTTGGCTGATTTGGCAAACAAATATTGTCCCGGAGCTTCGGAGACAGAGCGATTGCTAATGATGGAGTTTACATTGCACGCATTGGCCGAGTATAGCCTTATTGGAAAGAGTGTGATGGATTCAAGTATCGAATTTTCAGATGTGATGAATCAATTATTCTCGGAAGACGAAGAAGACATTAACTACAATTAGGCTTGGAATCCTAACTCAGTAGGGTAAAAGGCTCAAAAGCGGTACTGTCTATCAAATCAAGGCTTATTTTAGCCAGCCGTATAAATAAAACCTGTATGAAGAAAAGTTTACTTGCGCTGTCTCTCCTGTTAGGCGGTGCTTTTGGAGTGATGGCTCAATCTGCTGACGATGTTCGCTATTGCGGGCAAGTGGAGATGACACAGAAGATGCACCAACATCACCCCGGATGTGCACATGACGCAATGGTCAAGGATGCAGAACTCGATGAGTGGACGCGTCAATTTGCGGAAGAGGAAGCGAATCGCGGAGGTGGTCAAATCATATACACCATTCCTGTTGTATTCCATATCATACACGACAACGGTCCTGAGAATATCACGGATGATCAAATTCATGATGCGATGTTTATTCTCAATCGTGACTTTAGAAAACTAAACGCCGATACAGCTGCTATCGTTCCCGAGTTTCAGGATATCGCTGCGGACATTGGAATCGAGTTTCGCTTGGCATCACTAGATCCAGATGGTAACTGTCACCCAGGTATCGTGCGTGTTCAGAGCCCGCTTACAACAGAGGGTGGATCAGAAATGAAATCATTGAGCATGTGGCCACGTGATTCATACATGAACGTATGGGTGTGTCGTGATGCTGGCGACGGAACTGCAGGTTATACATTCACACCAAATAGCGTTGACGGAAACTTCGGTCTATCAAATGACGGTATCGTATTGAGATATGATTACACTGGTTCTATCGGTGAAAGTAATATCACCCGCAGCCGCACATTGACGCACGAAGTAGGTCACTGGTTAAACCTACGTCACACCTGGGGTCCAACGAATAGTCCAAATGATCCTGCAAACTGTGACTTCGACGACGGAGTAGAGGATACACCAAATACAATTGGTTATGTCTCATGTAATCTCGCGGGTGCTTCTTGCGGTAGTGAGTTGGACAACGTTCAGAATTACATGGAATATTCCTACTGCTCACGCATGTTTACAGAAGGACAAAGAACTAGAATGCGCGCTGCAGCTAACAGCAATGTGGCAGAAAGAAATGAATTGATTACACAGGCCAATTTGATTGAAACAGGAGTAATTAATCCAGCCCTTTGCTTGGCTAAGTTTACTGTAGATGCAAACACTGCATGTCTTGGTCAAGGCATTCAATTCAGAGATCGCTCATATCACGGTGTTACGACATGGGCTTGGGATTTCGGCGATGGAACCACTCTCACAGGTAGCGATCCAGAAGTACACCAAGATCCAATTCATATTTACGAAGAACCAGGAACTTACTCTGTTACATTGACGGTTTCAAATGCAGCGTCACAGCTCACGTATTCATTGGAAAATGCAGTAACAGTATTTGACTATGGTCAAGAAGAAGCGCCATTCAGTGAAGGTTTTGAAAATGAATGGCCAAATGCTGCGTGGGCGATCAATAATCAGAACAATGACCTTACATGGGAAGTTACAACCAGTGCAGAATTCAGCGGAAACCGCTCATTGAAGCTTCGCAATTTCAGCAATACGGTTACGGAAAATATCGACGAGCTTATTTCTGCAACTTATGATATGAGTGCTATGGATACTGTATTCCTATCCTACCATTGGGCTTACGCAAATAAGCTGTCAGAAGAAACTGAAGACAGATTGCGCATTCAAGTGTCAGGTGATTGTGGAACGACATGGAGCACTCGTCGCACGAGAACTGGATTTACAAACTTACCTACAGGTAATCCTGTAAATTCTCAATTTACGCCATCTTCTACTGCACAGTGGGATTCAGAAACCTTATTGATGAATAATTCAGACTGGATGACAGACGGCTTCCGCGTTCGTTTTGAATTCACAGGACGTGGCGGTAACAATCTTTTCTTGGATGATATCAATATCACCGCATCAGACACGATCACTGTAATCCCTACTGGGGTGCAGGAAATACAGCCCATTTTTGCATACAGCATTTTCCCAAATCCATCAAAAGATCAAACGAATGTGAGATATTTTGCATTGCAAAGAGAACGTGTAAGTGTGAAAATGTACAATGGTCTTGGCCAATTGTTGGAAGTCATTGCTGATGAAGAAATCTCTGTAGGTGAACATAACTGGACCATTTCGAAAAAACCAGCTGGAATTTACACAGTTGTTTTTGAGAAAAATGGATACCGACAAATCGAGAAAATCATGTTTGAATAAAACATATTTACCCAAGAATGAAAAGCCTTTCAATTCATTTTGAAAGGCTTTTTTATTGGGAAAAAATCAATAGTGCAGAATCATACACAGTAGCTATCTTTGTTTCCATGAATATCCAAACATCTAAGAATACAACAAAAGCAGCGCTCACTGCTGTGATTGTGTCAAAACAAGGCTCTTCGGAAACCAAGGGTTTGTCGAAAGAGGAGATGGCATATCTTCAAGCACAAATCAAAGCGGAAAAGGATGTCGTAACATTTCAAAATCTAGGTAGCATTCGCAAGTACTACATTATTGCGGCTTCTGATGATCAAGATCCCGCTATTTTGGAGCTTTGGAGATCGAAAGGAAAGGAACTTCAAGCATTGGCTTGTTCTATCAAATCTGATAGCTTGCACATCATCAATGAAACAGGTGTTGCGTCAGCATCACTAGCATTCGCTGAAGGCGCGGCATTAGGAAATTATCAGTTTTTAAAATATCTCAAAGCCAAGAAGGACAATAAAAATTCTTTGGAAAAAATATTCGTTCAAGACCCTTCATTGAAAGATGAGAAATTGATCGAACTGAAAGGAATCGTTGATGGTACTTTGCTCGCTCGCGATTTGATCAATGAGCCGGTCTCTTACCTTACAGCAGTGCAGTTTTCGAAAGAAATGCAGAAAGCTGGAAAGGCAGCGGGATTCACTGTAAAGGTGTTGAATAAAAAAGAAATCGAAGCGCAGAAAATGGGCGGGTTGCTTGGCGTGAATCGCGGAAGCATTGATCCACCTACGTTCACCATTATGGAATACAAGCCAAAAGGCGCGAAGAATAAGCGCCCTATCGTACTGGTTGGAAAAGGCGTTGTTTTCGATACAGGTGGGTTGAGCCTCAAGCCTACTCCAGGATCTATGGACGAAATGAAGTGCGATATGAGCGGTGGAGCTGCTGTGGTAGGTGCAATGCATGCTATCGCTGCAAACCAACTTCCGGTACACGTGATTGGCTTGGTTCCCGCAACTGACAACCGTCCTGGAATGAATGCACTTTGTCCACAAGACATTATTACCATGCACGATGGAACTACTGTAGAAGTATTGAATACGGATGCAGAAGGCCGATTGATTCTCGGTGATGCCTTGAGTTATGCGAAAAAGTATGATCCTCTTTTGGTCATCGATTTGGCAACGCTTACAGGAGCCGCAGTGCGTGCAATCGGAACGTATGCTAGTGCAATCATGGGAACAGCAGATCAAGATATCATGCAGAATCTTTCGAAGAGCGGCATGAACACTTGGGAACGCACCGTTCAATTCCCAATGTGGAAGGAATACGGCGACGAAATGAAAAGTGATATCGCCGATTTGAAAAACTTGGGTGGATCGAATGCAGGTCATATTTCAGCAGGAAAATTCCTCGAGCATTTCACGGCATATCCATGGATTCACATCGATATTGCGGGACCTGCATACATCAACTCACCTCAAAGCTATCGCACGAAAGGCGGCACAGGCGTAGGTGTTCGTATGCTATATAATTTTATAAAAAATAATTATGCAGATACTTCTGCTAAATAAATAAGACTATGTCCGAAAGGAAAGATGATCGTTTACGTGTGGCTATTACAAGCGGAGATCCTCATGGCATAGGATTAGAAACCATCATGAAGGTGTTTTCTGATCCAAGAATGTCTGAGTCGATCACGCCTATTATCTATGCGCACCCAGAGGCGATTAAGATTCATAAAAGATTGAATAATATCGAAGAGTTTCAGTACACTTCGATTCAACAGGCAAGTGAAGCTCATCCTAAGAAAGTGAATCTTTTGAACGTTTGGAAAGACTTCAAAGGAACATTGGAATTAGGCACCGCTACGAAAGAGGCTGGCGAGCTTGCTTATAAGAGCTTAGAGGCTGCAACAGCAGACCTAGCAGCGAATAAGGTAGATGTACTTGTTACTTCTCCGATCAACAAGGACATGATTCAAAGCAAGGACTTTGATTTCCCTGGTCATACAGAATACTTAGCGAAAATAGCGGGGACAGACAAAGTATTGATGTTCCTTGTAAGCGATAATTTGCGCGTAGGAATTGTAACCGGTCATGTTCCATTGAAGGATGTTTCTGCCGGAATTACCAAAGAAAAAATCCATGAAAAACTGGGATTGATGCAAGAGAGTTTGGTGAAGGATTTTGGTATTCCAAAACCACGCATCGCTGTTCTAGGGCTCAATCCACACGCTGGAGACAATGGTTTACTCGGCACAGAAGAGAAGGATGTTATCCTTCCAGCTGTTCGTGAAGCCTTCGAAAAAGGAGGATTAGTCTTTGGTCCATTCGGTGCTGACGGCTTCTTCGGAAGTGGCGCATACAAGCAGTTTGACGCAGTACTAGCCATGTATCACGATCAAGGTTTGGCGCCATTCAAAGCAATTGCATTTGATAATGGAGTAAACTTTACCGCAGGTCTTCCAATTGTGCGCACATCGCCTGATCATGGAACAGGATATGACATCGCAGGAAAAGGCAAGGCAGATGAATCATCACTAAGAGCAGCAATTTTTGTGGCATGTGATGTTTACAAGAAGAGAAAGGAGTATAGAGAATATGCTTCTGCACCGCTACAGCGACAAGAGTTTAGAGATCGTGATGATTATAGAGAATCATAAAAATATAAAACCGAGCATTCGCTCGGTTTTCTTTTGAATATGCAGATCAAAGTTATCCTCATCGGCAAAACATCTACTCCTTATATCAAAGAAGGAGTGGAAGTTTATTTGAAAAGATTGAAGCACTATGTGAAGTTGGAAATGATCGAGATCGGTGACGTCAACTACAAGGAACGCGATCGCCAGAAAGAAAAAGAAGGCGAGTCAATACTCAAGCATATCAAAGCAGATGATGTTGTTTTTTTATTAGATGAAAAAGGAGACAACCCTACATCCCGCGATTTTGCTCAGTTTTTTCAGAAAAAAATGAATGCAGGCACCAAGCAGATGGTCTTGGTAATTGGCGGTGCTTTTGGTTTTAGCAAGGAAGTTTACGACCGGTCAAATGGACTATTGTCGTTCAGTAAAATGACCTTCTCCCACGAGATGATTCGACTGTTTATGTTGGAACAGATCTACCGCGCCTTCACCATCTTGAAGGGGGAGAGTTATCATAATGACTAATTCAATGACAAATTACAAATTACAAGTGACAAGCGCCGCCCAGAGCGTTATGCAGCGTTAGCGTAGTATAGCGAAGGGTGACAAATTACAAGCGCCGCCCTGAGCGATACGTAGCGTCAGCGAAGTTTAGCGAAGGGAACAATGAACCCCAAAAAAAACTATCTTTGATAAACTGAAGAACTCGAATAAAATCAAATGAAACTTCTTCTAAAAAAAATATCACTAACACTCCCATTGCTAATCATAGCAACGGGAGTGTTTTCTCAGACTTTTAATATCCGATTTGGACGTGATGAAAGTTTGGGGTTTGCAGGAATTTGTAGGTCATCTTGCGTGTCAAATGATACGATTTATACCGTTTTTTCTGATTTGAGAAATACAGGCGGTTGGAATCCAGTTCTCTATAAAATTGACCTCGAAGGAAATCGCTTGGATAGCTTGTTTGTGGAGTCTGAAATAGGTCAACATATTCCTGGTTGGGCAGATGCTATATTCGTAAGGGACAATGGAATCTTTTTCAGTGGATATATGCTGCCTTATGAAGATTCTGCTGCGTCAATGGGTTTTATTTGTAAATATAACTTTGATAATTCTCTTAATTGGATCAAGTACTACGGTGACAGCATTTATAATCATGGTTTTCTTCAAGCCAAGCCTACTTCAGACGGCGGAATAATCGCAATTGGAAGTGCCGCATTGACTCCCTCTTCACCCAAGTTCTATGTTGTTAAAACGGATGCAGATGGCAACATTGAATGGGAAAAATTTCTAGGGGTGGGAGATAAATATCGAAATGGTACATGGATCACAGAACTGGCCAACGGGAACTTTTTAGCCGCCGGTTCTGAGGATAGAACCGAGTACAATCCATGTGGTATTATTTATAAATTGTCTGCTGAAGGTACTTTACTACACACTAAGAAATATCCTTTTTGGGGACTTATAGATAATCAGGGTGTAAGTGATCCGATTGAGCTACCTGATGGGAACTTTTTGTACGGTACTGTGAAGTATGATGTATTGGTCGGAAGTAATAATGATTACAGGAGGCATCCACAATTAGTCAAAATCAATGAGGCCACACTAGATACCATTTGGACCTCTCGGCTAGCTGATACATTTTATTCTGGTGCTTCACAAGTGAGTAAAGTAGCGCCTGACGGAAATATTGTAAATGTTGGAACTTATGGCTGGGGATATATAGGAGAACCTTTATCACTTGGCATCATATCTAAAGTTGACACTGATGGAAATTTAATTTGGCATCGACGACATTATTTTGCTCAGAATGGAGATAATTTATTATTCGATTTAGATCTGTTGCCCAATGGTGGGTTTTTATGTACTGGCTACACTTTCTTAATTGAAAATATAGGAGATCCCGTTACTGCGAAAGAGGCGTGGCTGTTGGCTTTGGATGAAGAGGGATGCTTGGTTCCCGATTGTGAAAATTTGATTTATTCAGTGTCAGAAGAAGAACCACTTGCCTTTTCAGTCTACCCCAACCCTGTAGCACAAGATTTAAATATCGCGCTTGCACACAACAAAGGAGACTCAGATGTTCTCATTCAAATACACGATTTACAAGGCCGACTCATCACTTCAAAAAACATCTATATCAACGAAGGCACCATCACCTACGACGCCTCATTTTTAACCCCCGGCAATTACATCCTTTCATTAACAGTGGATGGTTTTACGAAGAGTATGACGATTGTGAAGATGTGAGAGCGTTCGGAGTTTGGGGTTTGGGGAAAGGGGTTTGGAGTTCGGAGTTAGGAGATTTTTTTTGAGGATGGTTCCTGAGTGCTCGCATTGCGAGCGTATCGAAGGACGACTTCACTTCGCTGGCGCTACGTTTCGCTCGGGGAACGAGGTGCGGGCGCATAATGGGAAAAAATCAAAAAATAAGCAGCGCATTGCGCTGCTTA
>OFDC01000762.1_pt1 | contig 20938 bp, 12 predicted proteins | sample 1520941 | NCBI WGS metagenome assembly OFDC01 (sample SAMEA94258168, study PRJEB24077) | hot springs metagenome | biome: Aquatic biome; feature: Water | place: India | collected 2012-12-06 | depth 5 m | reverse complement strand
ATTACCTCTTTCTTGAGCATCTACTTTTGATTCAGAATAATCTTAAACAAGTTCTAAATTTAAGTTATTTATAAACAAAATCCATACAATTAAATTAAGATTAAACAAAGGTAAATCCATAATGAAATCTAAACTAAACATTCTATTTATCACTTTATTTTATAATATTCTAAATATTAATTCAAGTAAATGTCAAACTGTGTATTACGTAGATTCTTCTGTTCCTAATAATTCCAGCAATGGGTTATCTTGGATAAATGCAAAAAAAGACATACAAGATGCAATAAAAATTGCAAATACTGGGGATGAAATTTGGGTTAAAGCTGGAATATATAAACCGACGGAAACTCCTTACCAAACTACCGATTCTCCAAGAAATTTCACCTTCTACGTTAAAAGTGGTGTTAGTATTTATGGGGGATTCTCAGGAACAGAAACCTTAAGGGAGCAAAGAGATTTTGTAAATAATACAACTGTTTTAAGTGGTGATATTGGATTAGAGAATTATGAAAATGATAATTGCTTTCATGTTATATTAGCATCAGCATCATCAGGTAGCAGTTTAGGCGTGAAAATTGACGGGTTTACAATAAAAGGAGGATATTCAAATTCTGGAAGGTATATAAATATAAATGGGAACGATATATTTGATTATGGCGGAGGCATTGCGTTATATAATGGACGTAATAACATAAGTAATAACATAATTGTGGGATGCAGTGCATTGATGGGTGGGGGACTTTTTATGATACGTGGCCAAAATACCATTTTTAATAATAAAATAATTGATAATAAAACTTTTATTGATAGGAATGGCTCTGGTGGTTATGGCGGAGGACTCTATACACAAGATTGTTCGTCTCTTATAAACAATAATTTATTTACGAACAATCTGGGAGCATGGGGAGCTGCTGTTTCACTTTATAATGGAAATAATCAAATGGAAAACAATACAATTAAGGAAAATATAGCCTCAAATTCTGGGGGAGGTATTTATATAGATAATGGTGTTAATAATATTAAAAATAATTTAATATCAAAAAATTCTGCTTACAATGGGGCTGGATTGAATTTATTAGGAAATACATCTACCCTTTTAAATAAAAATATTCTTTCTGAGAATAATGCTAGTAATTTAGGCGGGGGGATTTACACTTACTCTGCAAATTTAGAAATATATAATAATTTGTTTGTATCAAATTCAGCTTTAAGAGGCGGGGGCATTCTTAGCAATGCGACAACATCGATTATTAACAATACTTTTGTGAATAACAATGCTTCTGTTGTTGGAGGTGGCTTGTTTATGACGTACGCAAATTTTACCCTCTTCAATAATATATTTTGGAATAATAAAATAAATAATCAGAATAACCTATTCGGTGCTGATGTTTACGATTATTTTTATTTTTCCAATAGTGATATAAGGTCAAATTTACTTCAACTTTCCAGCGAAAATTATAATATTGGCCCTAATCCGAAAGGAAATCTTTTTCTCCTGAACCCACAATTTCTGAATATAAACGATTTTCTAGGTCCAGATAATATTTTTTTTACAGCAGATGATGGACTACAAATTCAGACCAATAGCCCTGCAAAAAATTCTGGAAATATTACATTGTTACCTACTAATTTAACAACAGATATTACGGGTTCAAGCAGAATACAAGAAAATATCGTTGATATGGGTGCATATGAGTTTAAAAATCCATGCCCTACAACACTTTCAATTCCTACTGGAGAGGGTAATTCAGGTGTGTTTCTTGCATCTGGATACATACAATCATCTGCTACTGTAGCTAACCCAACAATATACTCTTCTTCAAAGGCGATTATACTTAACCCTGGCTTTCAAGTTATCACAAATAGAAATTTTACTGCAATTATTGAAGGATGTACAAATTAAAACATGCTTATTTATTCGTATGCTTCTAAAATAGTTTGACATTCTTAGCTCATAGGCTCGGTCTACGGGCTAAATTCGCTGGGTTTTCAATTTTTCAAACGCATATTTTTCGGCTGATAGGACAGCTTATGGGCAGTTTTATTATATTTACTACTCTCACAGTGGGCTGGCGACAATTTCTCTGAGTGGTATGTTTGACAACTTTTCTTCGATTCTCAAAATTTCCCTAAACTCATTTGCTTTTTTGTATTTTTCCATGCAATTTTACTTCCATCATTCAGCCTTGCTGGATTGGGTTGGTTGGCGTGCCAGCCGTCCTTCGGACGTCTTATCAGAGCGGACTCAAAGTAAGTTTAGTCCAACTTGAAAGCATTGTGTAAAGGTCTGTTGCTTTATTAATTAACTCTAAAATCACTCCAAAACCATCACAATGCTGGTCGTTGGAAGCAAAAACAAAGAAAAATGGAGTTATTCTTAATTTCTGTTTTAGTATCCATTCTTTTGATATTTCCAATACATTTTAAAGAATCCAAAATTTTCAAAAATAGTTGGGTTTTCTACCTTACTATTTCGTTTCTTTTTATTAGTTTTTTACTTATCCATCTTGATTACGTAAAGTTAAAATATGTAATAATTCCAATTTGTATCTCATTTATATATGCCAATGTAAGAGTTTTTGACACAATTAGCTTTTTCTTTCAAAATAGAGGATTTAGAATACCTCAAAGGGCAAGTTTCGATATTATTACATTAAAAAACACAAAAAGAATTAAAGGGACTTTGACTGATTATTTACTCTATTTATTTTGTATATTATTTAATTTTTTTATTTTGATTCCTGTAATGATTATCTTTCTAAGTCCGAACAGTAATATAAGGTAAATCTCTGACAGAATAGTTTGACAGTTTTTGGCCCAAAGGCACAGTTGACTCAACAAAAGCGAAGTTTTTAAGTGTAAGTTCTCAACAAAATTTCAAACGCATAGTTATCGCCGACATTTCCAATGCGTGGTATTTACTCAAATTTCACTCCAAACAATAAATTCTTTTGCTTTTCATTTTTCTTTTTCAGAACTTGGTATGCAAATTTGGTGAGCGACAAGATATTAGAGTAGTTTCAAGGGGTCTTTAAACTTCTCATGCGACAGCTACCACCTTTTTTCAAGGTGTGCTTGTTTTTCTTCAAATAGTAACTAAATTTGTTTCTGTTTGGTTGGTTTTCAAAATCAACTTGGGACTTCGTCCCTGCGTTGCTTGCCATTATTCGTGTGTCCCAACAGCCGCATTAAGAAAAGGTAAGTAATTGTAAATCAATAAATTAACTTTAAAACTCAACCATCTCAATGCTTTTGGTTGGAAAAATAAAAAAACATCAAAACCTTTTACCGATGAATACCCTCCATTTACGGATAAAATTCAACCATTTACCTATTTTTTAAAATAAATTTAGGATTTTTTTTATTTTTTTTATTCATTTGTATTGCACAAAACAACTTATAACTGTAACTTAAAAAAGGAGGTAATTCCATAAGATAAGCTACTTAATCCATTGATTAGGTCAAGGGAGGTTGACTTAATTCTACAGAAATTTGTCTAATATAAAAAATTCACACCGATTAAAATTTATGAAAAAAACATTAGTTATAGCAATTAGTATTTTTACATCTATTGCTTGCAGTCAGAAAGACGACAAATCATTATTACCAACAACAAAAATTGAGAGTAAAATACCTAAAGTTTCTACAATTGAATTGAATGACAAAAATTTATCGAACTATTTAAAAACTGCTTTTATTAATGCTGATTATTTGGATGATAAATTGACTAAAAATTTAAATAACAAATCTCTTACCATCGATTCATTCAATTTTGAAGGACTTACAAAGGTACAATCAACGGGTACAGATGGAGAAGCTATTTTGATAGGAACAAAATATCCATCAAATTATTCACTAGTAGTATACAAAGTAGGAGAAGAAATTCAAAGTCCTATGCTATTGGAAACAGAGAAGGGTAATTCAGTTAAATATTTTGACTTAAATAGTGGTCATTCATATGGAATCGGAAATGAGCAACAAAATTTCAAATTTGTTTATTACACTTCACCCGATTTTAGTAAAAATGCTCGTATATTAAGCGTTAAAGATTGTGGTCAAGGCACAGCATTGTGTATTCAAGATGCTTATTCAAATCATGGTTGGGTATCAGTATGGGCGGTTGTTCAATCGGCTTTTATCCCTGCAACAGCGGCTGCCATTGCTATTGCTTGTGCATCAGCAAATTGTGGGGGTGCAAATCAAATGAGACCACATGGAGAACACAGATAAAAATTATTTTAAAACTAAATAAAAGTGGCTATGCTCAAGAAAACACTTATTTTCTATTTATACATCTTTTTCCCATTATTAACAATTATGTTAATATCAAAACTGAATTTACTTTCTGCTAATTTATTCATGTATTGTATTTTGGCTTATGCTTTGATTTACCATCCTGTAATATCAGGTATAAGGTTGATTCAATTGAATATATGCAATAAAAACAGTTTTTGGTTAAATTTTATACCATTGTGGAATTTAAAGTACTTTGATATATTATTTTGGGGAGCAAAAAAGGTATCTTAATTACTTTCTTATTGTGGAAAACATTAGAGTTTTTAATATAGAAATTGAAAACTCTAATGTTTTTTTTGAAACATACTTCTTCGCTAATGTGTATTAATACTATTCAAATACTTTATGAAGCTTAGTCAACAAACCTCAAAGTATTTATTCTCAGTAAAATGTCAAATGCATAGTTATTGCCGACATTTCCAATGCGTGGTATTTGCTCAAATTTCACTCCGAAAAATAAATTCTTTTACTTTTCAATTTCTTTTTTCAGAACTTGGGATGCAGAATTGGTCAGCGACATTCGATTAGAGCAATTTCTACGATTTTTTCCATCTTGGCACTTTTAGTTGTTGGTGGACATTCGATTGGCAAAGTGTTCAAGTTGTGTGAGTCCCAACGCTGCAAATAAGGAAAAGTTATTAATTTTAAACCAAAACACCCAGCCTCTCGCCCATCATCTCATTTGCGAAAGTTGGAATGAATTAAGAGTCGAATTTTTCGTTTGTCGGCAAAAAGCCATTTTGACCAAGCATTTTGATAATACCTCTTAATAAATAGTTATTATCAAATCTAAGAACGTACTTTCTTGCTCCATCTGCTTCTGGAAGCAGCATTTTTTTCTCAATTAAACGCTTTATCTGCCTTGAAATTTCTGAACTAAATTTGCCTTTAAAAATATCTTTTAAATGATTAGCTTGAATAACCTGCTTTTCAACTACTCTAATTAATATTTTGGCTTCCAAATCTGTAATTACTTCTCTTTCTAACGAAAATTTAATGGCAGGGATTAAGATAGTATCTTTCAAATAATCATAGTCACATAGTTTATCAATTTTTTGAATTTCATCTTTTAATCCTTTTAAAACATAGATACACCACGATTCTATGCCATCATTATTACCTAAATCCGCTTTCGACAAATGGTCATAATAATCATTTCTATTACTACAAAAAATAGCTGTTGGATTTAAAATTCTGCCAATATTAACATTAAACCCTAACTTTACTAACATCGCATAGGTAAGCATTCGTACTGTTCTTCCATTTCCATTTGAAAAAGGGTGAATCCATACAAATCTATGATGTGCTATTGCAGACTTCAATAAATCGTATTTAGGACTATCTTCATTGTTTACAAACCCAACTAATTCATCCATTAAAGCATCTATTAAAAGAAAATCTGGCGGTATATGAGAAGACTTATGAATCCTAACATTGTGTTTCCTATAAATCCCAGGAGTATTGTCGCCTTCTCCATCTGGTGGTGCTGGTAAATTTTCAACAATTTTTTTATGAATTTCACTAATAAAAAGCCTATTTATTGGATAATCTTTAACATTATCTTCAATAAATTGCATTGCATTTTCAAGATTTCTTATTTCCCGAATATTATTTGAAATATTATCAGGTTCTTCAATTTTAGTTTCTATATACTCTGCTATTGTTGTATTATTGCCTTCGATTCTTGCAGAACCGATACTTTCTAATGTATGAAAAATATTTTTTAATTGAAAAAAAACTAAACCGTGAGTTGAGCCTTCAAGAGATTTTTTTCTTAGATAATCTAACTCAATAATTAAATCAGTGAGAATAGAATCAAATGCAGGTTGAATAAGTAAAATATCTTTTTCCATTTATTAATTAACAGTAAAAATAAAATTATTTAACAATTATACTTGTATATGATTCATTATCAATTATTTATATCATATATTTACTGACAAACAATTAACAAAGTTAATGAAAATAATTAACATATTTGTTAATTAAAAAATATTATCAATTACAAAAGGTAGCTAATATCACTCCGACAGTCACTCAGAGCTATTACAAGGGGTCTTCAACTTTCACGAGCGACAGCAACCGCCTTTTTGTTGGTTTGCTTGCTTTTTTCCAAATAATTACTATTTTTGTACTGGCTTGGTTAGTATTTCACTTTTTCGGGCGACCAAGTTAATGCGTTGGTACTCAAATTTGTTGGGTATCCCAACATCCGCATTAAGAAAAGGTAAGTAATTGTAAATCAATAAATTAACTCTAAAACCCAACCATCTCAATGCTTTTGGTTGGAATGGTTTTAATCTTTAAAGCTAACTCCAAAACTTTTATATATCTAAAACTTAAAGATTTACATAGCAATGACATTATTTGACCTTTTAGAACGGGGATATTTTCCAAAAGAACTTCCACCACCTTACAATACCGAGGCCTTTGCAACACAATCAGCTCAAATACTTTTAGAATGGAACGCTATTTTTGTATCAAATACAGACCATAAAAATTCTGACTTAGGACTGGTTAAAGGTTCGGAAAGTAATACCGTTTTTAAGGAACGAAAAAAAGAATTTGCTAATTCGTTTATTTCAAAATACAATTCATCAAAAGGGGCTATATTTTCAATTTCAAAGGGTAAATTATCAAGACGATTTTTACAAATCCCAAATCCAAAACACTTTTTATTATTGTGTGAAAAAATTGCAACTAATTGGACAGCATTTGCAACTGTATTTGCTCTCTCAAACTATTCAAAAAGTTTCCCAATTCCTGAAACTTTGACGACTAAGCGTTCTGTTTCAACTTTTAGCAAGAGTGTTTCAGATTTTAGAAATGAGCTTCTAAACACATCTTTTGATAAGATAATTGAAATTAGAGTAGATATTTCTAAATTTTATCCAACAATTTACACTCATTCTATTGCTTGGGCATTATTAGGAAAAGAGAAGGCAAAGTATTACTTCAAACAAAAAGATAATATTGCAACATTAATTGCGGGCGGTGATTTAGATGCTTCTTTATATAAATTTGCAGAAAGTGTGGATATGGCTGTTCGTAGTTGCCAAGAAAGACAATCCATAGGTATTCCAATTGGTCCAGACACTTCTCATATAATAGCTGAAACAGTTGCTTGCAGAATAGATAGTATTATAAATTCAAAGTTTTCAAGTATTGGACTCAAAGCGTGTAGATATTATGATGATTTCTATTTGTATGTATCATCAAAAGACGAAGCAGATAAAGTATTAAAAGGGATTCAATTAATTCTTGCTGACTTTCAACTTGAAATGAACGAAAGCAAAATACGAATTAAGGAATTTCCATTTGCCATTGAAGATGAATTTGCATTACAATTGTTTTCCTTCACATTCAAAGATACAAACTTTGGTAACAGCCTTAAACACTATTTCAGTTTAGTATGGAGTTTTGCAGAAAAAAATCCCAAAAAAGCTGACACTATTTTCAAATATTCATTGCGAACATTTGAGTATTGCTCAACTAAAATACCGAAAAACACATGGAAAATATTTGAAGATTTACTTTTCAAAACTGCATTGATTGAACCATCAATTTTAGACATTGTTACAAGAGTTTTGTTGACGTATAAATCGTACTTAGATTTGAGTTCAAAAGAAAAATTGAAAAATGTAATAAACAAAATTATAAATGAACACAGTCCTGTAAACCATAATTTTGAAGTTTCTTGGGCTTTATGGTTAGCCAAAACTTTTGAAATTACAATTGATGAAATATCAGCAAATAATATTATTCGAACAAAAGACAGTATTTCTAACTTAATATTATTAGACCTTATCAATAATACAGCTCTTGTTATTGGAACACCATCAATCAATGATTTAGAAGTTGATTTAAAAGATGATATTTTATTTTCAGAAAATTGGTTACTTGCATATGAAGGAGTAAAAAAAGGCTGGTTAAATCCTGCAAATCCTAATTTACTTGACGATAATCTCTTTTTCAAATTACTAAAAGACAAAAATATTGAATTCTATGATGCTACAAATCAGATTTCATATGCTTCTACTGAGATAGTGCCATTACCAGCCTATGATATTACAAGTATTGAGGTAAAAGGGACGGCAACCAAAATCCCTATAAATCTTCAACCTGAATTTATGCACCTAATGCTTTATGGTCTTGACACATAAGAAAGCGTATAAAACTGAAATAGTTTGACAGTTTTAACTATTTTAATGAGCCAATACTTGAGTCTTTATTGTTCAAAACTTACAAATTCCTCGGTAGACGGCAAACTTTTTTGGTCTTGTTAAAAGAACTTTAAGTATCAAGGCGACTATATATTAGAGCGATTCAAGGGGTCTTCAACTTTAACATGCGACAGCGACCGCCTTTTTACAAGGTTTGCTTGCATTTCTCCCAAAGATTACTATTTTTGTATTGGCTTGGTGGGTATTTCACTTTTTCGGGCGACCAAGTTAAGGCGTTGGTGTTTGAACTCACTTGGATTCCAACATCCGCATTAAGAAAAGGCAAGTAATTGTAAATCAATAAATTAACACTAAAACCCAACCATCTCAATGCTTTTGGTTGGAAAAATTCTAATCTACACTAAATGAAAATAAAATTTCTACTTTTCTTTATTCTTCTTACTATTAAAATTCAAGCTCAACGCACTTTGGTTTATCCTGTTATTCTTGTACATGGTTGGACTGGTGATGTTTCCACTTTTTCTGTTTTTACAGATTATCTGAAAACTCAAGCGAACCTTAGCATTTCAAGCAACTATTTGAATTACAATCTTAACTGCGATAATAATATTTATACATCTAATTTAGTAAATGATGTTTGCGACTACACCTCAACTATTGGAAATCACGATGTTTACATAGTAAATTTTAATAGTGTAAATGTTATGAGTAACCAATCGGGAATTGTTAAGCAGGGTTATGCACTAAAATTCGCAATAAGTAGAGTATTAAATGCAACTGGTGCGGATAAAGTTGTTCTTTTAGGACATAGCATGGGTGGATTAGCTATTAGAGAATACTTACAAAATCCTTCAAATTGGCAGTTTGATGGTAGACATCACTTAGCTAAAATTGCTACGATTGGAACACCACATGGAGGTAGTAATTCTACGTCATGGAATTTATTTTCATATTTAGGCGGGGGGGATGAAAATTCGGAATCTGTAAGAGATTTACGTGAATCCTACACATTTGCAGGTTGTACTCGGAACGGACAATCAATACAATGTCCTGGTGTTTATCTTTGGGGTGGTCAAGAAAACAAAGCTTGGATGAAAACAAATGCCCTTGGACAAAGTAATTTTTATAATTTAGATGTCAACTGTAATGGGGTAATTGGAGAAAATATTGTAGGGCTTAATCAGAAATCAATAAGTACGGATTTAGATTTTGCTTGTGTTATTGGAGGTCCTAATAATAGTGATTTTGTAGTTACGGTTACAAGTCAAAATATAAATAACTATTTTCAAGGTGGATTAGGGGCAGAGTTATTCTATTACGACTGTTTGGGCAGTGTGAATTGTCACAAAAACGAGGTAAAGGACGCTAAAATTCAAATGATTCAAGCACTTGACGAGCCTAAGAAATACCCAGCGACAATTGGGTTTGGAAGAACAGTGAAAGGATTTTTTACGTCTCAAAATAGTGGTAGTAATATAGATATTGACGATTATACAATAAATGTAACTCAAAGAGGAATTGTATCAATTTCTGCAAACAGCTATGATGGCTCAAATGGTAGAATAATAATAAGAAACCAAAACGGTGTTCAAGTACTAAGTCAATTTACAGATAATGGTTCTTTATCAAATTTTGAAGCACAAACAGCGGGAATCTATACTATTTCATTCTCAGGAAACTCATTAGGAGGTTGGAATACATATAGTTTTTCATTGGGCTTTTGTGGACTACCTGCTGTTCCGACTATTTCGGCTAATGCTCAAACAACTTTTTGTGAGGGTCAATCAATAGACTTATCAAGCAATTCTGGATACGATGAATATAAATGGTTTAAAGATGGCATTCAACAAACTGAGTTTAAAACAAATCAAATTACAGTAAAAAATAGTGGAAATTTTACAGTAGAAGCGTTTAGATGTGGCGTGAAAAGTTTATCAACAAATACAATAAAAACTACTGTACAACCATTACCAACTAAACCTACCATAAATAAACAAGAACTACTTGATAAATTCATACTTACTTCAAGTAGTTCTGATAATAATCAATGGTTTCTAAATGATAAGCAAGTAAGTGGTGCTACAAATCAGATTTTTGAGCCTCAAGAACTTGGTAGTTATATCGTTTCGGTTTCAAAAGAAGGTTGCTCAAATAATTCAGACTTTGTTAAAGTTTCCATGGAAAAACCAACTTTAGAATTAGTTGGTTTAAATCCTATTTGTCAGGGAGATAGTTCTAAAATTATGACAGGAATTGGATTTGGAAAATATATCTTTTCAGATGGAAATAAAGATATTACAAGTAATAATAATGATTTTTGGGTAAAAACTGATGGTAAATATACTGTAATGACCCAAAGAGGTAAATTTTTAAGCCCAGTTTCAGACCCAATAAATATTAAAGTAAATCCTAAGCCAATAAAGCCAACAATTTTTATTGAGTCTTTTGGTCTAAAATCAAGCAGTGAAAAAAATAATCAATGGTATTTAGATAACAATATTTTAAAAGATTCAACTAATCAAATAATTAGGAATTCAATTGCAGGTGCTTATATGGTTAGAGTAACCGAAAATGGTTGCTCAACTGATTCTGAAATATTTGTTATTACATCAACAGAATTTAGCGAAGATTTTAAAGTTAAACTCTATCCAAATCCCAATGAAGGGCGATTTTGGGTTGAAATTCCAGCAATATTTGATAAATGTAGCATTGATATATTAAATATTGAGGGAAAACTTATACTCAATAAAAATATAAAGAATCACGATGGAAAGGTATTTATTGATTTTAATTTTCAAAGCGGTAGTTATATTTTAAAAATATCAAATCAAAAATATCATTTTGGAGTCAAATTTATTGTTAACTAAATTCAACTGTCCGTCTACAACTTAAAAAGATTGACAGTTTTAGCTTACAGGCCCTTGCAACAGGACAAAAGAGAAGTTTTCAAACGTAAACTCTTAGCAAAATTTCAAACGCATAGGCATTTTCGACATTTCCAATGCGTGGCATTTGCTCAAATTTCACTCCGAAAATAAATTCTTTTGCTTTTCAATTTCTTTTTTCAGAACTTGGTATGCAGATTTGGTCGGTGACATTTAGGCAGAGCTGTTTCTACGCTTTTTTCTGTCTTGGCTCTCAAATCTGGCTGGGCGACATCAAATTGGAGCGGTTGCAAAGTTGGCTTGTCTCCAACACGAGCACATAAGTAAAAGTTTGATAAATCAATTAATAAACTCAAAATCCAATCCCAAATCTTCTCATTTGCGGTCTTTGGAACGTTTTTCTTCAATAAAGTCAAATTTCTTCAAAATTACTTGTACCTTAATTCTTTTGTACTTATTATTGTACAAATAATCGTACAAACATGATAACAGCAAATATTTCGGATTTTAGAAAAGATATTAAATCCTACCTTGATAAGGTAGTTCAAAACTTTGAAACTTTAATTATCAATCGTGGGAAAGATGAGGGTATTGTCATTATGTCATTAGAAGAATACAATTCTCTGATGGCGACTAATCACGAATTATCTTCTCGAAAAAATGAAAGTAGATTAGATTCCGCTATAGAAAAATTCAAAAATGGCAAATCATTTACAAAAGACTTAATTGAGCTATAGAATATGAAATATAGTTTTGTAGATGAATCTTGGGAAGATTATATTTATTGGCAAAATACAGATAAAAAGAAGCTAAAAAGAATTAATGAACTCTTGAAAGATATTGCAAGAAACCCTTTTGATGGGATTGGGAAACCTGAACCATTAAAACACAAATATTCTGGATTCTGGTCAAGAAGAATTGATGATGAACATCGTTTAATTTATAGATATGAAAAAGAGGAAATCCATATCTTAAAATGCCGATTTCATTATGACTAATAGTCATCCCCGACACGCAAATTTCGCTGGGTTTCCAATTATTCAAACGCATAATTAACTTCGAAATTTCCAATGCGTGGTATTTACTCAAATTTCACTCCGAACATAAAATTCTTTTGCTTTTCAACGGGGTCGCCCGTGCGATTCTTTTTTAGAACTTAGAACGCAGATTTGGTGAGCGACTTTCGATTAGAGCAAATTCTATGATTTTTTTCCACCTTGGCACTTTTATTTGTTGGTGGACATTCGATTGGCGAACCTTTCAAGTTGTGTGAGTCCCAACGCTGCAAATAAGTAAAAGTTATTAATATTAAACCTAAATACCCAACTCCTCGCCCATCATCTCATTTGCGAAAGTTATACGAAATGCTACCTATTCTCCCCTCCTTTTCGCCTTATGCCAGAATCATTTGCAGGGTAATAAAAGGGAAAGGCAACCAATAGATAAATATTCTAAATTAAGCTTGGTAAATCGGTTAAATAGTTGCTTTTTTGAGTAAAATATAGTAACTTCTGCATGCAACGGCATTTGTAGCAAAGCTCAAATGAGAGTGGAAGAAAGAAGTTACTACTTTGAATGGATTAGCTCTTTTGAATTTAGCGGTAAAATTACGACTACCTTTTCAGCAGGATACTACAAAAGCTCATCGTCCTTTGTAGTTGTTGGCATTCAAATACTATTTCAGCGGGAAATTTAAAAAAGTATTATTTTGGTTTGGCTGATTGTTGGAACTCATGTGCTTTGTCAGCAGGATAATTTCTAGGCTACTTTTTTTGCTTGGAATGCCAAGATTGATCCACTGTCACAAGCCGAACGTCAGCACCTTTCAAACAAAGATGCAAAGCGACAGGAAGGGCGAACTTAACGGTAATTTTCGTATAACTACCGCAAGACGAAAAGGGGCTGTAAAATTATACCAATTTCTCAATTTTTTAACCCCGCTCATCGTCTTGCTGCGGACGTTGGAACTAAGAATATAATAAAATTCATAAAACTTCTATTCAAAAAAAATCATTTTAAACAATGAAAGTATTTTCAATAAAAAACATCATATTTATCAATATTTTACTTTTATTATTTTTATATATTATTCTGAAATTTACTGGATATATTCAAAATTTTATAACATTTAATGAAGATAAATTAGAAAGACTACCTATGATTATTGTCCCATTTTTAGGTGCATTAGGGACAATAAACACGCTTTTAATTCGTGATATGCTAAAAAATCCAGCAAAAATTTCACTAAGAATACAAACTTTTCAAAACACAATTGAAATTAATTGCAATATTTATAATAAAACGGAAGAAGTGATTAAGTTTAATTTTGCAAATCTTCAAGGGTATATTATTGAAGTTTCGCATGAAACTTTAAATCAATATCTTATCAAACCAAATGAAAGACATACAATAAAACTTTCATGCACGTTGAACCCTAAATTATCTCAAAAATATTCAATGTTTGGTTACAAATTACTAAAAATACGTATATCAAAAATAGATTCTAACACTATTTTCACAGAGAATTTTTTTGTGAAAACATTTAACTCAGTAGCATAATGTCAAAAATAAGAGCTTTAGATGTAGTAGATAATGGTAATCATAATTGGTCTCAATTTAATTCACTTTTTGGAAAATATACATCATTCATTGATGATGTTTTTAGTAAAGGAGGAGTTAGAACAAACCTTGATTTTTATGTAAATCAGGGTGATGATTTTGAAGAAAAATTTTGCGAAGAGTTTCTGAACCCAATTAGAAATCCAACAACACACAAAATTCATATTCTTACAGGAAAAGTGGGTTCTGGCAAGAGTACATTTATTGACTATTGTAGAAAAAAAGTATTACCGCAGTTATTTCCCAATATTATTATTTTGTTTTTAGATGTCGAAGCCTATAAAGATAGAGAAGAGGTAGATATAAGATACGAAAAGAATTTTATCAAAACAGTAGAAATAGCATTAATTCCAAAATTTTTCAAAACTCTTTTCGACTTTAAAAAGGAATTCGTCAAGTCTCTTGGATTTACAACAAAAAATCAACGAGATATTTCAGATATTTATGGAAATGAAATATCTATTGAAAAAATTCTTAAATTTTTAGATAATATAAAATTTAGAAATGATTCAACTTTTGGAGGAATACTTGTAATCATTGATAACATTGATGAAAATCCTAAAAAAACCATTTTAGCAGGTGAAACTTTCACAAAAGAGTTGAAAAAAATTGCACAAGAAACGTGTTTTAACAAATCTTTAACTGTTTGGGTTGCTTTTAGAGAGTATAATGCTGCGGCATATTTTCATACTGAAACACACTCACCAACAGAATTACCTAAAATTGATTCTAGACTAATTTTAAAAAATAAACTTACGGAATTAGAAGACAAAATCAAGTCATCTACAAAAGTTTATTCTCAACAACTTTCATATATTATGCCCAATTATACAAGTAGTAGAGGCGAATCAAGGAGTTTTGAGCGAAGTATTATAATTTCTAAAGATGGTATAGTAAGTTTTCTACATAATTTAGTAGATAATTTATTTACCCAAGGAGATGGGAAGGCATTATCTCTAATTCAGAACTTAGCTGATGGTAATTTAAAAATGGTCTGCAGTAATATTTTTAACCTTTTACACAGCAAAAAACTCCCATTAACCAAGATTTTTGCAAAAATTTTTATTCCAAGTAACGCAGTTGATTACAAAAAGTTAAAGCCTCCATTTACCTACGAAAACGTATTAGAGTGTTTATTAGCTGTTCATTATCCCTTTTATTCTTCAAATGAAAGTCTAATAATGAATCTTTTTAATTGTACAAATTCATCAAATAAATCTGATTTTCAAGATATTTTTATTATCCCAAGAATTCTTTTTTTACTAAATAACACACATCATAGAACAGTAAATGAATTATTTCATTACTTTGACAATTTAAACTTCCATAAAAAATATGTTGAAAGTGCATTGATTAAATGTTTTAAATATGGTTTATTTAATACACTTTATGGTATTAAATTGAGCCATATGGACTTAGATAAAACAAGGATTAGTTTATCGCAAGTAGGCAAAACTTATGTAGATGAACTTGTTTATGATTTGGTATATTTGCAGTATGTTTGCGAGGATACTTATGTAGATGAAGAATATTATGTTCCTATAACTGATAAATACTTGTCAGATACACAACTTGGAAATAAAAAGAAAAGATTGGATAGTGTAACTTTATTTATTGATTTTTTGGTAAAACAAGAAGAAAAAGAGTTAGAAATGATTAAAAATTTGCAATTTGGTGTACAAGATTATTTAGACGCATGCAGTATTATTCATAATGGAAAAGGAGTACTTATTTCAACATATCTCAGAACAATAAACTCAACTATTATTGACGAAATATTATCCGAAAGTAATTAATTTTCAAAAAAGATTAATTATTTTTAGTCTTTTCATAGTATTACTTACTCACCTACAAGATATTAGCGAAATTCTAAAAAATGCTTGTTTTATTGCAAAGTGTAACTATATCTGTTTGGGCTTCACTCTAATTTTAGTTTGGCGTGGGACATATTAAATGCGTTGAGGTACAAATTTGGTTTTAATTCCAACTCCCGCATTATGTAAAAGTTTTAAGTTAATCACCTTATAATCAGCATCCAACCAAAATCATCATAATGATTTGGTTGGAAGTTAGTTTTATGGAGAATAGCTAATTTAATTACGAAAATCACTGTTATGCCTTTACTAAATGAGGTGGCATTAATTCCGATATATTTAAATTGCAAAAATTCTTACTGTATTTCAATTTATAAATATTTGATAAACCTTTTCATTTTATCACCCAAATATGCTTTTTAAATACCTTGTTTTGTTATTTAAAGGAACATTTGTGAAATTATTTGTATTGTTGTCATGAAAAAACTTTTTTGAATTAACAAATAAATTGCAAATCATGTATCTTATTTATCTAATTACCATTTTATTCTTAAATAGTCGAACAAATGAAAGAATAGAGATAGAAGATGTTAACTTCGAAAAATATTTAGTTGAACAAGGAATAGATTCAGACAAAAAGATTGATGGGAAGATAAGCAAAGCTGATATTATTGACATTAAAGCACTTGATTTGGGACTTAAAGATATACATAGTTTAAATGGTATTGAATCGTTTGAAAAACTTAGAGTACTAAATTGCAGTACTAATAGTATTCGAAAGTTAGATATATCAAGAAATAAAAATTTAGAGGTATTAGTTTGTGATAATAACTTATTAGATTCTTTAGATATTTCACAAAATATTAATTTAGTTGAACTTAATTGTCGTGATAATAAAATCAAATTTATCAACCTTCAAATGAATCCACGTTTAAATAGAGTTGATTGTAGTGGAAACCTTCTAAAATTTATTGAAATACCCGAAAGTATTACAATACTCAACTGTTCTGGAAACGAGATTCAAAATTTGGATATTAGAAAAGCCTTGAACTTAACAAGTTTAGGTTGTCATGAAAACAAGATTGAACATCTTGAAATTAGTAATCATTTAGCATTAACTGATATAAATTGCTCAGATAACCCCTTGAAATACTTAGATTTATCAAAAAATATAAATCTTTTTAATTTGCATTGTGATAGAACATATTTGACCAAATTGGATTTGAGTCAAAACCCAAAAATTGAATGGTTTTCGTGCAAAGGAAATATATTCTCTTCAATTTGTGTTTGGGATCTAAAAATAGCTAAGGAAAGAGCTCAAAAGAAAAGTTATGGTGTTCAAATGTGGGAAATGGATAAAAATATAAAATTAGTTATTTGTAAATAATCGTATTTATATAGACTTGTGCTGATAAAATAAATTGACGGTTATTTTAATTTGCGACACACTAACATCACAAAGTTTTCAAAAATGTTAAGAGTCAAGTAACCGTCTAGATGCTGAGTGTGTGACATTAGCCCAATTTCACTTTTCAACAAATACTTTTATTTGACTTTATATTCATTTTTTTCAAAGCATGGTTTGTAGATTAAATCGGTAACATTTGATTTGTCAACTTTTCATATTTTTGAAATCCAAAAATATGAAAAGTTGAAATTAGCCTTGACAAAAGCCCAACATACAAGAAAATATATAGGATTTTTAGCTTTCTTTTGTTAAACGAAAACATAGGAAACAAGAGTTTTATATGGGTAAAAATCATATATACCTGTGCTATCATGCTAATTTTTTACCACCAAACATCTCATATATCAGACTTCGAATAAGCAACAAATCACGTAACCCAACAATAAAGAATTTACCTATTATTTGAATGAAATTTTCATCAAATTGCTAGGTGATGACTTATTTATGAATTGTGCTTTTGTTTGTAAAAGATGACTATAGAGATAGTAAATCACAGCAGACTCAGACATCAGATAACAATAAACACAACCTGCAATCTGTACACTTAACTAAAGTAACGTTTGAGAGGTAATTTCAGCAAACCTTTATCAGGATATCACTTTAATGTATGAACTATTTCTCATATCAATTACATTCAAGTAATGTTGAAGTAAACTATTTTTTTCAACTCTAACCTGCGTTGGTTCACCTACCATTAATGTTCAAGATTATGATTTATTCACATTTTCGCAACGTAAATAAATCATAATTATATCAACTTATTTCCAATTATAAATATTTTCTTCTATTATTTATTTCTCTGTGAAATTACTTTCACAATACATCTACGCCCCAAATTATCAACTGCGATGATGAAATGAATGGCCGATGCCAACTCCTTTGTAAATGGCTTTATGATGAACAAGTTTTCATTCTCTTTTTGCCAATCTAAAGGAATTTCATGCCCAGCTGAATTATACATTATCAGTTTTTTTACATCTAAATTATTTACTTGAAAATTAACAATATTATTAGTCAAAATTGGATTTGGATATACTTTACAAACAGGTTTGCCTTCAAATATTACTTGTGCAGGGTCTAGAATCTTGTGAGTACCGTCTTTATCAACATAAACAATTCGATAGCAACTTTTACCATTTAGTGGATTATTATCAATGTAACTATAATAATTACCAACTCCAACAGCCTTTACTTTTGATATTTCAGTAAAGTGCTTACAGTCTTCACTTCGTTCAACTATAAAATAATTACTGTTTACTTCTAAATTGGTTTCCCATGTAACTAAAACAGACACACTATCCTCATTTTTCCTGGCATTAAAATCTATAACCATAGCAAACTTATTAGCAGAAGCACCCACCTCTGAAAAACTTTGCTGGTCGAATTGCAAGAAAAATGAATAATTATTAAATTTTTTCCCTATTACATTTTTGTAAATAACTTCGGAATATCCCTTATCAAAATTATCATTATCTTCAAAACCACAATTTTCATTTATACCATCATAATGAATAATATTGAAATCGTTTATTGTTAATTCGGGTAAATCTGAGGCCTTCTTATAATCCTCAAACTCAGAATTTAAGAAGTAAAGTTTTACTGATACTGGCATCTCAAAAGTATCCCTTATTGAACTTTGTAAATCATAATAACGAGACAATATTTTGGTTCCAAAATTAGTCTTTGGAACATTTGATTCCCCATTACCATAATGCTTGATACTTAATGTTACTCTTCCTAAATTTTGCCCGTTAGGGTTTATTGAAGCATATAACCTTCCATACATATCATATAAATCATACCAATTATTTCCTTTTACAGAATCAGCAAATACTTGCAAACAGGAAATATTTCCTATAACTATTAGTTGGGGGTCTTCATCGTCTTCATCGTGGTTGTAAAGCGTCCCTCCAATTACATCTTTTAAAGAATCTCCGTCACCATTAATTTCGTTATCAGTAGGAGAATTCTCTTTACCGCCAATATCATTGTTTGGATTTTTGTCAAAACGACTATCATTATCATTAAGGACTGGTAATTTGCCTTCCCTGTCTAGCGTTGCTCTGAATATTTCCGATTTATTGATGTAAATACCATTAGGAGTACTATTCTTGACACGTAAGACAATCTCTAACTTCGTACTATCTCCACCTGCCAAGCTATCTATTCTGGTAATTGCATTCGTATCTACTCGAATTATATTTGTTCGTTCAGCATTCCAAAGTGTATCAATAGTTCTACTCCATTTTACATTTTCAGAAACAACAGCTTCTAGCTCAAATCCTTTAGGTATGTAATCAATAACATCAATATTATATGCTTTTGTATATTTACATTGATTGAATACTGTTATGTCAAATTTTACATTTTCATTTGGAAGATAAACAGCAGATATTGGATATGAGGCAATCTTCTTTGTGAGTGCTAAATCAAAGCATACATTATTAACAATTATTGCTTCGGGATCTTCATCGTCTTCATCATGGTTGTAAAGCGTCCCTCCAATTACATCTTTTAAAGAATCTCCGTCACCATTAATTTCGTTATCAGTAGGAGAATTCTCTTTACCGCCAATATCATTGTTTGGATTTTTGTCAAAACGACTATCATTATCATTAAGGACTGGTAATTTGCCTTCCCTGTCTAGCGTTGCTCTGAATATTTCCGATTTATTGATGTAAATACCATTAGGAGTACTATTCTTGACACGTAAGACAATCTCTAACTTCGTACTATCTCCACCTGCCAAGCTATCTATTCTGGTAATTGCATTCGTATCTACTCGAATTATATTTGTTCGTTCAGCATTCCAAAGTGTATCAATAGTTCTACTCCATTTTACATTTTCAGAAACAACAGCTTCTAGCTCAAATCCTTTAGGTATGTAATCAATAACATCAATATTATATGCTTTTGTATATTTACATTGATTGAATACTGTTATGTCAAATTTTACATTTTCCAAATGTGAGAAACTTGTTTGATTACCCTCTAAAAACAGACGTTTTCTTAAAGCGAGATCTATACAACCTTTATCAGTTTTTGTAGATTGGCAATTTTTTACATTTACTACAGCCGTCTGTGAAACTAACGATTCACAGATACCTCTAACTACACAAACAAAATTACCAGATTCTCCTTTATTTAAAATCAAATTACTATTATTTGCCCCAACAATATCAGATCCATTTTTTTTCCATTGATAACCCATAACACTACCACGAGTTTTTATCAAAAGAACAACAATTGAGTCACTGCAAACTTCAACCGAAAGGGGGTGTGAAGTAATACTTAAATCATTTTCGTTAGAATTAACAGAAATATCGGTTATTGCTTGACATCCATTAAAATCCTTTGTTACGATAGTATAATTTCCTGATTTTAAACCATTAAAAACATTACTGTTTTGAAAAATTTCTCCATTTTTAGAATAGCTGTAAGGAGCAATACCTCCACTTGTAATTAAAGAAATAGAACCATTTGTATCACCTGAACAATTTACATCTACAATACTTCCCTTAATACTCAAAAGTGGAGTTGGTTCCGTGATAACAACTGAAGTACTAGCTCTACAACCATTACTATCTTGGACTGTTACGCTGTACGTTCCCGCTGAGACATTTATCAAATCTTTACTCGTCGCTCCCGTGTCCCATAAATAACTTAATGTTC
>OFDC01000761.1_pt1 | contig 21025 bp, 20 predicted proteins | sample 1520941 | NCBI WGS metagenome assembly OFDC01 (sample SAMEA94258168, study PRJEB24077) | hot springs metagenome | biome: Aquatic biome; feature: Water | place: India | collected 2012-12-06 | depth 5 m | reverse complement strand
AAATGGACTTGTTTGTGGACTTAAAAGTCCCGGCTGTAGGCGGATCGCAGTGGACCGCGGCAGAACGTCAAAGAGAGGAAAAGTCTTTGTGTGGCAACGACTTGCAGACTCTCTTGGACTTCTGCGGAAGTCCGCAGATTGATGCAGTGGAGCGGGTGAAGGGAACAGTTCCAATCATCCAACCCGTTGATTGATAACGGATTTATCCCGTTCGCTCCTCGGGATATGGCCGCTTAGTGTACCGCAGCCGCTCGCTCGAACGCGAGGTACTTTCGCTGCCGTCCGGTGACGGCCAGCGGCAGCCATCAAGGTTCGCTCAAGTACGTGCTGGGCTCACCATTCGGTGCCTTGCTCATGCTCTTCACTCGCTTGATGAACCGCGCCAGCGGCTCGGAGGGCTCGCCACCGCGACGCACCAGGTAAGTCGAGAGGATCGGTGGCGTGCCCGCCAGCGGCCGTGTCGCAATGTCCGGCCGATTCAGCGCCTGCACCTGCGAAGCGATAGCGAAACCGATGCCGTAGCCGGCGCCCACGAGGGTCAGCATCACCCCCAGGCTGGTCACGTGGTCCACAACTTTCAGCGGCAGCCCGGCATCATCGAGCACCGCCTTGATCTGGTCGTGGCATCCCGAGGCCGCGTCCGGGTGGCACAGCACCAGCGGGAATTTCAGCGCGTCGGCGAGCTTGACCTGCGTGTGTGCCAACAGCGGGTGCCGCGCCGGCACGATCACCGATAGCGGATCGGTCCACACCAGCTCGGCCACCAAGCCATGGTTGACCGCCGCCGACAGCGCAAAGCCCACGTCCAGCAGGTCGGTGTGTAACCCTTTGAGCTGCTGTGAGAATGGCAGCTCGAAGACGCGAATCTCCAGTTCCGGTTCTTCCTCGCGGCTGCGCGCGAGCAAGGTGGCGATGCGCGGCTGGGCCAAGCTGTCGCAGATGGCGATGCGCACGTAGTTCTGGTAGCCCTGCGCGGCGCCCTTGGTGGCCTTGATCGCCTGATCGACGGTCGCCAGAACGCGGCGGCACTCCACGAGCAGCACCTGGCCGGCCCAGGTCAGACGCGTCTGGCGGCTGCTACGGTCGAACAGCGCTACGCCCAGCAGCTTTTCGAGGTCACGCATCGCACGCGACAGAGGCGACTGGTCGATGCCCAGCCGCTCGGCAGCGCGCGCCAGGTGCAACTCCTCGGCCACCGCCGCGAAGTAGCGCAGTAGTCTCAGTTCCATGGCGGCCTCCTTGTTCGTTGTTCTGGCTCCGCCGTTCCAACCCATTTGATTTCAAACCCATGCGAGCGGCTGGTGTTGCGATCACCTCCTGCTTAGATCGTGTTGTTTGCCGCGCGGCCAGCGACGCCGCGAGGCAACGAGTTGTCCACCTTGATGGCTCTCTCAGGTGTAGCGACGTTCAAGCTCGTCCCATTGCGGTTTGCCAACCAGGCGCTGACGCTCGGCGAAGGATGCAACCAAGCCGCTCGACTCAAGAACCTGCTTGTCGTCACGCAGCGCAGTCAGCGCCTTTTGCATGCCCATCACGGCACCCTGGAGAGCCGCGTTGGCGTACAGCACGATGCCGTAGCCCAAACGTCCTAGTTCCTCGGCCCTGAAGATGGGCGTCTTGCCGCCGATGACCATGTTCATGAGCTGAGGCGTGGACAGCCGCTGGGGCAACGCTCGCACTTCGTCCTCCTTCGTGACGGCTTCGACGAACAGAATGTCCGCACCCGCCTCGGCGAACTTCTGTGCGCGCTCGATGGCAGCCTCGAAGCCCAGCGTGGCGGCAGCATCGGTGCGGGCCATGACCATGAAGTCGGCATCACGACGCGCATCTACGGCAGCTTGGATCTTGCTGACGGCCTCCTCGGTGGAGATAACCTCCTTACCCGAGAAATGGCCGCAGCGCTTAGGGGCAACCTGGTCTTCGAGTTGGATGCAGTCGGCACCGGCACGCTCTAGCGTGCGCACGGAGTGATACACGTTCAGCGCATTGCCGAAGCCGGTATCGGCATCAACGATGAGCGGCAGGCTCACGGCATCGCGGATGCGAGCCGTGTGGTTGGCGATCTCGGCTAAGCCCATGAAGCCCTGGTCAGGCATGCCAAACCACATGTTGGTGACGCCGGCGCCGGTGACATACAGAGCCTCGAAACCGAGGTCTTCTATGACCTTAGCGGACAAGGCGTTGAAAGCGCCCGGCACGAGCACGCCACGGCGCGCGCCGACGAGGGACTTGAGTTGCTTGCGGGTAGACATCTGGAATTCCGTGTTTAGAAACTGTCGCTGGGTACACGCACCCAGCCTTCCATCAGGATGCGAGCGCTGCGGCTCATAACGGCCTTGGTGACGGTCCACTGGCCATCGACCTGCCGGGCCTCGGCACCAACCCGCAGCGTGCCGGATGGATGGCCGAAGCGCACGGCATGACGCTCGCCGCCGCCGGCTGCGAGATTGACCAGTGTGCCGGGGATGGCGGCCGCCGTGCCGATGGCCACGGCTGCCGTGCCCATCATGGCGTGGTGCAGTTTGCCCATGGACATCGCGCGCACGAGCAAGTCCACATCACCGGCCTCAATGGCTTTGCCACTGGAGGCCGTGTAGCTGGCCGGCGGTGCCACGAAAGCGACCTTGGGTGTGTGCTGGCGCTGGGCTGCCTCGGCCACATCGCGGATGAGGCCCATCTTCACAGCGCCCCGGGCCCGGATGGTCTCGAAACGGGACAACGCCAGGGCGTCGCCGTTGATCGCATCCTGCGACTCGGTGCCGGTGTAGCCGATGTCCTGCGCGTTCAGGAAGATGGTGGGAATGCCGGCATTGATGAGCGTGGCCTTGAACGTACCGATGCCCGGCACTTCCAGGTCATCGACAAGTCGGCCCGTGGGGAACATCGCACCGCCACTGTCGTCATCGCCTTCGTCAGCGGGGTCGAGAAATTCGAGTTGCACCTCGGCGGCCGGGAAGGTGACGCCGTCTAACTCGAAGTCGCCAGTCTCCTGCACTTGGCCGTTTGTGATGGGCACATGGGCCACTATGGTCTTGCCGATGTTGGCCTGCCAGATGCGCACCGTGCAGATGCCGTTTTCGGGCACGCGGTCGGCCGGCATCAGGCCGCTCGCGATGGTGAACGGACCGACCGCGGCGGACAGGTTGCCGCAGTTGCCAGACCAGTCCACGAAGGCGCCGTCGATGGAAACCTGGCCGAACAGGTAGTCCACGTCATGGCCGGGTTTTGTCGGCGGCGCCACGATGACGGTCTTGGACGTGGACGACGTGGCGCCGCCCATGCCGTCGATCTGCTTGCCGTAGGGGTCCGGGCTGCCGATCACGCGCAGCAGCAGTTGGTCTCGCGCAGGACCTGGCTGCTGGCAGGGCTCGGGCAAGTCCTGCAGGCGGAAGAACACACCCTTGCTGGTGCCGCCGCGCATATAGGTGGCGGGAATGCGAATCTGTGCGGGATGCGTCATGTCGTCCTCAGGGGGTCTTCCGTGCGGCCAGGAAGTCTTGCGCGAAGCGCTGCAGCACGCCGCCGGCTTCGTAGACCGAGACTTCCTCGGCGGTGTCCAGCCGGCACTTCACCGGCACGGAGGCGGTCTCGCCGTTCTTGTGGCGAATGCGCAGCGTCAGGACGGCCCGCGGCGTGCGCTCGCCGATGACGTCGAAGGTCTCGCTGCCGTCGAGACCCAGCGTCAGCCGATTGGTACCGGACTGGAACTCCAGCGGCAGCACGCCCATGCCGATCAGGTTGGTGCGGTGGATGCGCTCGAAGCCCTCGGCCACCACGACCTCGACGCCGGCCAGGCGCACTCCTTTGGCCGCCCAGTCGCGCGACGAACCCTGGCCATAGTCGGCGCCGGCGATGACGATGAGCGGCTGGCGGCGGGTCAGGTAGCTCTCGATAGCCTCCCACATGCGCATGACGCGACCTTCGGGTTCCACGCGCGCCAGCGAGCCCGCGCGCACGCTGCCATCGTCGTTGCGTACCATCTCGTTCTTCAGCGTCGGGTTGGCGAAAGTGGCGCGCATCGCGGTGAGGTGGTCGCCGCGGTGGGTAGCGTAAGAGTTGAAGTCCTTCTCGGGCAGACCCATCTTTGCCAAGTATTCGCCGGCCGCCGAGTCGAGCAGGATGGCGTTGGACGGTGACAAATGGTCGGTCGTGATGTTGTCGGGCAGGATGGCTAGTGGCCGCATGCCGGTGAGCGTGCGCGGGTTGGCGGCCAGCGCGCCGACGCCTTCAGTGTCCCAGTACGGGGGGCGGCGGATGTAGGTGGACTGCGGGCGCCAGTTGTATTGCGGCGCGGCGCGCTCGGCCTCCACGGGGCGGATGGCAAACATTGGGTCGTAGACCGCGCGGTATTGCTCCGGCTTCACGGCGGTACGCACCACTGCGTCGATCTCCTCGTCAGCGGGCCAGAGATCCTTCAGGCGTACTTCTCGTCCGTCCACGGTGCCCAGTACATCGTTTTCGATGTCGAAACGCACCGTGCCAGCCAACGCGTATGCGACGACCAACGGCGGAGACGCGAGGAAAGCCTGCTTCGCGTAGGGATGGATGCGGCCGTCGAAGTTGCGGTTGCCGGACAGCACGGCAGTGGCGTACAGATCGCGGTCGATGATCTCCTGCTGGATCTTCGGGTCCAGCGCGCCGCTCATGCCATTGCAGGTTGTGCAGGCGAAGGCGACGATGCCGAAGCCGAGCTTTTCCAGTTCGTGCAGCAGCCCGGCCTCCTTCAGGTACAGCTCCACGGCCTTTGAGCCCGGCGCCAGCGAGGTCTTGACCCATGGCTTACGCACGAGGCCCAGGCGGTTGGCTTTCATCGCCAGCAAGCCGGCGGCGATGACGTTGCGCGGGTTGCTGGTGTTCGTGCAGCTCGTGATCGCCGCGATGATGACAGCGCCATCGGGCATCTGGCCCCGCGCCTCCTGGGCGTGAGCCTTGTCCAAATCCACCGCGATGCCTCGCTCGCGGAGCGCCGAGGTCGGCAGCCGGCGGTGTGGATTGGACGGACCGGCCATGTTGCGTACCACACTGCCGAGGTCAAAGCGCAACGTGCGCTCATACTGGGCCGCTTTCAGTTCGCTGGCCCAGAAACCTGCCGTGCGAGCGTAGTGCTCTACGAGGCGCACCTGCGCGTCGTCTCGGCCGGTGAGCTTCAGGTAGTCGATGGTCTGCGAGTCGATATAGAACAGAGCGGCGGTCGCGCCGTACTCAGGGCACATGTTGGCGATGGTCGCGCGGTCTCCGATGGACAGGCTCTCGGCGCCTTCACCGAAGAACTCCAGGTAGGCACCCACGACCTTCTGCTGGCGCAGGAACTCAGTCAGCGCCAGCACGATGTCGGTCGCCGTGATGCCTGGTTGGCGGCAGCCGGTCAGCTCGACGCCAGCGATGTCCGGCAACCGCATCCACGATGCGCGGCCCAGCATGACGTTCTCCGCCTCCAGCCCGCCCACGCCCACGGCGATGACGCCCAAGGCGTCGACGTGCGGTGTGTGGCTGTCGGTACCAACGCAGGTATCCGGGAAGGCCACGCCCTCGCGGACATAAACCACCGGCGACATCTTCTCCAGGTTGATCTGGTGCATGATGCCGTTGCCCGCCGGGATGACGTCCACGTTGTCGAAGGCCGACTTGGTCCACTCGATGAAGTGGAAACGGTCCTCATTGCGGCGGTCCTCGATTTCACGGTTCTTGCGGAAGGCATCGGGGTCGAAGCCGCCGCACTCCACGGCCAGCGAATGGTCCACAATGAGCTGCACAGGCACGACGGGGTTCACCGCGGCCGGGTCGCCGCCTTGGGCCGCGATCGCGTCACGCAAACCGGCCAGGTCCACTAACGCAGTCTGACCTAGGATGTCGTGACAGACCACGCGAACCGGGAACCATGGGAAGTCCAGGTCACGTCGGCGCTCTATGAGTTGCAGCAGGTAGCTGTTCAGATGTTCGGGGTCCGCGCATCGGACCAGGTTCTCGGCATGGACACGCGCTGTGTAGGGCAGCATCGCCCACGCGCCCGGGCGGATCGCGTCAACAGCTTCGCGGGCGTCGAACCAGTCCAGCGCCGTGCCGGGCAGGGGCTTGCGGAACTGGGAACTCATGCGCGTTCGTCAATGGGCACGAAGCGCTGGTCTTCAGGGCCGGTGTAATTCGCGCTGGGGCGAATGATCTTGTTGTCCACGCGCTGCTCGATGACGTGCGCGGCCCAACCGCTGGTGCGGGAGATGACGAACAGAGGCGTGAACATCGCCGTGGGCACGCCCATCATGTGATAGCTGACGGCGCTGAACCAGTCGAGGTTGGGGAACATTTTCTTGACGTCCCACATGACTGACTCCAGCCGTTCTGCGATGTCAAACATCTTGGTGGAGCCCGCCTCGTCCGATAGGCTCCTGGCCACGCCCTTGATGACGACGTTGCGCGGGTCGCTGACGGTGTAGACCGGGTGGCCGAAGCCGATGACCACCTCCTTGGCCTCCACGCGGCGGCGGATGTCCGCCTCAGCCTCGTTCGGGTTGTCATAGCGCTTCTGAATCTCGAAGGCCACCTCGTTGGCGCCACCATGCTTGGGGCCGCGCAGCGCGCCGATGGCGCCGGCAATGGACGAGTACATGTCGCTGCCCGTGCCGGCGATGACGCGCGCGGTGAAGGTGCTAGCGTTGAACTCATGCTCGGCATAGAGGTTGAGCGACGTGTGCATGGCGCGCACCCAGCTCTCAGGCGGCGTCGTGCCGTGCAGCAGACGCAGGAAGTGGCCGCCGATGGAGTCGTCGTCCGTCTCCACCTCGATGCGGCGGCCCTGCGTGCTCCAGTGATACCAGTACAGCAGCATGGAGCCCAGGCTGGCCATGAGCCGGTCGGCGATGTCGCGGGCGCCGGGCAGGCTGTGGTCGTCCTTCTCGGGCAGGATGCAGCCCAGCGCCGACACGCCGGTGCGCATCACGTCCATCGGGTGGGCGCCAGCGGGCAAGCGTTCCAGCGACTCTTTCACACTGGCAGGCAAGCCGCGCATGGCCCTGAGCTTGGCCTTGTAGGCGCGCAACTCGGCGCGCGTGGGCAGCTTGCCGTGCACCAGCAGGTGGGCGATCTCCTCGAACTCGCAGACCTCGGCGATGTCCAGGATGTCGTAGCCGCGGTAATGCAGGTCGTTGCCGCTGCGGCCGACGGTGCACAGCGCGGTATTGCCGGCCGTCACGCCGGACAGCGCCACAGATTTCTTCGGCTTGAAGCCGGTGGTCGGGGTTTCGCTCATGGGCATGTTCTCCAGGAAATTCAGTGGGCTTGATCGTTCAGAGCTGCGGGCATCAGGCCGTCATCGCGGGGCTCCAGCGGCACCGGACGGCCATTGGCGTTGACAGACACCATCTCGAAGCTGGCGCGCAGCACTTCTTGCGGCTTGGTGCCGGGCGCCGCATCCAGCGCGGCGCGCACGTCCACCGTCATTGAGCTGCGGCCCAGCCGCGTGACGCGCGCATGCAGGTGCAACAGCGAGCCGATGGCGATCGGGGCCAGGAACTCGATGCCACGCGATGCGGCCATCACGACTGACTGACGACTGAAGCGTGCAGCGGCTAGATACGCGGTCTTGCCGAGCATCGACAAGGCCTCAGGACCGAAGAGCGTGCCGTAGTGGTTGGATTGCTGAGGCAGCACCAGCTCAGTGCGGTTCAACTCGTTCAGCGGTGTGGAAGCCAAAGTCTTGATCCAGTCCATGGTGGGGAGGGAAAGTCGTATTATTCGCAATCTTCGCATCCACTTCTTTGGTACTCAATGACTAAAATTGCCAATGAATGCGAAGGTTTTTGATGCAGTTTGCGATATTTGCGAATATTCAGAGCCCCATTCTTATGCGCAAGACCTTTCTGGGCGTGAAGCTCAAGACGCTGCGAGAGCAGCGTGGCCTGACCCAGGTAGCCCTGGCACAAGTGCTCAAGCTCTCGCCGAGCTACGTGAATCAGCTTGAAAACAACGAGCGCCCCCTGAGCGTTGCCGTGCTGCTGCGCCTGCAGTCGTCGCTGGGCATCGACCTACAGTTCTTCTCCGAGGACGATGAGGCCCGGCTGTTCGCACAACTTCATGAGATCGTGACCGAGGTCGCCGTGCCGGGCGGCGTGCCGGATGCCGAACTGCGCACGCTCGCGCAGCAGATGCCAGCAATGGCCCAGTTGCTGCTGCGTCTTCAAAGTCGCGCCCGTGGGGCCGAGCAACGTCTTGCGAGCTTGGGGCTAGGCGACCGCGACAGCGGCTTGGCGGCCAGCCAAGGGCCGCACGAGGAGGTGCGCGACTTCTTCTACGCCCACCACAACCACATGGACGAATTGGATCGCGCTGCCGAGGCGCTGTCCTCCCAACTCGGCGTTGCCGACAGCACGCAGGACCTGGCACCCAAGTTGGAAGCCCACTTGCTCGCCGCACACCGCATCCAGGTGCAAAGCCTGCCGGAGGAGCGACTGCGACGCTTCGAGCCCGCCCAGCGCCTGCTACTGCTGTCCGACACGCTTTCCGCCGGTCAGCGCGCGTTCCAACTCGCGACCCAACTCGCTTACCTGGAGGCCGGCGCGGAGATTGACCGGCTTGTTGCCTCCAACGCCTTTAGCACCGAGGCGGTGGCATTGGCCCGCATTGGCTTAGCCAGCTACTTCGCTGGGGCGCTAGTGCTGCCCTACGGCCGGTTCCTCGCCGCCACCCAGGAATTGCGGTACGACATCGCGCTGCTGGCCCGCCGCTTCGGCGTGAGCTTCGAGACGGTGTGCCACCGCCTGTCCACGCTGCAGCGCCGCGAGGCCCGTGGCGTGCCGTTCTTCTTCGTTCGCGTGGACCGCGCCGGCAACATCTCCAAGCGCCAGTCGGCCACGGACTTTCACTTCTCTCGCAGCGGCGGCACCTGCCCGCTGTGGAACGTCTATGAGGCCTTCGCCCGACCAGGCCGCGTACTCACGCAGATCGCTGGCATGCCGGATGGGCGAAGCTACTTATGGATTGCCCATTGCGAATCTCGACCCACGGGCGGCTATGGCTCACCGAGTAGAGAGTTTGCGATTGGCCTGGGTTGCGACCTTCGGCATGCCAGCCAACTCGTCTATGCCAAGGGACTGGATTTGGGCGATCCTGGCAGCGCAACACCCATTGGCCCCGGCTGCAAGCTCTGTGATCGTGAAGGCTGTGCTCAACGCGCATTTCCCGCCTTGGGCAAGCAGTTGCGCATCGACGAGAACGAGCGGGTAGCTGAGCCGTATGCTGCTCGGTAGTGCTCATTCCGACCTGCCGGCCTTGTTCAACCTTGGTTGCTCTGCGCTTTGGTTCTTTGCGCCTGACATCAAGCGGGCGCGACGTGCGAATCTCTGCTGGTGGCCCGCCAATGACGCACAGGGGTGAAGCAGGTAAGCCATCACGATCGTTGGTGCGTTCGCAAGCGGCCGCATTGCAATGCCTCTGCACTGGTAGCCCGCCAGCCGAGCAACGGGCGCGATGGCGATGCCGTATCCAGCGGCGACGAGTGTCATCGCCATGTCGAAGGTGCTGACTCGCGATCCCTGGTCCTGTGGCGTGTCGACGAGCATGCAGTGCACCACAGCATCCCAGGGTTCACGGGCAGTTGACTGGGCGCAGATCACTGGCTGCTTCGGCAACTCATTGCGAGGCACTTCGCGGTAGGCCAAGAGGTGGGAGCGTTTGGCAACGGCGACCGCGAGCCTGTCGGTCCACAGCGGCTCGCACACCCAGCCTGGCCAGTCCAACTCGATCATGGACACTGCGAAGTCGATGCGACTGCCTGGTGACGGCGCTCGGGCCGGCTCCGCAGCGGAACATGCAACCAGAGCGGCGGTTGTTTCGGGCTCCTGGGAGCGCTGAAGCGCCAGCACGTCGGCGAGTTGTGAGGGCACCCAGTCGCCCACTACGGCCACCCGGATGGTGGCGGCGTCGCTTGATGTCACGGAGCTGCATCCTCCCAGGGTAGAAAGCTGGTGGCGACGAAAGCATGAACCGTGCAGCCGTCCATCTGAGTTAAGTTTAACGTGGTTTATATCGGAGCCATGCCCGACGCTTTTGCTAATGCAGAAGCGTCCGATTCAGAGAGGCCGACCGAGCGGCACGACCACCTACGAAGCAGAACCTGCCATCGCGTTTGGGGCCGCCGTTCGCCATGAGAGAACCAGCCAGGGCATCGCCCAGGAAACGCTGGCTCACATGGCCGGCATCGAACGCTCGCACATGGGAAAGATCGAGCGCGGCGAGCATGTCCCCACACTCCCCCTGATCCTCAAGATCGCCCGCGCGCTGAAGTGCAGTTCTGCCCACTTGATGGCCTTGACCGAGGCCAAGCTGGCCGAACCGGCTTCCAAGTCCGAGGATTGAAGTCGGCCCGACGCGCGGCCGTGCCCTATCCCTACTGCTCGCTATCGGTATCGCGCTTACCTGGGGAATTTTCGCGCTTCGGGGCTTCGCTGGCGAGGCTTAGATATGGGTTGTCAGGCGGTATTTCCCCGAACAGTGCGCCGGGGTTGGCCAGCAGGTAGCCGTGTAGCCGCCGAGTCTTGCGCGGCCCCGTGACCTCGCAAGCCCAGATGTTGAGTCCGCTAGCCTGCTTGCGGTGCTGCCCCAGCTTCTCGAAGCGCTTCTGCACCCACTGCCATGCCTCCAGCTTCTCCTGCCGGGCGACGGTCGCAACGTGCGGATGTTCCTGCGCGTAGCGCTGGAAGACGCCGGGGCTGACCAAGTAGGCCGTGCCGACGACGGTATGCACCAGGGCCTTGGCATCGTTGATGATGAGCTTGTGGGTCTGCACGCCCTGAGTCAGCCAGGCCATGAAGTCCTCGCTGGGAGGCTCGGCCCGGCGCTGGGGCTGCGCGACGGGCGCGACCGAAGCTGTGGGGGCTACCGCAGCAACGACAGCTTCGTCCTCGGTGTCGGCCGCCAACTCGGGCACGCTCGGTAGCACCGAGGCGGCGGGTATCGCGTCCAGCAGATCGAGCAGCGCACCGACGCCGTTGTCCGCGGGCGCAAGCGGCGCCGTGCTTGCCAGCGCCGGTCCTTGCGCAACGTAGGGCGTACCGGGCGCGGGACTCTGCTGCGCCGGTTCGCCCTGTTCTTGTTCGACCCGCACCTGTCCTGCGAAGGGCTCGGGACGCTCGGTCGCCTCCCAAATCAGCGCGGGCGAGAGCTTCAGGAACGTGAAGCTGTGCGACCAGCCGGCATCACTCGCGACCGTGGCCTTCCAGATCGCCTTGCCGTCCGGCGTGGGCAAAGCGATGCCGTGGTCCTGCAACACGTTGAACACCGCCGTGTTGCTGACCGGGATGCCGTCGATGCCTTGCTGCAGCAGATGAGCGCGCAGCTTGTCCGAGACGGTCTTGCTCACCAGCCACAACGCATCCTGGGTCAGCCAGCCGTCCGAAGCCTGGGGCTGGTTCAGCTTGAATTCCTCGCGCAGCAGGAAGCGCAGGCCATCGAGCAGCTTGCGCTGCAGGGCGTGCTTGGGTGCCGCCAGTGCCTTGCTGGGATCGCCGCCGAGTTCCTGGGCTACCGAGGCCTGGTCGGCCTGCACGACCAACTCGCCGAGCGTGCCAGCGTGCTCGTACTGGCCGGCCAGCACGTACAGGAGCGCGGCCCACAGGTCGGGGTAGTCGGCGAGCCAGTCGAAGATGCCTGGATCGAGCAGCCGGGCGTAGAGCAGTCCGGTGGCGGCGCTGTGCAGCCGGTACTCGCGCTCCTTGCGATAGCGGAAGCGGTACGGCCGCCGCAGCGGGCCGTGCCAGGGATGCCAGACCGTGCCGTCCGCATACTCCACGTGCAGATCGACGGCGACCTTGCCAACGTCGTGCAACAGCGCCGCATAGGCGGTGCCGGCCGTCCAGGCTTCGGCCTGGGCCGCTTGTGCCTCCGGCGTGGTGCCGGCGGGCAGCAGGTGCGACTGCCGCAGCTTCAGGGCGTAGGCGACGATCTCTAGGCCATGGTCCAGCATGCCACCCGGATAGGCATGGTGATGCGATTCGGACGCCGGGAACTGCTGGACCAGCTCGGCGTAGCGCTCCAGCGGGCCGAGATACAGCGTGGCGAACTGGCGGCGCGATAGCGAGGTGCGCTGCCAGATGTGTTCCAGCAGCCGCTGCCGGCGTGGTGTCGCCAGCAGCGATGCGGCCGGTTCCGGCCGCATCAGCCCTTTGCCGGGATTGGCGGGAGGTGTGGGTGTCGGCGCGGCGCCAGAGGTAGACGGCGACCGTTTGCGTTGGAACAGCGAGAGCATGGCGAACCCCGGACGGCGGGCGGGTCGGGAGAGCCTTTTGGCCCTTTCGGGTAGGGCCATTCCCCTTGGCCCCATTCCCTTGCCCCTTCCCTAGCCCTTTGGCCTTTTGGAAGCCTTTGGATATAGGGCAACCGAGGCGAGCCAGCCACAACCAATGCGGGCCTGGCCCAAGGCGGATTGATGCGGGAAGGCAGGCTGTGCCGTCCCTACGATGGAGCCGATTCATCCACCCGGAAACAGCACCATGCGCCCTCACATTGACAGTGTAAGGAAACTTCCTTACCATCCAGGCATTGCCATCAGGAGTGCCGCCATGCCCGAAATCCACGAAGTCGCGACGCTGACCTCCAAGGGTCAGATCACGCTGCCCAAGTCCATCCGGCAGGTGCTGGGCGTGAACACCGGCGGCAAGGTGGCGTTCGACCTTCGCGGTGGCGAAGTGGTCGTGACCCGTGCCGATGCCGAGCATGAAGACCCTGCCATCGCCGCGTTCCTGACCCTGCTGGCTCGCGACATCGAGGCTGGCCGGAACATTCGCGGTCTGCCGGAGGATCTGGCTCGCACGATGCTGGAGCATTCAGGCCACAAGGTTGTCCTGGGCGGTGATTTCGATGAGGACGTGGAAATCTGATGCAACAGCATGGTTGGACGCTGCTGTTCCACGACAACCTGATCGAGCAGTTGACGAAGCTGCGCGCGGCCGTGCTGCGTGCGCAAGAGAACGACCCGGAGGGCTTTGCATCCAACGCCAACGTCAAGTTCTTCCGGGCCTTGGTTCAGTTGATGCAGAACGTGGTGCCGAGCGATCCGGCGCGAGACGAATACCGTCAGGGCAACACCATGGGGCCGGCTTATCGCCACTGGCGGCGGGCCAAGCTCGGCCGGCGCTATCGGCTGTTCTTTCGGTACGACTCGAAGGCGAAGGTCATCGTGTACGCCTGGGTCAACGACGAGCAGACCTTGCGGTCGGCGGGCAGCAAGTCTGACCCCTATGCGGTGTTCGAGAAGATGCTCGGACGCGGCAACCCGCCGGACGATTGGGCGGCGCTGGTGGCAGCGAGCAGAGCCGATTGGCTGGGCCAGCACAAAGGCTGACGCGCTATTTGCCTTGGTGTTCGCCGTGATTAGATGTTGCACAGAATTTCCACCATGATTTGAAAACCCATGCAGGATTCAATCAAACGAGCAGCGCACAGGACGACCATGAGGTAGCCACCATGAAGACCGCCGCACAGACCACCTTCGCAGAACGCCTCGGCCACACGCTGGGTCGGGCCTGGCGAGGCTGTGCGCGTCTAGATCGGCGGGCCAACGGTTGGCTGCTCTCTCGCGGATGGGCGCCTGGCGCTGCCAAGACCGAGTTGCTGGTCGTCAAGCTCGCTGTCCTTGCTGTTTTGCTCTACAGCGCGTTCTGGCTGGCCCTGCTAATCCTTGGTCTGGCGGCCGTAGCGTGGATGGCGCGACCAGACCACGACGAAGATGATTCTGACTTTCTCGGTCGTAAAGCGGAGGAAGTCGATCACCGTCAGGGCCTGTTCTATCACCCGGCGTCTTACGACGATGATCCAGACCCTCGATTCAAAGACGACTGATGCAGATCGTGGCCCGAGCTACTTCTTGGCGGCGCTTATCAGCATGTTTGAACCCCTGCTGCCTGCTTGACCGGCTTCCCTGGTCCCGTTGGCCAAGCCCTGAAGCGCGCCGCCCACGCGAACGCCCACCCAACCGAGTGCAGTGACCCACAAGCTGGGAAGCACAAGAAACATCGTCGCCATCACGAAGTTCAGCAGCATGTCTCCGAAGGCGTTGTTCAACCCGATCAGCGGATCGAAGTTGCTGTGTGGCCGGTTTGCACCGAACCCCCAGCCGTAGAGCGCATCGAGGATGGTGGAGTCGAGCCAGCGCGCGAGCTGGAACCAGAAGTCCACGAAGAACAGCGCGAATTGCACACAGCTCACCGCGACCAGCGCCTTCAGCTCGTAGGTGCCGAAGACCAGCACTAGCGGGATGCAGACGACCAGCGCCATCTTCAGCAGTGACAGCACCATCGGCAGCGCCTGGCGCACTACGTCCATCGCCGGGAAGAAGCCGAGCGAGCCCATCGTCATCCCGAGGTCGCCGGCACCGCGCGTCACGATGTTGGGCAGCGTCTTCTCGATCTGCCCGCCGTAGTCGGTGTAGACCGAACCCTGGTTCATCTTCTGCTGCCGCGGCGACACCACGGCCCGGATCACCGAGTCGTTCACCTCCGCCTGTGACAGGAAGCCCGCCCAGCGGCCGATGCGCGTCAACAGGTCCGGATCGACCTGGGCCAGCAGGCGCGCGCTCAGGCCGCTGTTGCCGTCCGACCACCACTGCCGGCATGTGGGGTAGCCCCCGCCGCTGTCCACCTGGGCCAGCCCCGCATCGCGTGTCGCGTCGTAGGGCCAGGCCGTGCGGGGCGTGTTCGAGTGGTAAGTGTCGTAGAAGCCCCCGTTGTCCAGGAAGTAGCTCGACCCGATCCAGGTGACATCGTTCATCTGGTCGTCGGAGAGCGTGGGCCGGGACATGAACAGCTTGGCACGGGACGGGCCGTAGCAGTCGTGCACGAAGTCGCCGACCTCCTGGGCCAATACCGGGTCATCGATGCGCGTGGCGTCCACGTCTATGCGCATCTGCCGCAGGTCCGTTCCGCAGGGGATCGCCGCTACCGCGCCGCCCGTCACCGCCTTCGAGATCGAGTGCATAAAGAACCACCACACCGGCACCAATGCGCTCTGGTTGTTCAGCGTGGTGTAAGCGTTCGACCAGCCCGTGTCGTTGGGCTGCGGGACGCTCACCTGGCACTGCGCAGAGCGCGTCGTGTCGAAGCGGATCGTGCTCAGATCCACCGGGATGAAGGGCACGCCTGCGAACAGGATCACGACGATCGCTACCCACACGCGGTTCTCGATGCGCATCGAGGACAGCACACCCTTGTTGCCCTCGTCGGCGCCTTCGGCGCGTGCGCGCAGCCACTCCTGCACGACGATCACCACGAAGGGCAGCGCAAACACGCCGCTGGCCACGAGAATGTTCCAGATGCCGTTGTTGACGATCCATCCGACCAGCGTCAGGTAATACTCCAGGTAGTCCGTGGTGTAAAGGGTCATGGCGTGCTCCTCACCTTGGTGATTCAGCCGCCGCGCAGCAGTTGGCTGCCTTCGAGCAGCACGAGGGTGACGACGGCCGCGACCTCGACGCGCAGCAGGCGCCGGTGCGCCTCGGATGAGGGCTCGCGCTCCCGCAGGCGCCGACGCATCCACCACCAGCCGTAGGCCGTTGCCGCGTAGACCAGCAGCCGCCACGCCAGGAAGTGGGCCGAGTGCTCGCGCAGCCACCGCTCCCAGCCGTCGATGCTGCCGACGACGTGCAGGCCGATGACGTTCACGGCCGCCGCGATGCCGGCGACCGCCAGCACCCACAGCAGCGCGACGGCCACGCGCCGGTTGAACAACCAGGCGGGCCGCAGCCAGGTCCAGGCGCGCGCAGCCATCAGTTGTTCCTCGGCTTCTGCACTTCCTTGAGCCGGTCGCGCGTGGTGTCGCCCTCGAAGATGCCGCGCGAGCCGGCGGCGCGCGTGCCGTGCCGCTGCACGATCGCCATCGCCGAATTGCCGGCCAGCGTGCGCCGCAGCTCCAGCTCGGTCTTGAGGTTGTTGATCTCCTGCTCCAGCGCGGTGTTCTCCTGGTCGACCGCCTTCACGGCCAGCTCGTTGGCAGCGACGTTCGGCTCCTTCTTGCCGGTGAGCAACGTGCGCTGCAACAGCAGGGCCTTCTCCAGCACGCTCGATAGCGCGGCCTCGGACGCCAAGCGCTTGCCCAGCAGATCTTGATCGGGCTCGTCGCGCAACGCCTCGATCACCCCGCGGGTGATCGGCAGCGAGTTGCTGCCAGCGATTTCGAGGTTCGCCACCGTCATCGGCGTCGAGCCCGTTACGAGGCCCTGCAGCGCCTGCAGCTTGGTCTCGTACTCTTCCTGAATCACCGGCGTCAGGCCGACGCCAGGCGTCGTCTGCGTCTTCGTGCAGGTCTCGCAGGTGCGTTGCTCGCGCTCGCCGAGCACGCGCGTGGCGAAGTCCGCGGCGGCCTGCGGCGAGGACCAGGTTTGGCACGTCAGCCGGTTGCCGCAGGATGCGCGCGGGATGGACGAGGTGTCCGTGACGCCGCGGCTGTTCAGCAGGTTGTAGCCCGCGCGGGTGACGTCGCCAACCACCTTGATCGAGCCCTGTCCCGAACCGCCCGCGTTGCTGCCGCCGACCCAGGGCACGCCGTTGTTGCCCTTGTTAGATTCGGCTTGCTCCACGGCGGAGACCGCATCGGTGCTGCTCACCGCGTCGCGCAGCGCGAAACCTTCGGCGAGCTGGTCCCAGCCCACCTGGCCGCCCGCCATGTCCGCCATCCGGTTGGCCATCGCCTTGCACGTCAGCTTGCTGCGGTCGAAGTCGAGTCGCGCCTGCAGCACGCCATTGGTCAGCAGGTTGTAGAGGCCCGGATCGGCGCGCTGAATGATCAGCGCCGGCAGCGAGGCGACGGCACTCGTCGCGCTCTGGATCACGTTGCTCATGATCTGCTGGAAGCCGTTGGTGATGCCGTTCAACTGGTTTTGCAGCGTCGTCGTGATGCTCATGTCGCCGCAGATGAGGTTGCTGTTCCAGCCAATGCCCACACCGATGCTCTGCATGTTCCCGGCGCCACCCATGGACACGGCGCGGCCGCCGCCGATGCTGTAGAGCACGTCGTCGCCGATGACGCTGCCGCTTACGCCGACGCCGGTCGGGTTGATGCGGGTCTGCGCCCACGCGACGCCGGCCGTGGCGGTGAAGGCGCAGGCGAGCGCGATGCTGAGCGTGTAGGGCTTGGCGCGTTGCGCGAGACGGGTAAAGGACGTTTTCATGGGGCGCACCTCAGTTGAAATCGACGCTGCCGAGGAAGACCTGGCCGCGGCGCTGGCAGCAGGCATAGGGCCGCCACAGCGCCCAGGCGTAATCGCCCTGCTGCGCCTGCGTGAGGCTTCCGCTGTGCGGGAAGACAACGCAACTGTTCGAGAGCGTGGGCGTGAGCGGCTGCCACTTGCCCGTCGAGGCGTCGGTCTCCATCAGCGCGCCGGCCGGCCAGTAGCCGTCGCGGCTGTTGGCGAGCAGCGGCTGGTACACGTGGATCTGGTTGCGCCGCGTCACGACGTCGCCCGCGCGCTGTGCGACGACGGCGCCGCTCTTGTGGTCGTCGGTCTGGTGTAGGAAGCCCCCGCGCGCATACACGTTGCCCCACAGGTTCATGCCAGTGCGCGTGCCGATCTCGCGCCGCCCGGGAATGAGCGCTTCGGGGTAGAAGGCTTCCGGGATGTTGTAGCGCCAGGCGATGGTGTCCAGTGTGCTGAGCAGATACGGCATGAAGGCCGTGCCGGCACCCTCGCAGGAATAGCCGAAGGAACTGGCGAACTGGCTGAACACGTAGCCGCCAGGGTGACCGATGACATCGGCGTTCTTGAACTTGGCGAGGTTGTTCTCGTTGTCGTGGTTCGTCGTGCCGTCACCGCCGGCCTGCGCGGTCGGGTTCGGCGTGCTCATCGCGCGCACCTCGACCCACGGGTTCTCGCCGGTGTTGCTGTAGCTCGATACCACCGCGTCCGGCACGTAGTGCCGCACCTTCACCGACGTGCGCACCGTGCAGCCCGTCCAGGTGCAGAACAGCCAGTAGCAGATGCCGACGACGCGGTACTCGATGCAGTCGGGCGACAGGGCCGACGACACAATGGTGGCGGTGTTCAACGCGAAGCTCGATGCCGCACCGCCCAGCAGCACCGAGGCGATGGCGAGGCGGGCCCGGCGCGACGATGCCGACAGCAGGCGTTTCATGGCTGCGTCCTCCGATGGTCTTCGATGCGGGCGACGGCGCGCGCCACGTCGGGCTCGCCGTAGACCACGTAGCGGCGGTCGACCACCACGGCGGGCACCTTGGCGATGCCCAGTCCCCAGGCATCGGCCACACCCTGGTAGGCGGTGCCGATCCGGCGCTGCAAGGCCTGGCCGCCATCGCGCAGGCGCTGTTGTACGAACGCAGCGGCGCGGCTGGGATCGTTGGGCAGACCGGCGGCCAACTCGGCCTCGATGCGCTCGGGCAGGTCCAGCTCGATCACGCGGGCGCCGGACGTGGATTGCACCGGATGGCTGCTGTCGGTCACGACCAGCACGTCGGCGGCAGAAGCGACCTGGCCGCACAGGGCAAGCAGCAACCCTCCCGCGCACGCGATGCGCGTGGCCCGCCGCTGCGGGATGGAATTGAACAAGGGAGCCGTCATGGCGGGTGTCCTGGGAATGAGAGCAAGGCCCTAGTCGAACGCCGAAGGCATGTCCGCCGCGACAAGGAATGCGCACCGCGCACACCCCGCTTTCGCAAGCGCCGCAAGGAAGAAGAACGGGAGCCGAAGCTCCCGTGGGGATCAGGCGACCGCAGCCGTGGCCGCCGAGGCTTGAACGGCGCGGCGGGCATGGGCCTGCCAGAACGGATCGACCAACCGGCCGGCCAGTACGCGGGCGCGCAGGCGCAGGCGCTCGGCCGTGCTGTGGTTGTCCCAGCCAGCTTCGTAGGAAGCCTCGCCGCGCAGGTCATCAACCTGCTTCGCGACGTCGGCGGCTTCCGCATCTGAGGCGGTGGATTCGCACCAGCGGATGCGGCCGCCGCACTGCACCTCGCCGGTGACAACCAGCCGATCGAGCGAATCGCGGATCAGGACCAACTCCGGTCGAAAGTCCAGCGCCTCGATCTCCGATCTCAGATCGAACTCGTCTTTTGACAGTTCGTCCGCTGCGAGGGCCAGGGCCTCCTCGATCAGGCCGTGCTGGCCCAGCTCAAGAATGTGAGGTGTCCACCAGGTCCCGAAAACGGGATCGTCCTCGGGGTACTCGATGTAGCCTTGGCAGGTGATCGTGAACTGGCGCCAGAACACATCCTCGCGGACGAAGGTTCCGGCGCGGTAAGGCGTGGCCACGAAGGTCACGCCATCGACAACATGGGTCTTGATTTGCATGGCAGTCTCCAATGAAGGTTTGCGGGAACGCCATGCCGCCCCTGCGGGCGTGGGCGACCCGCGTGGAATGAACAACAAGCGAAGGAAGAACGGGCATCCGCCACCGCAGCGCGGCGACTGTTCGCGTCGAGGGATGCGAGGCGAACGGAGTCGATCAGCGCGGCCAAGGCCGCGGCGTAGCCTTGAAGATCGGGGGCTACCTGGGCATGTCGCCGAGAGACTCGGCAGGCATTTCCTTCGATGCGGTCTCGGTGGTGCCGCCGGCCGCCAGCAGGTCGATGGCGGACAGCAACGCATCTCCTTCGACCGGGCCATGCAGCAGCAGCGTCTTGCCGGACTGGCGGTCCAGCAGTCGCAGCGTGGGCGTGACCTTGACGCCCTCCTGCGCGGCGATCGTCGACTGCGCGCGGATCAGCGCGTCGGGGCGGTCGCTGTCAAGGCAATGCTGGGCGGCCGCTGTGATGCCGGGATAGCCCAGGCCCTCGGGCAGGCCCTGGCCGTCGCCGCGGGTGTGCGCATAGACCCATTCGACCGCCCGCCAGAACGCGGCCGAGCCGCCGGTCTCGCCGACGCACTCGACCAGGCGCGCATTGACCGTCGTGGCCGGCTCGTGCGTCGTCAGCGGCAAGTGGTGCCACTGCCAGTTCACGTCCGGGTGCGCGTCGATCCAGCGCTTGAGTACGGCGAAGTACGCGCGGCAGAACGGACATTCGAGGTCGGCGTACTCCACCACCGTGAAGCGCGCGTCCTCGCGGCCATAGCGCCAAGGCGGGCCCGATGCGGATGCCGGCGCAGGTGCGGCGGTCGGGTCGGACGTGAGGGAGGCAGGCTCAGCGGTCGGCGTCTGTGGCTGCGAGCCCAACCAGGCCGCCGCGATCAGCGCGACGACGAGCAGCACAGCGACCAATGCAACGGAGCGGGATGGAATGAAGCGAGCGACCTGCATGGTGTTCTTCCTCACGCCAGCGCATCGAGCGCCAGCGATTCGATGCCGCGAGCGCGGTCGATCTTCTCGGCGATCTTGAAGGCTGCATCCAGCTCGCCGATGCCGTGCTGCTGCATCAACTGGAAGCGTTCCGCTTTTTCCTCCGGCTCGGTCTGCGCCAGCGCCAAGTACAGGCTGGGCGGCACTGCGCGGAACAGCACTTCCATGCTCTTGGAGAGGATCACGCCCTCAGTGAACTTGCCGGCCTCCTTGCGCGCGGAGAGCATCAGGGCCTTCTGCGCCGGGTTCAGCTCGCGGAAGCGCGCGATCTTCTCCACCTCGTCCGGTGGCATCGAGAGGCAGATCCACCACTCGATCATGTTGAGCATGGGCTCGGCCGCTTTGGGCAGGTCGTCGATGTTCTGCGTTGCCAGCCAGTACCAAGCACCGAGCTTGCGCCACATCTTCGTGATCTTCACGACATAGGGCGCGAGCAGTGAGTTCTTGGTGATGATGTGGCCTTCGTCCGTCACGTTGATGATCGGCCGGCCCAGGAACTGGTCGCGCTCGGCGATGTTGTTGACCGTGTTGATGAGACTGATGTACGCGATCGAGAGCTGCGCGTTGTAGCCCTCGCGCGCGAACGTGGCGAGGTCCACGATGGTGATGTCGGCCTCGGGCCAGGGCGTGCCGGGCCGGTCGAACATCTCGCCGTCGACGCCCTGGCAAAACATGTCCATCGCGTCCGCCATCTCCAGCAGGCGCGCGCGGCGCACCTCCGGCAGCGAGGTATCGCGGGCGCGCTCGCGCAGCGCGTC
>OFDC01000759.1_pt1 | contig 21082 bp, 22 predicted proteins | sample 1520941 | NCBI WGS metagenome assembly OFDC01 (sample SAMEA94258168, study PRJEB24077) | hot springs metagenome | biome: Aquatic biome; feature: Water | place: India | collected 2012-12-06 | depth 5 m | reverse complement strand
CGTCCGAGGGGCTCGATGCCCCGAGGACGGCTCCCCCCACCAGGAACCCTTGCACCCTGCCCCCCTTCCGCCTAGATAGGCGCGTCAGCTTGCGGGAACCGCCATGGAAAACGTCGTCCTCACCATCCACCTGATCCTCGCGCTCCTCCTCATCGGCGTCGTGCTCCTGCAGCGGTCGGAAGGCGGCGGGCTCGGGATCGGTGGCGGCGGTGGCGGCACGATGTCGGCCCGGGGCGCTGCGACCGCGATGACCAAGCTGACCTGGATCTTCGCGGCGGCCTTCATCATCACCTCGATCACCTTGACGATCCTGGCGACGCGTGGCGGCGATGGCGGCTCGGTCGTCGACACCGCGACCACGACCGAAGGCACGACCGACGCCCCCGTAACCGATGCTCCGGCCACCGGCGGCGGGCTTGCCGGCACCGACCTGACCCTGCCCGGCACCGCCACCACTTCGGGCGACGCCCCGGCGACGCCGCCCCGGGCGGATGAACCGGCCGCTCCTGCGACCAACCCCTGATCCACAACTGCTTGGATGGCCTGCCCCCTCTGCCCGCATGATCTAGCGGGGGCCGGTTGCCAACTTTCGCGAGAGTCGCTATACCCCGACTCCCGTGGTGCCGCGATTCCACCGTCCCCGAATCGCGCTTGAAACACGGGAGTTCCCGCCTTGGCGCGTTACATCTTCATCACCGGCGGCGTGGTTTCCTCCCTCGGCAAAGGCCTCGCCTCCGCCGCCCTTGGCGCGCTGTTGCAGGCCCGCGGCTACACCGTCCGCCTGCGGAAACTGGACCCCTACCTGAACGTCGACCCCGGCACGATGTCGCCCTTCGAGCATGGCGAGGTCTTCGTGACCGACGACGGGGCCGAGACCGACCTCGACCTCGGCCATTACGAACGCTTCACCGGCGTCCATGCGCGCACGACCGACTCCATCTCCTCGGGCCGGATCTATTCCAACGTCCTCGAAAAGGAACGCCGCGGCGACTACCTGGGGAAAACCATCCAGGTCATCCCCCACGTCACCAACGAAATCAAGGACTTCCTGCGCATCGGCGACGATGAGGTCGACTTCATGCTGTGCGAGATCGGCGGCACCGTCGGCGACATCGAGGGCCTGCCGTTCTTTGAATCGATCCGCCAGTTCATCCACGAACGCCCGCGCGGCCAGTCGATCCTGATGCACCTGACGCTGCTGCCCTACCTCTCGGCCAGCGGAGAGCTGAAGACCAAACCCACCCAGCACAGCGTCAAGGAACTCCAGTCGATCGGCCTTGCCCCCGACGTCCTCGTCTGCCGCTCCGAACACCCGATCCCGGACCGCGAACTGGAAAAGATCGCCCTCTTCTGCAACGTCCGCAAACAGGCCGTCGTCCCGGCTTACGACCTGAAGACGATCTACGAAGCCCCCCTCGCCTACCACCGCGCAGGGCTGGACCAGGCCGTGCTCGACGCCTTCGGCATCACCCCCGCGCCGAAACCCAACCTCGCCCGCTGGGAGGACGTGATGGACCGCATCACCCACCCCGAGGGCGAGGTGCGCGTCGCCATCGTCGGCAAGTACACCCAGCTGGAAGACGCCTACAAATCCATCGCCGAGGCCCTGACCCACGGCGGCATGGCCAACCGCACCAAGGTCCGCGCCGAATGGATCGACGCCGAGATCTTCGAGCGCGAGGACCCAGCGCCCTGGCTGGAAAACTTCCACGCCATCCTCGTTCCCGGCGGCTTTGGTGAACGCGGGACCGAAGGCAAGATCAAGGCCGCCACCTTCGCGCGGGAAAAGAAGGTCCCCTACCTGGGCATCTGCCTGGGCATGCAGATGGCCGTGATCGAGGCTGCACGGAATCTGGTGGGCGTGAAGAATGCGGGGTCGGAGGAGTTCGACCACCAGGCCGGGGAAAAGCGTTTCACCCCCGTAGTTTACCACCTGAAGGAATGGGTCCAGGGCAACCACACAGTGAGGCGGAAAGCTGACGACGCCAAGGGCGGCACCATGCGCCTTGGGGCCTATACCGCGAACCTGAAAGACGGCTCGGCCGTGGCCCGCATCTACGGGTCGAACGTCATCGAGGAGCGCCACCGCCACCGCTATGAGGTCGACATCCAGTACCGCGACCAGCTGGAGAAATGCGGGTTGATCTTCAGCGGCATGTCCCCGGACGGCAGGCTGCCGGAGATCGTCGAGGTCAAGGACCACCCCTGGTTCATCGGCGTCCAGTTCCACCCCGAGCTGAAGTCGAAGCCGTTCGCGCCGCATCCGCTGTTCGCGGATTTCGTGCGGGCGGCGGTTGAGGGGGCGCGGTTGGTCTAGAAGCTCCCTGGCAGCATTTTTCGCCGAAGAAGATTTTGGCGGCATCGGTGCCTCAATTTCGCCCGAAGCATTCGTCTAGGTTTAGAGGCCACGCTAAGGAGTGTCTGTTTATGCAGTTTGGTAAAGCACTGTTCAATCTTGCTTTTTGCTCGGTCACCATTTTTTCGGGATGTGTCCCAGTCTCGACGGGAGGCGCCGGTACCACCAGCGGCGGAGAACCAATTGCGGGAACGATTACTTCCGATTCGCTGCGGGGCGAAAACAATGTGAAGATCATCAGTCCCGCCGGGTGGACCTGTGAAAGCGATTTCGGCGTGTCCGAGACACAAGGAACGATGGTTCGAACAGTCCCGCTTGAATGCACGAATGGCGCTCGCGGCACCCTCGTTCTGACGGGAAACCAGTTTCAGCAACAGATTGTTGGCTCGTTCAAGTTGACAAATGGCGAGTCTGGTCAGGTTAGGTTTGGCTACCTTTAGTGGCGTGGCCAGTTCGGCTACGAGACGAGGGTAGGCTCACTTCTGTAAGGTAGTAATGCCCCGTCAGATTTGCCCAAAGCAAACCTGACCGCGCAACGCCCTTCCTGCAACACCGTTGCCGGAACTGCCGCCACCGCGTATCCTACCCACATGCCCACGGTTTTCCGTCACGACGGCTTTCGCTTCTTCTTCTACTCGAACGAAGGGTCTCCCCGGGAACCCGCCCACATCCATGTGATGGGAGACGGGGGCGAAGCGAAGTTCTGGCTGCGGCCAGAGGTCGTTGTGGCGGATAGCGTCGGCCTCGATGCGAAAACCTTGCGCCGTCTGGCGACAGTCGTCGAAGCGCAGCGAACCATGATCGAGAGGGCCTGGAATGACCATTTCGCCTGAACGGGTGACATTCGACGAAGACAGCATGTGGGTTGCCCTGTCAGACGGTCGGACCCTTGGCATCCCACTGGCCTGGTTCCCGCGTCTCCTTCACGCAACCGCCGCTGAGCGTGAGACCGTCACCCTTTCGCCAATGGGCCTGCACTGGGACAGTCTTGACGAAGACATCTCGATTGCCGGTCTGATCGCAGGGCGCGGCGACATGGGCAGCGTCGGCAAGGTGGCGTAGGTCGGGCTTCACTCGGCATCCCTCAAACCAACCGCCCATCGCCCGACCCCTTGGCTAACCCCACCCTAACGCCCGCGCCCAACCCTTTGATTTCCCTCACGCCACCAACACCGCCCAGCGTGGTCAGCCCAGCGCTCCGACCACGAAGGGCTGCACCTCGTGCCAGCCCTCCCACATCATCTTCAGCGCGACGTAGAGGATGATCGCCAGCCCCAGATAGGCGATCCAGCGGTGCTTGTTCAGCAGGTTCGCGATCCAGCTGGCGGCAAGGCCCATCATCGCGATCGACAGTGCGAGGCCGATAATCAGGACCGTCGGGTGGTCCTTCGCGGCCCCGGCGACGGCGAGGACGTTGTCGAGGCTCATCGACACGTCCGCCACCACGATCTGGGTCGCCGCCTGGGCGAAGGTCTTCTTCGGGGCGTCGTCGGCGACCGCTCCATCCCTGTCGAGGTCCTGGTTGGCCAGCGCCTCCATCGCCTCGATGTCGTGGGCATGCGCGCCCTGGCGCAGTTCCTGCCACATCTTCCAGCAGACCCACAGAAGCAGGATCCCGCCCGCAAGGAGAAGCCCGACGATGGCCAGAAGCTGCGTCGTGATCAGGGCAAAGCCGATCCGCATCACGGTCGCCGCGCCGATGCCCACCAGGATCGCCCTGGCGCGCTGCTCTTTGGGCAGGCCTGCCGCCGCAAGGCCGATCACGATGGCATTGTCGCCCGCCAGGACCAGGTCGATCCCGATGACTTGCATCAGGGCGATGAAGCCCTCGTAGGTGAAGATTTCCATGCCTGGCTCCCCGTTCCGTTTCGCCGGTCCTACGCGGGCAACGCAAAGGGTTCAAGCCGGTTGCTGCTTTTCAAGCGGGGGGAAGCCGGATAGGCAGGCCGGATGCTGTCCTACCAACACCTCTACCATGCCGGAAACCTGGCGGATGTCCACAAGCACGCCGTGCTGGCCTGGGTGCTGGACTACCTGACGCGGAAGGAGAAGCCCCTGACCTATATCGAGACCCATGCCGGGCGCGGGGTCTATGATCTGGGGGCGGAAGAGGCGGTGAAGACTGGCGAAGCGGCCAAGGGCATCGCGCTGGCCGAGGCGCTGTTTCCGGCGGACCACCCCTACCGCCAGCGGCTGGACGAAGCGCGGGCGGGATACGGGGCGCGGGCCTATCCGGGCTCGCCCCTGATCGCGGCGCTGGGTCTGCGCGAGGGGGACAGCCTTCACCTTGCCGAGTTGCACCCGCAAGAGCACGCGGCGCTGGACAGGGTTGCAAAGGACTGGGGCGCGCATGTCTACCGCCGGGACGGGTTCGAGCTGGCACTGGCGCTGACGCCGCCGACGCCGCGTCGGGGGCTGATGCTGATCGACCCGTCCTATGAGGTGAAGGCGGATTACGAGGCGATCCCGCGCCACATGGCGAACATCCATCGCAAGTGGAACGTCGGCCTGTTGATCCTGTGGTTTCCGATCCTGGCGGGCGGCGCGCATGGGCTGATGCTGAAGGCGCTGGAGGAGGCCTTCCCTGAGGGCCTGCGCCACGAGGTCCGCTTTCCACCTGTGCGCGAGGGGCATCGGATGGAGGGGTCGGGTCTTTTCGTCGTGAACCCGCCCTACGGCCTGTCTGAAGAGCTGCGCGAGGTCACAACCCGGTTTGCCCGGCTTTCCAAGCCTGCGGCGAAGCCTTAGGTTTAGTGGCATGATTGATCTCCTCCGCCGCCTTCTGGCCCCCGAACCCGAGCGCCTGCCTGACCCCGACGCCCAGCTGGCGCTGGCCACGCTCTTGGTCCGCATTGCCCGCACCGACGGACTTTACGCGGCCGAGGAAGTGGAGCGGATCGACCGGGTCCTGTCGCACCGCTATGGGCTGGACCCGTTTGCCACGGCAAAGCTGCGGTCGCAGGCGGAAGAGCTGGAGCGCGAGGCGCCCGATACCGTCCGCTTTACCCGCGCGTTGAAGGATGCCGTGCCGCTGGAAGATCGCGCTGAGCTGATGACCGCGCTGTGGTCGGTCGCACTGGCCGATGGGTTGCGCGAAGCGCATGAAGACCGGCTGATGCGGCTGGTCGCGAACCTTCTGGGCTTGACGGACGTGGAATCCGCGCTGGCGCGGCAGCGGGCCGAACAGGAATGATTGCAAGCCTGGGGATGTACGACTTCGGGCCCGCCCAGGCCGCGAACGACCGGCTTTGGGCGCTGATCCGGACAGGCTTGCGTGACAGGGGGATCGGCGCGCCCGAGGCGCTGACCCGGGGCGAGGATGCCTATTGGAACGCCTGGCTTTCCCCTGACCTGATCCTGTCGCAGACTTGCGGCTACCCGTTCCGCGTCCGGCTTCATGACAGGGTGAGCTATGTCGGCACGCCCGACTACGGGGTTGAAGGCTGCGCGCCGGGCCACTACCGGTCGGTGTTCATCGCCCGCGTCGAGGATCAGCGCCGGACACTGGCCGACTTCGACGGTGCAGGCTTTGCCTATAACGAACCCCTGTCCCAATCCGGCTGGGCCGCTCCGCAGACCCATGCCGCCAAGCTGGGCATCCGGTTGCAGCCCGTGCTTCAGACGGGCGCGCACCGCCTTTCTGCCCGGGCGGTCGCCGAGGGCCGCGCCGACATCGCGGCGCTGGACGCGGTGACCTACGCTCTCATGCAAGGCCATGACCCCGAGGCCCCCCGGTTGCGTGTCGTGGGCCTGACCGACCCCACCCCCGGCCTGCCCTACATCACCGCCGCGGGCCGTGACCCGGCCCCGATCTTCGACGCAGTGGCCGAGGCCATCGCGGCGCTGGCACCCGATGACCGTGCCTGCCTACACCTGAAAGGCTTCGTCAGGGTTCCGGTCGCAGACTACCTCGCCGTGCCCAATCCGCCGTCACCCGAGCAGATTGTCGCGCCGATCTGATCAAATTGCCGGCGACCGCCCTTGCAGCCGGTAACATCGGCGTTGCAATGATGTAAAAACTGCGCCCTACTTGCCCACCAAACGGCCTTTCGACGTGGACCCAATGCCCGACGCCCCTGCAGATACCCCGGTCATCGCGATCCATGACCTGCACAAGAGCTATGGTCCGCTGGAAGTCCTGAAAGGTGTCGATCTGGTCGCGCCACGCGGCCATGTCGTGTCGCTGATCGGGTCCTCCGGGTCGGGCAAGTCGACGCTTTTGCGCTGCTGCAATCTTCTGGAGGACAGCCAGCAGGGCGAGATCCGGTTCGAGGGCGAGGCGGTGCGCTGGAAGGGTCAGGGCCTTGGCCGCCATCCGGCCGACCGTGACCAGGTCACGCGCATCCGCACCAACCTGTCGATGGTGTTTCAGCAGTTCAACCTGTGGTCCCATCTGACCATCCTGCAGAACGTGATGGAGGCCCCGGTCCAGGTGCTGAAGCGCGACCCGAAAGAGGTCGAGGAGAAGGCGCGCCACTACCTTGCCAAGGTGGGCATCGTTGAAAAGTGCGATGCCTGGCCCGCGCAGCTATCGGGCGGGCAGCAGCAGCGCGCGGCCATCGCCCGGGCACTGTGCATGGAGCCGCGTGCGCTGCTGTTCGATGAACCCACCAGTGCGCTGGACCCCGAGCTTGAGCAGGAGGTCGTCCGCGTCATCAAGGCCCTGGCCGACGAGGGCCGTACGATGCTTCTGGTCACGCATGACATGAAGCTGGCGGCGGACTGTTCCGACCACGTGATCTTCCTGCACAAGGGCAAGATCGAGGAACAGGGTCCGCCCGCAAGCCTGTTCGGCAATCCGCAAAGCGAACGGCTGCGCGGCTTTCTGTCGGCGACGGCTGCCTGATGGCCTGCGCGGGCGCCATTGCCTCTGCCCTGACCGGGCTGGTGCTTGCGGCATCCGAACCGGTGGTGGTCGGCACCGATGCGCCGTTTCCGGAGTATACCTATGTCGATGAAGCGGGCGTGATCACCGGATTCGAGCGCGACGTGATGGACGAGGTCTGTACCCGCGCGGCGCTGAGTTGCACCTGGGAACTTGCGAACTTCGACCAGTTGATCCCCGGCGTGATGACGGGTCGGTTCGACGTGGTTCTGGGCGGCATCGCGGTAACGGACGAGAGGCGCGCGGTGGTCGATTTCACCGAGCCCTACCACGGCACCGACCCGAACGAATGGTACATCGGCCCCCTGGACGCGGCTGCGCCGGACAAGGCGCTGGTGGCGGTGCAGTCGGGCACGGTGCAGGAGGCGCACCTGCGGAAGATGGGCTATGACCACGTCGTGTTCCCGACCGAGCCCGAGGTCCTGCGGGCGCTGGCTGCGGGCGAGGTCGACCTGGCGCTTGGACCGTTCGAGACGCGCGCGGACATCCGCGCCTTCCTGGACCGGAACGGGTTCGACTACGTCTATTCCGAAGTGGTCGTCGACGACGGGGTCGGCATGGCGGTCTGCAAAGGCAACGCAGTGCTGTTGTCGGCGTTGAACCTTGCTCTGGACGGGATGCGCCGCGACGGAACGCTTGCAAACCTGGAAAACCGCTGGTTCGAGTAACTGGGGACAAACCATCCAATAGGGGAGACTACGGATGAAAGGACTACTTCTGGCAACGGCGCTGGTGGCCGTATCGAGCTCGGCATGGGCGCAGGACGTCGTGCGCCTGGGGACCGAGGGCGCTTATCCTCCCTACAACTTCATCAACGACGCGGGTGAAGTTGCAGGCTTTGAACGCGAGTTCGGGGACGAACTGTGCAAGCGCGCGGGCCTGACCTGCGAATGGGTGACGAACGAGTGGGACTCGATCATTCCGAACCTGCAGTCGGGCAACTATGACGTCATCATCGCCGGGATGAGCATCACCGACGAGCGCGAGGAAGTCATCGACTTCAGCCAGGGCTACCTGCCCCCGGCCTCGTCGGCCTACCTGGCGGCCTCGGCCGATGCGGATCTGATGTCGGGCCCGGTGGCCGCGCAGACCTCGACCATCCAGGCGGCCTTCGTGGCTGAAAACGGGATGACCGTCGTCGAATACGCGACCCCGGAAGAAACCGTGGCGGCCGTGAAGAACGGTGAGGCGGTCGCGGTGCTGGCCGACAAGGACTACCTTGCGCCGATCGCGGCGGAATCGGGCGGCGCGCTGGTTCTGCTGGAGAAGGAAGAGTCGATCGGCGGTGGCGTGGGCCTGGGCTTCCGCGACAGCGACGACGATCTGCGGGCGAAGTTCGACGAAGCGATCAAGTCGATGAAGTGCGACGGCACGCTGGATGCGATGATCACCAAGGCCGAATACTTCGGACCCGAAGCCAAGACCTGGGGCGACGCCGGAAAGGAAGGCTGCTGACCCGACCCGGGCCGGGGCACCAGTTGCCCCGGCCCAGCCACGAGTTTTCTGCGAAAACTCTATCCCTTCCCGAGTTTTCGCAGAAAACTCGCTGTCCCGGACCAGACCATGTTTCAAGCCTGCGCCGATCCGAAAGCCATCGAGGGCCTGACCTGGGCCTTCTGCTATCTCACCTCGGCCAAGCATGTTGATTTCTACTGGTCCTTCCTGACGGTCCTTCTGCTGCTTGCCATCACCGCACCCGCCGCCCTGGGAATGGGCTTCATGGGGGCCACTGCCGCGCGGTCGCACATCGCCCCGGTAAGCCTGCTGGGCAAGATCTACATCTGGATGGTGCGCGGGGTGCCCGACATCATCTTCTTCCTGTTCTTCGTCATCGCGCTGGATCAGGGCATCGAATACGTCAAGAACCTATTTGTCTGCCCGGACGGCGCCTGGCCCTGGCAAGGGCTGGAGTTCCGCGTCTGCCCCGAGGCGAAGGTCCCGCTCGCCAAGTCCTCGGCGGTCTGGCACCAGGCCTATGGGTTCATGCTGGCGGTCGTGACTTTTGCCATCGTCTTCGGGGCCTTCGTTGCCAACGTGATCTACGGCGCGATGAATGCCGTCCCCCGGGCGCAGCTGGAAACGGCCGAGGCCTACGGGATGAGCCGCGCCCAGGTTTTCCGCCGCATCCTGGTGCCGCAGATGTGGGTCTATGCGCTGCCGGGCCTTGGGAACCTGTGGATGATCCTGATCAAGGCCACGCCGCTCCTGTTCCTTCTGGGCGTCAAGGACATCGTCTACTACGCGCGTGAGCTGGGCGGGTCGAAGACCCAAGCCTATGAATACCCGCATGGCGACTGGCGGCTGTGGTACTTCCTGGGGCTTCTGGTCTTCTACCTGGTCTTCACCCGGATTTCCGAAATCGGCATCGGCAAGCTGACGGCCAGGCTGAGCCACGGCCAGGCCACGGCGGACGGCGAAGCGCTGCGGAAGGCGGCGCTATGACCTGCTGGGAAACCATCCAGGCCTATGGCCTGCGGTCCATCGGCATCGGCGAGAACCTCTTGCCGAAGTCCGACTTTACCCTGTGCCAGCAGTTCACTCTGATCGGGTCGGGCCTGATCTGGAACCTTTACTTCGGCATCCTCGCCCTGGTCTTCGGCTTCTTCCTTGCCAACGCCATCGCATTGGCCAGGACCGCCCGCAATCCGCTGATCCGGAAGCCCGCCGAATGGTTCGTCTTCGTCTTCCGCGGCTCGCCCTTGTTCATCCAGTTCTTCCTCGCCTACGAGGCTCTGGTCCTTCTGCCGAAGGAATTCACGCTGGCGGGGATCGAGATCAGCACCTCCTGGACCACGCGGGCCTGGGCGGGGGCGCTTCTGGTGCTGTTCCTGAACACCGCCGCCTATTCCGCCGAAATCTTCCATGGGGCGCTGAAGTCGATCCCGAAGGGCGATCTGGAGGCGGCCGAGGCTTACGGTCTGACCGGCTGGAAGAAGTTCATCCGGATCGAATGGCCCACGATGCTGCGCCTGGGCTGGCCTGCCTATACGAACGAGGCGATCTTCCTGTTCCACGCCACGACGCTGGTCTATTTCAGCGGGTTTCCAGCCTTCGCGCAGAAGGGCGATGCGCTTTACTACGCCAACTACTTCGCCGACAAGACCTTCAACCCCTTCATCCCCTATCCCATCGTTGCCTTCTATTTCATCCTGCTGACACTTTTGGTGACCTTCCTCTACGGTCGGGTGAACCGGCGCCTGAACCGGCACCTGCCGTCCAACACCCGAAGCAAAATCCGCTTGCGTCCGAACCTGATCCGGTAGTAGGCTACATTTGATCAAATTTTCCGGGCACCCGCCCGGACCCTGTGGAAACGCCGAAAAGAAGGCCTGCGGGGGTAAGAGATCGAAACCAGGGGAAGGACCAAGGGCATGGTCCCATCCTGCGCATCAGGCGGACCGCAAGGTTCGGGGCGCGCGGGGCCGTGCCTTCGCCTCGATTGACATGACGATGAAAGACTACCTGCGAAAGCACCCCGATGTGCGGACCATTCGCGTGGCCGCAGCCGACCTCAATGGCCAGGCACGGGGCAAGCGCATCCCGGCCCGCTTTGCCGAAAAGGTCGTGAAGGATGGGACGCGGTTCCCGTTCTCGGTCCTGAACCTAGACATCTGGGGCGAGGATATCGATGACAGCCCGTTGGTGTTCGAACAGGGCGATGCGGACGGCGTGTTGAAGCCCACCGAACGCGGCTTCATGCCAATGCCCTGGCTGGAGGCACCCACCGCGCTCCTTCCGATCTGGATGTTCCGCGAGAACGGCCAGCCCTATGAAGGCGACCCCCGCCATGCCCTGAACGCCGTCGTCCAGCGCTACAAGGCGCGCGGCCTGACCCCGGTCTGCGCGATGGAGCTGGAGTTCTTCCTGATCGACGACTCGGGCAAGACCATGCAGGTCCCGGCCTCGCCGCGTTCGGGTAAGCGCCGCAAGGCCGCCGAGACCCTGTCGATCCGCGCGCTTGACGCCTTCGACACCTTCTTCACCGACCTCTACGACGCGTGCGAGGCGATGGACATCCCCGCCGACACCACCACCTCGGAAACCGGCCTTGGCCAGTTCGAGGTGAACCTGATGCATTGTGACGACCCGCTGCGGGCCGCCGATGATGCCTGGCTGTTCAAGATGCTGGTCAAGGGCCTCGCCCGCCGCCACGGCTTTGCGGCCAGCTTCATGGCGAAGCCCTACGCCGAGTATTCGGGGTCGGGTCTGCACACGCATTTCTCGGTCCTGGACGACAAGGGCGACAACATCTTCGATTCCGGCGGCCCCAAGGGGACCGCGCAACTGCGCCATGCCATCGCGGGCTGCCTTGCGGCGATGCATGACTCGACACTTCTGTTTGCACCCCACTTCAACAGCTACGAACGCCTGGTCCCGGACAAGCACGCGCCCACCGCGATCTCCTGGGGGTATGAGAACCGCACCGCCGCGATCCGCATTCCGGCCGGCAACCCCTCGGCCCGCCGGATCGAGCATCGCGTGGCGGGGGGCGACGTGAACCCCTACCTGATGCTGGCCGCGATCCTTGGGGCGGCCCTTTCGGGCCTTGAGGACGAGGTTGAGCCACCGCCCGCCGTCACCGGCAACGCCTATGCGATGGACCTGCCGCAGATCCCCGCCACGTGGGAGGCCGCGATCGACGCGTTCGAGAACTCGGACGTGCTGTATCGCTTTCTGCCGAAGGAACTGGTGAGGAACCTGGTGCAGACCAAGCGGCAGGAGTTGCACTATCTGGCGGAACTGACGCCGGAAGAGCGGGTGGAGCTGTATCTCGATACCGTCTGACGTCGCAGGCCCCCTTGACCAACGGGGGGCCTTCATCCCACCTTTGCGGAAAAGATCACGGAAGCGCAGCCCATGCAGATCGGCATCCTCCAGACTGGCGAAAGCCCCGACGCGCTGCGCGACCAGGGCGACTATCCGGATTTCTTCGAGACGCTTCTGGCGGGCAAGGGCCTGACCTTTCGCCGCTGGGCGGTGCTGCGCAATGACTTCCCCGACAGCGTCCACGACTGCGACGGCTGGCTGATCACCGGCTCGCGCTTCGGCGCCTATGAACCGCACGACTGGATCCCGCCCCTGGAAGATTTCATCCGCGCCGCCTACGCGGCCCATGTTCCCGTCGTCGGCATCTGCTTCGGCCACCAGATCATCGCCCAGGCGATGGGCGGCAAGGTCGAGAAATACGCGGGCGGCTGGACCGTGGGGCCGACCGAGTACGACTTTGGCGACCGGACCTACCGGCTGAACGCCTGGCACCAGGACCAGGTGGTGAAAAAGCCGGAGATGGCCAAGGTCCTCGCCACCACGGCCATGTGCGAAAACGCGGCGCTGCTGTATGACGACCGCATGTTCACCGTGCAGCCCCACCCCGAGTTCCGCAAGGAGTTCATGGATGGGCTGATCAAGGTAAGGGGGCCGGGTCTGGTCCCCGACGCGCTTCTTGCCGATGCCACTCAAAGGCTCGACACGGACCTCGACAGCCCGTCGATGGCCGACCGGATCGCGGAATTCTTCCTGACCCGACCTACCAAAACTGGGGCCGAGAAGCTCCGCGCCTGATCCCGATCGGCCGCGGGGGCCACCCCCCAACAACGTGTGACATATGTCCAAATGGACCGACCAGCTGCCCGAGGCAGCGCGCGACTACATCGGCAACCGCCGGGTAGACGAAGTGGAATGCATCATCGGCGACATCGCCGGTGTGGCGCGCGGCAAGGCGATGCCCGCCGCGAAATTTGCCAAGCAGACCAACTACTTCCTGCCGAATTCGATCTTCCTGCAGACGATCACCGGCGAATGGGCCGACAACCCGTTCGACGCCTTCACCGAACCCGACATGATCCTGGAACCCGACTGGTCCACCGCCACCGCCGCGCCCTGGACGGCCGACACCACGCTGCAGGTGATCCACGACGCCAAGGACCAGGAGGGCAACCTCGTCCCCTTCAGCCCCCGCAACGTCCTGAAGCGCATCGTCGCCCTCTATGCGGCGCAGGGCTGGAAGCCGGTCGTGGCACCCGAGATGGAATTCTTCCTGACCGCCCGCAACATCGACCCGAACATGCCGGTCATCCCGCCCATGGGCCGTTCCGGCCGGCGCGCTGCGGGCAAGCAGGCCTATTCCCTTTCCGCCGTCGACGAATACGGCAAGGTGATCGACGACATCTACGACTTCGCCGAGGCCCAGGGGCTGGAGATCGACGGCATCCTCCAGGAAGGCGGCGCGGGTCAGATCGAGCTGAACCTCGCCCATGGCGACCCGGTGCGCCTGGCCGACGAGGTCTTCTTCTTCAAGCGCCTGATCCGCGAGGCCGCGCTGCGCCACGACTGCTTTGCCACCTTCATGGCCAAGCCCATCGCTGGGGAACCCGGCAGCGCCATGCACATCCATACGTCCGTGGTAGACACCAAGACCGGCAAGAACATCTTCGCCGGCCCGAAGGGTGTGGAGACCGAAGCTTTCCTGCACTTCATCGGCGGCTTGCAGAAGCACCTCTCGGGCGCCGTGGCCCTGTTCGCGCCTTACGTGAACAGCTACCGCCGCTACGTCCCCGACTTCGCCGCCCCGATCAACCTGGAATGGGGCCGCGATAACCGGACCACGGGCCTGCGCATCCCGATTTCCGGATCGGCCGCGCGTCGGGTGGAAAACCGCCTGCCGGGCATGGACTGCAACCCCTATCTCGGGATCGCCTCCACCCTCGCCTGCGGTTATCTGGGGTTGATGAACAAGACCCAGGCGCGGCCGGAATTCACCGGGTCCGCCTATATCGACAACGAGGACATCCCGGCGAACCTCGGCGATGCGCTGGACCTTCTGGAAGAGGACACCGCGCTGCACGAAGTGCTGGGACCCGATTTCATCAAGGTCTACGACAGCGTAAAGCGGAACGAATACAAGGAGTTCCTGCAGGTCATCAGCCCGTGGGAGAGGGAGCATCTGCTCCTCAACGTCTGATGAACCTTCTGCACATCAACGACCGGCGGGGCGAATACCCCGCCAGCTACTATGCCGCGACCGCCGCACCGCTGGACCGTTTCCCGATCCTGAAAGGGCAACAGAAGGCCGATGTTTGCGTGGTAGGCGGCGGCTACACCGGGCTGTCCGCCGCGTTGCATCTGGCGCAAAAGGGCTATGACGTCGTCCTGCTTGAGGCGCACCGCGTGGGCTTTGGTGCCTCCGGTCGGAACGGCGGGCAGGTCGGTTCGGGCCAGCGGCAGGATCAGGTCTGGATCGAGAAGACGGTCGGTAAGGAAAACGCCCACCGCCTGTGGGACCTGGCCGAGGAAGCCAAGACCCTGGTCAAGACGCTTGTCCGCGACCACGCCATGCCGGTCACCTTCCACCCCGGCATCGCCCATGCCTGCCGGTCCGAGGCGGAGGTCCGTGAGACCCACGCTTACGCCGAGAAGCTCAGGCGCGACTACGGCTACCAGCACCTTGAATCGCTTGACAGAACCGGTATCCGCCGCCTGATCGGTTCGACCGAATATGTCGGCGGTGAGATCGACCGCGACGCGGGCCACCTGCACCCGTTGAACTACGCCATCGGCCTTGCGCAAGCGGCAGCGAAGGCGGGCGTCCGCATCCACGAACTGTCCGAAGTCCACCGGGTCGAGCCCGGCCCGCGCCCCGTCGTCCGCACCCCCTCCGGCCACATCGACTGCGCCACAGTGATCCTGGCGGGGAACGGTTACCTCGGGCAACTCAGCCCCAAGGTTTCGGCAAAAGTCATGCCGATCAACAACTTCATCGTCGCAACTGAACCTTTGGGTGAACGGGCGAAGGATATCCTCTCCGAACCCGTTGCCGTCGCCGACACCCGCTTTGTCGTGAACTACTGGCGGCTGTCCGAGGACAACCGGCTTCTCTTCGGCGGCGGCGAGTCCTACGGCTACCGCTTCCCCGACATCATCAAGACCGTCTCCAAACCCATGCTGCAGGTCTACCCGCAACTGGCGAAGACCCGGATCGACTATGCCTGGGGCGGCACGCTCGCGATCACGGTGAACCGCATGCCCTGCTTCACCCGTCCCGGCCAGAACATCCTGTCGGCCTCTGGCTACTCGGGCCACGGGGTCGCGATGGCCACGCTTGCGGGCAAGCTCATGGCCGAAGCGGCGGCGGGCCAGATGGAGCGCTTCGACCTGATGGCGAGCCTCCCGCAATACCGCTTCCCCGGCGGCGCGGCCTTCCGCTGGCCGCTCCTCGTCACCGCGATGACCTGGTACGCGATGCGCGACCGGCTGGGGCTCTGACCGCCTCATTCTTCGTCCACAAGTATCCCGCAGTGCGTTCAGTGGATGCGCCATTGGTTCGAGCACCACTGGACGCGGGGGGCTGGCCCCCGGGGCTTCCACTCGACTCAACCGTCGCCAAGCGCCATATCTGTCCCATGTCCCTGCCGAACGGATTCCTCGACGAGCTGCGCACCCGGGTGACCCTCTCCTCCATCGTGGGCAGGAAGGTCACCTGGGACATGCGCAAGTCGAACATGGCCAAGGGCGACTTCTGGGCGCCCTGCCCGTTCCACCAGGAAAAGTCCGCCAGCTTCCACGTCGATGACCGCAAGGGGTTCTACTACTGTTTTGGCTGCCACGCGAAGGGCGATGCCGTCACCTTCGTGAAGGAATCGGAAAACACAGGCTTCATGGACGCGGTTGAAATCCTGGCCCGCGAAGCCGGGATGCAGATGCCTGCCCGCGACCCCAAGGCCGCCGAACGGGCGGATCGCCGCACGCTCCTGCAGCAGGTCATGGACGAGGCGATCAAGTTCTACCGGCTGCAGCTGAAGACCGCCGCCGGGGCCGAAGCCCGCACCTACCTGTCGCAGAAACGCCGGTTGAACGAGGCCGCCTGGGACCGCTGGGACATCGGCTGGGCCCCCGCCTCGCGCACGGCACTGATCGGACACCTTGCCTCCAAGGGTATCTCCAATGACCTGATGGTCGCGTCCGGCCTGATCGCCAAGGGCGACGACGGCTCGCTCTACGACCGCTTCCGCGCCCGGATCATCTTTCCGATCAAGGACACCCGTGGCCGGCCGATCAGCCTTGGCGGACGGTCCCTCGACCCGAACGCCCAGGCCAAATACCTCAACGGGCCAGAGACCGAGCTTTTCGACAAGGGTCGCAATCTCTTCAACCACTCCCCCGCGCGGGAAGCCGCGGGCAAGGGTAAGCGGCTCATCGTCGCCGAAGGCTACATGGACGTGATCGCGCTGTCCGAGGCCGGGTTCACCGCCGCCGTGGCCCCCCTTGGGACGGCCGTCACCGAAGACCAGCTGCGGATGATCTGGAAGATCGCAGACGAGCCGATCATGGCGCTGGACGGCGACAAGGCCGGGATCGCGGCTGCCCACCGGGTCATCGACCTTGCCCTGCCGCTTCTGGAAGCCGGAAAGGCGCTGCGCATCGCCATCCTGCCCGGCGGCATGGACCCGGACGACCTGATCAAGGCACAAGGTGCGCCTGCGATGCAGGCCGTGCTCGACCAGGCGAAGCCGATGGTGCAACTCCTGTGGCAACGGGAAACCGAGGGCCGGGTCTTCGACAGCCCCGAACGCCGCGCGGCGCTGGACAAGACGCTGCGCACCCACCTCGCCCGGATCACCGACCCCTCGATCAAGGCGCATTACGGCGAGGAGATGAAGCGCCTGCGGCTGGAGCTGTTCGGCACCACCCAGGCCCGCCCCTTCCAGCCCGGCCCCTGGCGCGGCCGCAAGTTCGCGCCCCCCGGCGGAGCGCTGGCGACCACCCGCTCCTCGCTTCTTGCGCAGGGTCAGGGACCGGTCGAGGAAACCCTTCGCGAAGCTGTAATCCTGGCGATCCTGATCGTGCATCCGGGCCTGATCCACCGGTTCGAGACCGCGCTTGAACGGCTGGACCTGACAGGAGAGGACCACGACACGCTGCGCCAGATGATCCTTGCCGGCGCAGACATGCCGGACCTGCAGTCAAAGATTGCCGCCTCGGCCCCCGCTGCCCTTGACGCCCTTCTCAAGCGTCCCCATGTCGCCATTGCTCCCCCGGTCCGCAACCGCGCCGACGCTGACCTTGCCGCGCTGTGCCTGGCCGAGGAGCTTGCGAAACTCGAAGCCCGACGGGGCGCGCGCCGGGAAATCGACGATGCGATGGAGGACATGGACGGCCTGCCCGACGAAGGCCTGACCTGGCGCCTTTCCCAGGCCGCCGAAGCCCGCCACCGGTCCGAGAAAAGCGCCCAGAGCGACAGTACCGACCTCGGCGAAGACCGGGCCGCCCTGTCAAGACAATTGCAACGCCTGATCGACGATCAGGTCTGGATCAAGAAAAACCGCTGATTCGGCCTTTCCCCCGGCCTGATTCGCGTTATTGATTCGACCAACCCGCCCCGATTCGGCTTTAAACACCGATTCGCGCCGAATGGAGACCCCATGGCCCTCAAGGACACCGACGACGCCAAGCCGGAAACCGATGACGCGGATGTCTCGCTCGACATGAGCCAGGCGGCGGTCAAGAAAATGATCGCCGACGCCAAGGAACGCGGCTACATCACCTATGATCAGCTGAACACCGTTCTTCCGCCCGAGCAGGTCTCGTCCGAGCAGATCGAGGACGTGATGTCGATGCTGTCCGAGATGGGCATCAACATCATCGAGGACGAAGAAGTCGAGGAAGGCGAACAGCCCGCGGGGGAACTGGTCGAAACCTCCACCAGCCGCGAGATCGCGGTGGCCGGGACCACGACCGAGACGCTGGACCGCACGGACGACCCGGTGCGGATGTACCTGCGCGAAATGGGCTCGGTCGAGCTTCTGAGCCGCGAGGGCGAGATCGCCATCGCCAAGCGGATCGAGGCTGGCCGCAACACGATGATCCAGGGCTTGTGCGAAAGCCCGCTGACCTTCCAGGCCATCATCATCTGGCGCGACGAACTTCTGTCGGAAGAAATCCTTCTTCGCGACGTGATCGACCTTGAGGCCACCTTCGGCCGCAGCCTTGACGGCGAGGAAGGCGAGCTTGACGGCCCGGCCCTGGACGAAGTCGGCGTCGGCGAAGCCGCCCCCCGCCGTGCTTCCAGCGCCGAGCCGGAACTGGATGCCGACGGCAACCCGATCATGGCCGAGATCGACGAGGACGAGGATGACGAAGCCTCGAACATGTCGCTTGCGGCGATGGAAGCTGCGCTCAAGCCCCGCGTGCTGGAGACGCTGGACCTGATCGCGCGGGACTATGACAAGCTTGCGGACATGCAGGAAAGCCGCATGAACGCGACGCTGTCGTCGTCGCAGCGGTTCTCCACCGCTGATGAGGCAGCCTATCAGAAGCTGCGGTCGGAAATCGTGCTTCTGGTCAACGAGCTGCATCTGAACAACAGCCGGATCGAGGCGCTGATCGACCAGCTGTATGGCATCAACAAGCGGATCATGTCGATCAATTCGGGCATGGTGAAGCTGGCCGATGCCGCCCGGATCAACCGGCAGGAGTTCATCCAGGAATACCAGGGGTACGAGCTTGACCCGACCTGGCTGGAACGGATGGGCCAGAAGGCCGGGCGCGGCTGGCAGGCGCTGATCGAGAGGAGCCGCGACAAGGTCGAGGAGTTGCGCAACGAAATGGCGCAGGTCGGCCAGTATGTCGGCGTCGACATCAGCGAATTCCGCCGGATCGTGAACCAGGTCCAGAAGGGCGAGAAAGAAGCGCGTCAGGCCAAGAAGGAAATGGTCGAGGCGAACCTGCGTCTGGTGATCTCCATCGCCAAGAAATACACCAACCGGGGCCTGCAATTCCTTGATCTCATTCAGGAAGGCAACATCGGCCTGATGAAGGCCGTGGACAAGTTCGAATACCGGCGTGGTTACAAGTTCTCCACCTACGCGACCTGGTGGATCCGCCAGGCGATCACGCGCAGCATCGCCGACCAGGCCCGCACGATCCGCATCCCGGTCCACATGATCGAGACGATCAACAAGCTTGTCCGCACCGGCCGCCAGATGCTGCACGAAATCGGCCGCGAACCCACGCCCGAGGAACTGGCCGAAAAGCTGCAGATGCCCTTGGAGAAGGTCCGCAAGGTGATGAAGATCGCCAAGGAACCGATTTCTCTGGAGACCCCCATCGGCGACGAGGAAGACAGCCAGCTGGGCGACTTCATCGAGGACAAGAACGCGATTCTGCCCTTGGACAGCGCCATTCAGGAGAACCTGAAGGAAACCACGACCCGCGTGTTGGCCTCCCTGACCCCTCGCGAGGAGCGGGTGCTGCGGATGCGCTTCGGGATCGGGATGAACACGGATCACACGCTGGAAGAGGTGGGGCAGCAGTTCAGCGTGACCCGCGAACGCATCCGCCAGATCGAGGCGAAGGCGCTGCGGAAGCTGAAGCATCCGAGCAGAAGCAGGAAGCTAAGATCGTTCTTGGATCAGTGAGGCTATTGTTTTCCTACTATCTCCAGAACTGAAAATCTCAAATCTTCGAAGGCTGAAAAGCCGCCTTTTCCAAAGGTACTTACTCCGTACGTGCTATACGTCACGCAGGCGTTGAGCGCAGAGACCGTCACTTCTGGTTCCGGCGTGCCGCGTCGTTTAGCTAGAGAAATCTCAAACGTTCCTGCTAAGAAAGCGCCTAGCTTCTCGCCATCAGCTATCGAATCAAGGCACACTTTCCTAGACTTAGCGTCGCTTCCAGCCCCGCCACCTCCATCATCAGATTCGAGCCTAACAAAATCTTCTGGCGCTTCCGGCCAAGTTCTCCTTACTATCTCAAAATCTGGTCGAAGAATGGGAGGAAACACCAATATATTTTGGGCAGAATACTTTACATTGTCCACGGTTGGAACCAACTGCAAAGTTTTTTGGGGATCGTCTCGGACGACCTCAAAGGTTACAGTTTCCTCTTGACCCACTTTCTTGCGGGAAGAACGTTGACCGTCTACTGTGCCGTTTAGCACCTCAATCATAGCAAAGGCTTTTGATGGTGCATTTGGGTACCTTGGATGCCATTCAATTACGACTTTGAAAGCTTCATCTCGATAGGCACCCTCAGGTATTGCGACTGAAAAATCACTCTGATCCTTTGCAAGGCAGTCTGAATACATTCCTGCTGCCGTAGTGCTAATTGCTGATTTCACCCACGCTGTCTTTTCTTCGCTAGTGAAATTTAACTCAGAGTTCTTCTGCAAGAAACTTGAGATCTCCTTCGCGTCCCTAACGCCGACCTTAACCGGGACCCCTTTGACAAGGGCAGAAACATCTAGTTTGCTGTCTTTGTTCTGCTCATTTTCGGAACTCATGCTATCGATGACGGACAACGAAATCGCCTTATCAAAATTCAACGACTCAAAGTCACGAACGGTAAAATCCTTGGGATCACAGACTTGGGCAACGGCGCTTAGGGGCACCAAAGTCATGAGAATAACTGCGCAGAAATGAGATGAACGTCGCACAATCGGGCCCTCCCTGTTTATGATCTGGAAAATACCAAAACTACTGCAAAGCTGCATAGGTTCGCAATGATTCTTCCTTTGTTCGGCAAAGTAGTCGACGTAAGGTGCATGAAATTATTCGCATTACACATCCACCCACTCCACCACACTCTCGGCTCCCGGTACCGGCTCCCCGCCGTCGCGCAGTCCCTCCAGATGAAACGGGATCACCTCCGCCAGGGCGGCCTTGATCTTTGCCACCGTCGCCCCTGCGGCAACGCAGCCCGGCAGGTCAGGCACATAGCCCGAATAACCTTTCCCCGCCTTCTCGATCACCACGGCGTAGCGCATGTCAGTGCCCCTTCAGCTTAAACGGGCTAAGGATATGTCATTGGCGTAGGGTGCGCTACAGCGCACCATCCCACGGTGCGCT
>OFDC01000757.1_pt1 | contig 21154 bp, 19 predicted proteins | sample 1520941 | NCBI WGS metagenome assembly OFDC01 (sample SAMEA94258168, study PRJEB24077) | hot springs metagenome | biome: Aquatic biome; feature: Water | place: India | collected 2012-12-06 | depth 5 m | reverse complement strand
CGAGCAGGCGGCGGGCATCGGCACCGCCGGCTTCACCGCGATGCTCGCGGTGCTCGCGCTCGAGCGGCACGGCCTCACGCACGGCGAGGTGCTCGTGACGGGGGCGAGCGGCGGTCTCGGGTCGTTCGCGATCGCCCTACTCGCGCGCGCCGGGTTCACCGTCACGGCCGCCACCGGCCGGCCCGAGAACGCCGACCGCCTGCAGCGCCTCGGTGCGACAATCGTGCTCGACCGCGCCGAGCTCGACCGCCCGTCGCGAGCGCTCGAATCGCAGCGCTGGGCGGGCGTGATCGATGCGGTCGGCGGAGCCTCGCTCGCCACCGCTCTCGCGCAGGTGCGGCAGAACGGGGTAGCGGTCGCCTGCGGCAACGCCGCCTCGCCGACGCTCGCCACCACGGTCATGCCGTTCATCCTGCGCGGCGTCTCGCTCGTGGGGGTCAACTCGTCGCTCACGGCCCGACCGCTGCGCGAGCAGGCATGGCAGCGGCTCGCCCGCGACCTCGACCCCGCGGTCATCGACGGCGTCGTGCGCCCGATCGCGCTCGAGGAGGCGCGCGAGGCGGCAGCCGATGTGCTGGCCGGGCGGGTCGTCGGGCGGCTCGCGGTGCGCGTCGACAACCACGAGCCCGCCGCCGGTGCCGCGGCGGCGATGTCGGGCGGGATCGCATGAGCGTCCTGACCGCGCTCGGGCTCGCGGCCGCCGTGCTCGCCGCCGTGCTGCACCTGGTGTTCTTCGTGCTCGAGAGCGTGCTCTTCCGCCGCCCCGCCGGGCGGCGCCTGTTCGGCGTGCGGGCCGAGCACGATTCTCCGGCGCTGCGGTTGTTCGCGGTCAACCAGGGTGTCTACAACCTCGCCCTCGCGATCGTCGTGCTCGTTGGCGTCGTGCTGCTGGCGACGGCGCAGCCCGCGAGTCCGCTCGCGATCGGCGGCCTCGCGGTGACGATCGCCGGATGCTCGATCATGGTCGTCGCGGGTGCCGCGCTCGCCCTCACTGCTCCACCGCGGATGCTCGGCGCAGCGCTCGCGCAGGCCCTGCCGCCCGTGCTCGCGATCGTGCTGCTGCTCGCCGCCGGGTAATCGCGCAGCCCGCGTCGCGCTACGCGACGACCGGGGGTGCGTTGTCGTCCGGATCCATCGCGTGCTCCGCGAGCGCCCGCACGAGCGCCGTCGTGGTGCGCTCCTCGGCGATGCGGTGCACCGTGAGTCCGGCGGCGCGCGCGTCGTACGCGGTGCGCGGGCCGATGCAGACGACGACCGTGCCCTCGGGCAGGGGAGCGAACTGCTCGGCGACCTGCCGCGCCACGCTGCCCGAGCTGATCACGAGCGCGCGGATGCGGCCGGCGGCCACATCGGCGACGACGTCTGCCGGGGCGGCTACCCCGATCGTGCGGTAGGCGGAGACGAACACAGCATCGATACCGCGCTCGATGAGTCCACTGACGAGTGTCGGCTCGGCGATCTCGCTCTGCGGCACGAGAGCACGACCCTGTGCGGGGCTGCCCGGCCACTCGCGCACGAGTCCACGCGCCGAGTGATCGCTCGGTACGAAGTCGACCGAGTACCCGGCCAACTGGAGGGCGTGTGCTGTCGTCTCGCCGACAGCTGCGACGCGCGTCGTGGCCGGTGGGCGCACCCCGTAACCGACGAGGACGTCGACGGTCGTGGCGCTGGTGACGACGAGCCAACCGTAGTCACCGGACTGCAGTGCGGTGAACTCGGCGGCGAGGCGCTCAGGCTCGTCGGAGGCAGCGAAGTTGATGAGGGGCGCGATCACCGGCTCAGCCCCGAGGTTGCGCAGCTGAGCGGCGACACCGTCGCCCCACTTGCCGCCGCGCGGAACGAGCACGCGCCAGCCGAGCAAGGGCTTCACCACCGGCAGCGCACCGGTCGGAGTGCGCTCGATCGTGACATCGTGCAGGGAGGACATCCCTTCCATGATGACCCGCTCGCGGCGAGACGCCTAATCGAGCGCACGGGCGCCCGCGGCTCAGTCGTCGGTGACGATCGCCCAGACGACGAGTCCCGCGACCACCACCGCGGCGGCCGTGGCGCCGATGATCCAGGGCACCGGATTCGCGCGGTACGAGCGCTGCACGCGCTCTGCGAGCTCGCTCGCCTGCTTCTGCACGTCGAGCTTCTCGTCGATCGCGTCGAGGGTCTGCTCCAGTCGTGCCCGTGCGGTCGAGACGGTGCTCGAGACGGTGTCGGTCATGATGCTCCTCGCTTTCCGAGCCCGCGCACGACGCGGACATCCTGCTTGACGCTCTCGATGGTCTGGGTGGGAGTCGGGGGGATGCTGTGCCGAAGCTGCTGCACGCCGATCGCCGCGGCGATGCCGGCGAGCACGAGCAGGGCGCCCCCGACGACGAGCGCCGCCGCCCACGGCGGCAGGACGAGGGCCAGCGCCAGCACCCCGGCCGCCGTCAGCACGAGCACCCCGAAGAACGCGAAGGCACCGGCGGTGACGAGGAACCCGGCGCCGATGCCGGCCGCCTTGAGCTTGCCGACGATCTCGGCCTTCAGCTGCGCGATCTCGGCCTCGATCAGCTCGCGGATCAACCGGGGCAGGTCGGCGATGAGGGCGAACAGGCCGCGCCGCTCGCGCGCCGGTGCCGCGCCCCCGGTCGGGCTGCTCATGATGATGAGCCTGCTGAGCTCGAGCCCCCAGAGCCCGAGCCGGCCTTCGACCCGCGCTTCGCCGGGCCTTTCGACCCGCTCGCCGTCCCTGCCGCCTTCGCGGCAGGCTTCGCGCGCGATGCCGCGGCGGGCTTCGCGGCAGACGTGCGCCCGGCACCGGTGACCTGGCCGACGACCTTCTTGGCGCCGTCGGAGACGAACTCGGCGACCTCCGGTGCCGCGGTGCGCACGAAGTCCTCCACCTGGTCGACGCGGCGCTGCACGCGCGGGTCGTTCCAGAACCCCTGGGCAGCGCGCTTCAACTGCTCGTAGCGCTCCCGACCAGCGCGGGTGCCCAGAACATAGCCGACGGCGAGGCCGGCGGCGAACAGGATCTTGCCTCTCATGACGCACTCCTCACGCTGCGCAGCCGTGATGGCCCAGCCACGTTCAGCCCCTCCAGCGTAGTCCGCTCACCGTGCCGCCTGTCGAACACAAGCCTGCACACGAGGGGTATCCGCCTGTTATCGAGCGGGAACCGCTCTCGCGGCTGCTCGCGCTGCCGGAACGGCGGCCCCGAGTACGCGCTCCACCGCTGCGTCGTCATGAGCAGCGGAAACGAACCAGGCCTCGTAGATACTCGGCGGCAACGAGACGCCATTCTCCAACATCGCATGGAAGTAGGGGCCGAAGCGGAACACCTCTTGCGCCTGCGCCTCGGCGTAGTTCTGCGGGGCGGTCTCGCGGAAGAAGATCGAGAACTGCGATCCGGCCCACGCGACCGTGTGGGCCACTCCCTCGGCGGCCAAGGCTTCCGACAGCCCGTCGGCGATCTGGTGGGCAACCCGCGGCAGGTGCTCGTAGACCGCCGGGGTCGCGCCGCGCAGCATGGCGGCTCCCGTCGCCACCGCGACGGGGTTGCCGCTCAAGGTGCCCGCCTGGTAGACCGGGCCGAGAGGAGCGAGCAGGTCGAGCACGTCGGCCCGACCGCCCAGTCCCGCAAGCGGCAGACCCCCACCGATGATCTTGCCGAAGGTCGTGAGGTCGGCATCGTAGGCCACACCGTCCCGGTGCTCCAGCCCCCACCAACCGGCGGCCGTCGAACGGAAGCCCGTCATTACCTCGTCGACGATCAGCAGGGCGCCATGCGCGTGCGCGGTGTCGGCGAGCAGCTTGTTGAACCCCGGCTTCGGCGGCACAACCCCCATGTTCGCCGCCGCGGCCTCGGTGATCACCGCGGCGATGCGATCGCCGTGGGCTGCGAAGACCGCGGCGAGGGCGTCCTCGTCGTTGTAAGGGATGACGATCGTTTGGGCGGCCGTTTCGGCGGTGATGCCGGCCGAACCGGGAATGCCGAGAGTCGCGACGCCCGACCCCGCCTCCGACAAGAGCGAGTCGGAGTGGCCGTGGTAGTGCCCCGCGAACTTCACGAGCAGCGGCCGCCCGGTGGCGCCGCGCGCGAGGCGGATCGCCGTCATCGTCGCCTCGGTACCGGTCGAGACGAGTCGCAGCTTCTCGATGCCGCGCCTCACAGTGCCGTCGGGCCCGGTGAGTGTCAGGCGGTCGATCACGAGTTCGGCGAGCTCGACCTCACCCGTCGAGGCAGCCCCGAACCCGAGACCGCGGTCGACGGCGGCGTGCGCGGCGGCAATCACATCAGGATGCGCGTGCCCGAGCAGCGCCGGACCCCACTGCCCCACGAGATCGACGTACTCGGTTCCCTCCACGTCGTGCACGTAGGGCCCGCGGCCGCTCGCGAGGAAGACAGGGGTTCCGCCCACAGAGCGGAAAGCGCGCACCGGCGAGTTCACGCCGCCGGGGGTGACGATGAGAGCGCGCTCGAAGGCCTTGGCATTCGTCGTGGGAGTGCGGCCGGAGAGGAAGCGCGTCATGCGAGGAGTCCCTTCTGGGCGAGAGCGAGCGCTGCATAGCTGAGCACCGAGTCAGCCCCGGCACGGCGGATCGAGAGGAGCGCTTCGAGCTGCGCCCGCTCACCGTCGAGCCAGCCGTTCTGCGCCGCCGCCGCGATCATCGCGTACTCGCCCGAGACCATGTACGCCCAGACCGGCACGGTCGAGAGGTCAGCGACCTGTCGCAGCACATCGAGATAGCCGAGCGCGGGCTTGACCATGACGATGTCCGCACCCTCCTCGAGGTCGAGCAGTGCTTCGCGCACACCCTCGCGCCCGTTGGCCGGATCGAGCTGGTAGGTGCGCCGGTCGCCGTCGAGCTGCGACTCGACCGCATCGCGGAACGGCCCGTAGAAGGCGGAAGCGTACTTGGCCGAGTAGGCGAGCAGCGACACCCCGGTGTGGCCCGCCGCATCGAGCGCCGAGCGCACGGCCGCGGTCTGTCCGTCCATCATGCCGCTCAAGCCCAGCAGGTGCGAGCCGGCCTCCGCCTGGGCCAGAGCCATCGCGGTGTAGCGCTCGAGGGTGGCGTCGTTGTCGACCCGGCCCTGGGCATCCAGAACCCCGCAGTGCCCGTGGTCGGTGAACTCGTCGAGGCAGAGATCGGTCTGCACCACAAGCGCCTCGCCGACTTCGGCGACGATCGCTCGCGTGGCGACATTGAGAATGCCCTCGGGGTCGGTCGCGCCCGACCCGTGCGCGTCGCGCTCAGCAGGAACACCGAAGAGCATCACGCCGCCGAGCCCCGCCTCGGCCGCCTCGACCGCGATGCGGCGCAGGCTGTCGAGCGAGTGCTGCGCAACCCCCGGCATCGAGGTGATCGGCAACGGCGCGGCGAGTCCCTCCCGCACGAAGAGCGGCAGCACGAGGTGCCGGGGGCGCAGGTCCGTCTCGCCGGTCAAGCGACGCATCGCCGCACTCTGCCGCAAGCGGCGAGGGCGGATGCGCGGGGCCGAGTCATGCGGGTCGTGCAGGCTCATCGATCTCCTCCCAGGGGCGCGAGCTCGGCGGCTCCCTGCTGCAGCAGCTCGTCGACGACGCGTTGAGCCGCATCGACGGCCGGCGTCGCGGTGTCGTCGACGTAGAGCGCGTGCGCGCTCGACACGGACTCTCCGGTCTCGGGCGAGTAGACCCTCGCCGAGAGGAAGAGCATGCCGCCGTCAAGGAATGCATGCGCTCCAAGGGGAGCCGCGCAGCCCGCCTCGAGAAGACGTAGCACGGCCCGTTCGGCGTCGACAGCGACGCGCGTGGCATTGTGGTCGAGCCCCTGCAGTGCCGAGCGCAATGCGCCGCGACTGTCGGCACGCACCTCCACGGCGAGCGCACCCTGACCGGGCGCTGTCGGCCAGCCGTCGATGCCGAGCAGTTCGGAGACGACGTCGTCGCGTCCGATCCGCTCGAGACCGGCGGCCGCCAGTACCACCGCGTCGAGATCCGCATCGAGCCCCTCGCGGTCGCCGAGCACGCGACCGATGCGGGTGTCGACGTTGCCGCGCAGGTCGACCACCTCGATGTCGGGGCGGCGCCGTCGCAACTGGGCACGGCGCCGCGGCGATCCGGTTCCGACACGCGCGCCCTCGGCCAGTGCTTCGAGCGTCAGTCCCTCACGGCTCACGAGCGCGTCGCGCGCGTCGGCCCGCTTCGGCATCGCGGCGATGACGAGCTGATCATGGGGCGCGGTCGGCAGATCTTTCAGCGAGTGCACGACCAGGTCGCACTCGCCCGCGAGCAGAGCCTCCCGCACGGCCGCAACGAAAACTCCGGTTCCGCCCAGGTTCGCCAGTGACGCGGTGGAGGTGTCGCCCTGGGTCGTGATTGCTACGAGCTCGACCGGCGAGCCGGTGCGGGCCGCGATCGAATCAGCCACCCGCTGCGACTGGGCGAGCGCGAGCGCGCTTCCGCGAGTGCCGAGCCGGATCGGGGCGGACTCGGCGCGCGTCACGGCTGCAGGCCCGCGATCGCGGGCTTGAAGCCCGCGCGCACGTTCTCGCAGCAACCCGGCCGGCACACGTCGAACCAGGGGCCGAGCGCGGTCTCGCGCACCCGCTCGCTTGTCGGCGTACCCTTCAGCCGCTCCTCAATGAGGTCGACGAGACCGCTCACGTAGACCGGGTCGATACCGGGAGTGGGCACGCGCAGAGCCCGCAGTCCGTGCTCTTCGCAGGTCTCCATCGCCTCCGTGTCGAGATCCCACATCACTTCCATATGGTCGCTGACGAAACCCACCGGCACCATGACGATCGCCGTCGCACCGCTCGCCGCATGATCGGCGATGGCGTCGTTGATGTCGGGCTCGAGCCAGGGCTGGCTCGGTGGGCCCGATCGGCTCTGGTAGACGAGCTGCCACGCGATGTCAGGCAGGCCGGGGTGGGTTTCGCGCAGTTCTGCGAGCGCCTTGCGCATGATGACCTCGCTGACGGCGAGGTGCTGCGCCGCGTAAGCGCCGCCCTCGCCCCAGTCGACGTCGCGCGGTCCACTGCGCTCAGCGTCGGTCGTGGGAATACTGTGGGTCGCGAACAGCACCCGGGTCGAGCCGAGATCTGTGCCCTCCCCGATGAGCGTGCGGAGGGCATCCACCACGCCCGAGACGAAGGGCGCGACGAAGCCGGGCGCGTCGAAGAACTGGCCCACCTTGTCGATGCGCACCTGACCCCAGAGGCCCGTCGCGTCCAGCGCTCTCGCGAAGTCCTCCCGGTACTGCCGGCAGCTCGAGAAGCTCGAGTAAGCGCTCGTCGCGAGGCCGAGGATCGTGCGGTGCCCGTCGTCGAACGCCTGCTGCAGCGCCTCCGGCAGATACGGATCCCAGTTGCGGTTGCCCCAGTAGATCGGGATACCGAGCTCTCTGCGATCCATCTCGGCCTGCAGTGCCGCCTGCAGCTCCCGGTTCTGCTGATTGATGGGGCTCACGCCGCCGAAGTGGCGGTAGTGGTGGGCGACCTCCTCGAGGCGCTCGTCCGGGATTCCGCGCCCCCGCGTGACGTTGCGCAGGAAGGGGATGACGTCGTCTTGGCCCTCCGGCCCGCCAAAACCGGCCAGGATAACCGCGTCGTAGGAGACCGGCTCCTCCACCCGCCCGGGCAGCGCGTGTGCCTGGGCCGTGTTGGTAGCGGCGCGGGCGAACTGCTCGCCCTCATAGCGGCCGTCGACGAGGTCGACGACCACCGCCGTGCCGTCGGGGCCCAGCCCGTTATTCGTGATGGTCACGAGAGCACCTCCCTGATCTCGTCGTCGATCGACGCAGGATCGAGCCGCCGACCGGTGTAGAACGGAACTTCCTCGCGCACGTGGCGTCGCGCCTCGGTGTAGCGCAGGTCGCGCATCATGTCGACGAGATCGAGGGCGTTGTCGCTCTCAAGCCCCAGCAACCATTCGTAGTCGCCGAGCGCGAAGCTCGCGACCGTGTTGGCGAGAACCTCGGTGAAAGCGCCTCCCTTGCGGCCGTGCTCGGCGAGCATGTCGCGACGCTCGTCCTCCGGCAGCAGGTACCACTCGTACGATCGCACGAAGGGGTAGACGCAGAGCCAGGTCTTGGGCGACTTTCCGAGCATGAAGGCGGGAGCGTGGCTGCGGCTGAACTCCGCCTGCACGTGCACCCCCATTGCGTTCCAGGTGGGCAGGAGCTCGAGAAGGAGCGGTGCGCGACGCAGAGTTCGGAGGCCCGCCTGCAGTCCCTCCGGCGTCTCGCCGTGCAACCAGATCATCAGGTCGGCGTCGGCCCGCATGCCACTGACGTCGTAGATGCCGCGCACGGTAACCCCGCTCGCGGTCACCTCGTCGATCGCGTCGGCCACCCCGCCGCCCGCCGAAGGTCGGTGCGGGTCCCGTCTCAGAACCGCGTACAGGGTGTACGCGAGGGTCTCGGTCATGCTGCGCTCCCCTTCATGTGCTCGTTCGCGTGACCGGCGCGCGCGTCATCGGGCGGTCCGATCTGCCGTGCAGTTTCCAATGCATGGCCGATCACCGCCGCGAGCCCGGTACCGGCGACCTGCTCGCCCACGACCACGGCTCCGGCACCCGGCGTGAACCGCTGAGCCCGCCTCCACGTCACGGTCTCGACGTGCTCGACGGCGTCGGTCGCGATCTCAACCCCGAGAAGCCGGGACGCGTCATGGCGGGCCTGATCAACATCGACGGGGTGGTCATAGCTCAAACGCACAACCTCCCGACCCGCCGCCGCCGCGCGCAGATGCGGCCACTTCGCTGTCACGTGGGTCAACGCTCGCGCTCGCACCGAACTGCCTCGAGCGACCAGCACTCCGGTGCCGCGCGGAGCGCCAGCGAGAGCCGAATGGTGTGCCCCGGTGGCCGCGAGGACAAGCAGAACCAGATGGGTCTCGACGATGGCGCCGATCTCGCCGTGCTCGTCGGCGACCAGGCCAGGTGCGGCGACGACGATGCGCCCCTCCCGCACCTCGGAAGCTCCGTCTTCGTCGCTCGCGATCACAATACGATCGGCATGAGCCTCGACGACGTGAACGCCGTGTTCGATCCTGACCCCGAAACGGTCGAGATCCCGCAGCAGAGTGTCGACGAGCGTCACCATTCCCGTGTCAAGACTCGCAACCAACGTCCCGGCCGGAGCGTCGATCCGCATTCGCGACACCGCCCGAGCCAGAGAGTTCTCACGCAGCAGGTTGTGCACCAGCTCTGGCACCGCGCTCACCGGCAGCCGGTCAGGGTGCGTGGAGTGGATTCCCTCGACGACGGGGGCCACGAGCCGCTCGAGCACAGCATCGCCCATGCGACGCCGCACGAGAGCGCCGACGGTCGGGAGGCGCGATCCCACAGGGCCGGGGAGCAGAGAGTCGAGCAGACCGCGCCATGCCCCGCGGCGCCCAACCACGCGCGCAACGTCGGCGGCCAGCGGGGCCGACGGGATGCCGAGCAGGCTCGCCGCGGGGAGCGGCACAAGGTCGTCATTGGCCGTGCACAACCACGCGGGTGCGTCGGCAGGTGTGACGATGCGGGGACCGATCCCCAACCGCTCGAGATAGGAGCGCACGACGCCGCCACGCGTCGCGAAGGCCTCAGCGCCGAGATCGAGAGGCAGTCCGACCTGCGAGACCCCGGCGACCTGACCGCCCGCGCGCTCGGCTAACTCGACGATGCGCACCGTGTGCCCGAGCAAAACGAGCTCGCGCGCCACCACAAGGCCGGCGATGCCCGCACCGACGACGATCGTCTCGGTCACAGCTCAGCCTGCACGGGCTCGAGTGCCTGCTCATGCACGTACTGAACCAGCCGAGTCAGCACCTCGGGGTCGGTCTCGGGCGGCACTCCGTGCCCGAGGTTGACGACATGAGCCGGCGCGCGGCGGCCGCGGCGCAACACGTCGTCGACATGGGCGCGCAGCACCGGCCACGGAGCCGCGAGCAGCGCAGAGTCGATGTTGCCCTGCAACGGCAACTCATCACCGAGGAGTCGGCTCGCCTCGTCGAGGGGGATGCGCCAGTCGACGCCGACGGCGTCAACGCCGAGCCCAGGGATCTGGGGCAGGATGCGGTCGGTGCCGAGCCCGAAGTGGATACGCGGAACGGCGAGTCCGTCGAGATGGGCCAGCGCGCGCGCGCTGTGCGGTGCCACCTTCTGCGCGTAGTCGTCGGCCGAGAGAGAACCGACCCACGAGTCGAACAGCTGCGCCGCGGAGGCACCCGCCTCGACCTGAGCGCGGATGAACTGGCCGGTGATGTCGGCGCACCAGTCGAGCAGTGCCGCCCACGCTTCCGGGTCGGCGTGCATCATCGCGCGGGCTCGCGCCTGATCTTTCGACGGACCACCTTCAACCAGATAAGCGGCGACGGTGAAGGGGGCACCGCCGAAGCCGATGAGCGGGGTCGTGCCGAGCTCGACGACAGCGCGCGACACCGCCTCGCGGATAGGTGCGAGTGCGTCCGAATCGAGTGGCCGCAGCCGGACGAGGTCGGAGCGTGCACGGATCGGATCGTCGAGCACGGGTCCGCGCCCGGGCTCGATGCGGATCGGAAGCCCGGCCAGCAACACAGGAACGACGATGTCGCTGAAGAAGATCGCCGCGTCGACACCATGCCGACGCACCGGCTGCAGCGTGATCTCGCTCGCGAGCTCTGGCGTCACGCAGGCCTGCAACATGTCGCCGCCAGCGCGCAGAGCGCGATACTCGGGCAGCGAACGTCCTGCCTGCCGCATAAACCAAACGGGTAGCCGTTCTCCGCGCTCGCCGCGGAGAGCGCGCACGAGCACCGAGCTCGCGGTACGGCCATCTATGATCGGATGCTCGGCAGTCAAGGTCACCCCCCCAGAATAGGCGGGCGCCGGTCGGAGACCTCCCGGCGAAGACTCAGGTCGAGCCCTGCTCACGAATACCCCTCGGGGGTTATGCAGATTGCCCGCGCACGGCCCGCCTACACTGGTCTCTCGTGCTGCTCTGCGTCACCGCCAATCACCGCAACACGCCGTTCGAAGCTCTCGAACGGCTGGCTGTCGACGCGGTGGCACTCGCGCAGCGTGTGCGCGAAGACGCAGATGATGTGCGTGGAGCGGTCGCGGTCGCGACCTGCAATCGCGTCGAGCTCTACCTCGAGATCGACGCGCCGCCGATCAGAGCGCACGCGATCGCTCGCGAGAGCTTCCGCCGTGCTCTCACAGGCCTGGCGGGTGTCGAGGCCGCCACCGCCACCCACCAAGCAGAACTTCTCGATGACGCCGCCGCTGTGCACCACCTCTTCTCGGTGTGCGCCGGCCTCGAGTCGGTGGTCGTCGGCGAGGAGGAGATCGTCGGACAAGTGCGCCGCGCCGCGATCGCCGCACGCGAGAACGGAACGAGCTCGGGCCGCCTTGACCATGTGGTTCAGGAAGCGATCCGCACCGCGCGCCGGGCGCGCGCGCACGGCGATGCCAGTCGCACTGGCCGCTCGCTCGCCCGCCTGGCGCTCGACCTGGTGGGCACCCGGTTGGCCGACTGGGGCTCTACGCGTGTGCTGCTCGTCGGCACCGGCCGCTATGCCGCGACGACCGTCGCTTCGTTGCGCGAGCGCGGAGCTCGCGACATCACCGTGTACTCGCCCACCGGGCGGGCGCAGCACTTCGCCGCACGGATGCACCTGGCCCCGACCAACGACCTGCCCGAGGCGCTCGCCGCGAGCGACGTCGTGATCACCTGCACCACACGCCTCTCCGTCGGCGTCGACGACGTTCCGCCTGAGACTCGTGCCCTGATCGTCGACCTCGGTCTGCCCCGCAACGTCGATCCCGCTGTCGGGGCCCTCGACGGAATCGCCTTACTCGACCTCGAAACGATCCGCCTGAACGCGCCTCTCGTACACTGGTCGGCCGAGGAGGATGCGCGCGCCATCGTCGACTCGGCAGCCCACGCCTACGCCACCGCGAACGCGGTAGAGCCCGCGATCGTCGCGTTGCGCGAGCATGTGCTCGGTCTCGTCGAGGCCGAGATCACTCGGGCGAGAGCGCGCGACGACGACGGTCGGATCGAGGAAGCGTTGCGGCGCCTGACGAGCGTGCTCCTCCACACACCGTCGACCCTGGCGCGCCGCCACGCCGCCGCCGGCCGGGCCGACCAGGTCGTGGCTGCCGTCCAGACCCTCTACGGTCTCGAGCTGTCGGCGCGCGAGCCCACCGACAGCGCGGCCGAGTCCTCTGCTCAGTCGGAGGCCCGCTCGAGCAGCGCGAGCAGGGCGAAACCGTAGGCCTCCGGTGCCGAGACGCTCACCGCGACACGCTCCTGCCCGTCGAGCAGGTAGGTGACCCGATAGCCGTCTGACGTGCGGTCGAGCCGCCGGAACGCCGTGCGCAGCAGATCGCGTAGCTGGTCCTCGCGCGGCAGCCACAGCGTGTCGTCGACCTCGACCGAGTCGAGCGCCCACTCGGTGGTGCCGTTGAACCCGAGCACCGTCCCGGTCGGGTACTGATGCGCCTCGATGGTCAGCTCGCTGATCGTGAAGATCTCGGCATCGAGCTCGGCCCGGTCGATCTGGAAGCGGTCGCCGGACGCGGGCGTCCAGCGCAGGCCGGCATCGCGCAGACGGCGCGCCAGCCCGGTCGAGATCATGGCGCCATGGTCGCACGCGCACCCGGGCACCGCCTGGGCGCGACAGTGCACCGGGCCGTGATCGGGTCGGCCCGGTGCACCGGTCGGTGCGATCGGCGACTAGGCGCGCTGACGGCGGTAGCCGAGGATGCCCGCACCGAGCAGCAGCATGACGAGTCCGGCGATCCCGGCGGTGAGCGCGCCCTGGCCCACACCGGTCGACGCCAGCTCGAGGCACTCGCCCGACGGGTCGACGCCCGCGAACTCCCAGCGCGTGGGCTGCTCGACGGGGAACCCGAAGCCCTGCAGCGGCGTCGCCGTCACGACGGTCTCGCCCGTCGACATCGGCCAGGTGCCCGGCTCGGCCCGCTGACCGTTGACCCACCACTGCACGCCCTCAGCGTCTTCGAGCGTGAGCCAGTTGGTCATGTCGTCGCAGCTCGCCGGGGTGAACGACGCGCTCGCGGTGGTGAGCGGCGAGGTCTCGAGGCACTCGAACGGGTACACGGCGAACGTGCGCTCGAAGGGAGCAGGCTCGGGCGAGATCGTGTACCGGTCGCTCGCCGGCGAGGGCACGACGCGAACGCTGTCACCCTCGTCGACCGCGTAGGTGCGGGTGGTCTCGTCGCCGACCCACTCGACCACGAACGGCGTCTCGTCGTTGATGAGGACGGTGTAGACGATGCCGACGACGCGGGTGATCGTGAAGCTCTGCTCGAAGCAGGTGTCGACGTAGCTCACCGGGTCGCGCAGCTCGATGACCGTGACGCACTCCTCGCTGCGGTCGGGGCCGAGCAGGGTGCCGGTGAAGGTCAACGTCTTGCCGCCGTCCGACACCGTGCGCCCGGGGGTGGGCTCCGACGAGTCAAAGAACACCGCGTCGTCATCGGTGATGACGAACACGACCGAGTAGCTCGGCCCCTCGAGGTCGGAGAGCTCGGGGGCGTAGCGCGCGAGCTCCGCATCCTCGACGACGAAGTTAGCCGGGTCGAGCTGCTGACCGAGGTCGCACGTCGGCTCGAGGAAGGCGATCGACGCGTTCGTCACGGGCAGCTCGGGCAGGTCGCATGGCTCCGGACTCGTGAATGACAGCGTGAAGTCGCGGGTCGTCGACAGCTGGCCGTTGAGGTAGAGAACGTGCCCGCTCGTCGCCGTCGCCCGCAGCGTCAGCGTGCTGGGGTCGTCGACCGTGTAGGTGCCCGGGGCGACCGGCTGGCCGGCGATGCTCCACGAGACGCCGAGCACCGTGGGCACGGTGTACGAGCCCGGGGTGGCGCAGGCGATGTCGACGACCGGCTCGACCGTCAGCTCGCAGACCTTATCGCGGCCGCTGGCCTTGACGGTCTGCTCGGCGAGGATCGTCGTACCGTCGCCCCACTTCAGGGTGACCGTGTACGACTGCGCGGGGTTGGTGCGCGGAACGTCGAGGTCGAAGAAGCTGTCACCCGGAGCCGCGACACCCGAACCGTTGAGCGCGGGGTTGCCAGCGACGGTGAAGGTGTAGGGCACCGAGAAGCTCTGCGCGTTGCGCACGCGGAAGGTGTACGTGCTGTCGGGCGCGCACTCCTCCATGTAGGTCAGCGTGAGGTTGACGTCGATCGCCGCACACCCCGCATCCGGCTCGGTGAAGACGAAGGTGAACTCCGACTGCGCACCGGGCTCGAGGCCGTAATCCGGGGCGATGGCCTCGGCGCGCACCACGACGGTGCCGGCGCTGGCGACGGGGTAGGTGCCGGGTTGCACCTCGACGCTGCCGATGAACCAGCGGATGCCCTCGATGTCGTCGAGCGTGTAGCTGCCCGCGGCGTCGCACGTGAGGTCGACCATGCGGGCGGTCGGCGTGACGAGCTCCTCCGTCGGGAGGTCGCCGCAGACGAGGAAGCGGGACTGGTCGCGGTTCTGGTTGAAGTAGGTGCTGTTGAACTGCACCCACTCGACCGTGAACGCATCCGACAGGTAGGTGGAGTAGGTGAACGCGAAGACACCGGAGTCGCGTTGCGCGGTGGTGAGCGGCAGGGTGTAGGGGCCGCCGGGAGCATTGACCCGGACGACCAGACCCGACTCGCTCACCGGATCCTGCGCCTGGCGGATATCGATCTGGGCGTTGACCTGGAACTTCTGGCCGTTCTGGACGATGTCCATGTTGATGTGGTCACCGTTGGTGAGAGCACGACCGGTGTAGTTCGTGGCGATCTCGCACGTGAGGTTGTTGGTGGGCTGCGCGGCACTGATGCGGAAGCCCAGGTGCGAGAGGCCGGCGTAGGTGTGGGTGTAGCTCGTGCCGCTCGCGGTGCTCGTGTCGATGGTCGAGAGGTAGGTGCCGCCCTTCACGCAGACGTCGACGTCCCATCCGGGCGTGATCGACCACGAGACGGTGCGCTCGCTGGCGTCCCAGCTGATCGAGCCCCAGGCCGCCGTGTAGGTTCCGTCACCGTCGAGGTTCGACCCGTCGATCGCCGCCGGCTTCTGGAAGTTGATGAGCGACGAGTTGCAGACCAGGCCGTTCTGGTTGTAGGTCACAACGCCGCCCGCATTGACGACGGGCGTGCTCAGCGTCGCGTTCGGGTTGGCCGTCGCGGCGGCGGTGCCGCCGACGGCGAGGCCGAGGCCGATGGCGATGGCCGTGACACCCGCGACGAGACGGGTGCGGATCTCACGGCGACGCAGGCGTCGACGCACTTCTTTGCGCAGCATGAGTGCTCCTGGGGGAGGGAGCCCGGGCCCGGTGCGCCCGTGGGTGCGGGTGCGCCGAGTACAGGTGTTCGGGTATTCGGGTGGGGGTGCGTCTCGACCTCATGCGAACGTCGGGTGTGCATGATTCGAGTCTTGCTCCGGAAGTATAGCGCGCGACGGGCGACGCGCCCCCCATAGAACGGTCTGTCTAGCCGCTCTTTGGGGGGCGCGTCGTTGCGCGGGTGGTTACGCAGTCACCTGGTGCCGACGGGCGACGAAGCCCATACCGACGAGCATGGCGATCACGGCGAAGATGCCGAGACCGGTGGTGAGCCCGTTCGCGCCGGTGAACGCGAGGGTCGGCAGCTCGTCCTCATCCAGCAGGCACTCCTCGCCTCCCGACTGCGGGTCGACCTCCATGACCGCGTTCCACTCGGTCTGCTGATCCTCGTCGTTCCAGCCGAATCCGCCCGGGAACTCGTCGGAGGGGCCCTCGAGGCTCGCCACCAGGGTCACCGCCGTACCGGCCGGCACGGTGTGGGTCGTGTTGCCGGCGACGACCGTGCCGTTGAGGGTCCAGATGACTCCGAGACCGTTCGTCAGCGAGATGCGGCCCGGGTTGCCGAGGCAGTCGGGCGGGGTGATCTCCGCTGCGGCCTCGGTCGTCGGGAAGGTGTCGAGGCAGAACGCCGCACCGATGAACGAGTGGCTCCACGGCTCGTAGTCGTCGGGCAGACGGAATCCGTCGGCCGCGACGGCCGTCACGACGACCTCATCGAGCGGCGCCACCGCGACCGTCACCGTCTCCTCGCCGTCGGGGAAGACGACGTCGACCGGGTCACCGCCGTTGACGGAGTACGAGTAGCTGACGTTGTCGGCACGGGTGACGGTGAACTCCGCGACCTGCACCGCGTCGCGACCCTCGCCGACGCACTCGTCGGAGTACGTGACGGCCGGAACCACGACGGCATCGAGCTCGCAGTCCTGCGCCTCGGTGAACGTGAACGTGAAGGTGATGAGGGCCGTCTCGACGTCTCCCACCATGATCGTGCTCACCACTCCGAGGCCGGAGGTGTCGTTGATGGCGTAGTCACCCAGGTGGGCGTCAGCGACGCGCACGGTGACCGTCACGGTTCCCGGGCCGCTGACCGGGTTCGCCGAGGCGCTGGGCACCGTGCCCTCCGTGGTCGTCCAGAGCAGCTTGTCCGCGTTCGGGTCGCTCGGGTCGAAGAGCCCGGCGGTGAACGAGCCGGTGTTCGGCTCGCAGGTCAGCGGGGTCATCGCCGCGGTGACGTCGATCGAGGGCAGCACGCAGTCATCGCCGCCCGCTTCCTCGTAGGTCGCCGAGAACGTGCGCTGGGTGCGGTCGTCCGACACGCCCGACAGGCCCTCCTCGAAGAGGGCATCGCCCGTCGCCGTCGCGGTGATCGAGATGGTGCCGCCGCTGATCACCGGGTCGCCCCAGGTGACGTTCGAGCTGGCGCCCTCGTTGATCACGATCGACGTGGCGATGTAGCAGTTGCGCGGCTCGACCGAGACGCTCGCTGTCGCGACGGGCGGCTGGACGCAGTTCTCGCCACCGGCCTCCTCGTACGCGGCGGTGAAGGTCTTCGACTTCCGGTCGCCCGAGACGCCGTCACCGGCCGCGAAGAGCGCTGCGCCCGTCGCTGTCGCGGTGATGGAGATCGTCGACCCGGAGATCACGGGCGAGCCCCACGTGGCGTTCGTGATGCTGGCGCCCGCGAGGTTCCACGTCGTGGCCGTGTCGCAGTCGCGCGGGGTGGTCGTGATGGCCGCGGTCGCCACCGGAGCGGTGAAGCTCGGGTTCGCCCACATGAAGTGCGAGATCTCTTGCACACGGTTGATCGTGACGCTGCCCGTGTCGAGCACGATCGAGTTCGACTCCTGCGATCCGCCCTTGACGCAGAGGTCGACGGTCCAGCCGGGGTTGGCCGTGAAGACGAGCTGCTGTGCCGTCCACGACAGGGTTCCCCACTCGAAGGACATGCTGCCCGAGACGCCGACCTCCTCGCCGATGTTGTACTTCGTGCCGCCGTCGAACAACGGGTCTTGGCTACACGGGCTGTCGGCGGGGTTCGTCGTTCCGCCGCCACCGGTCGTGTGGCCGGAATTGTGGTGGGCGAATGCCGCTCCGGCACCGCCGAAGCTCATTCCGAGCGCGAGAAAGGCGGCAGTCGCTGCCGCGAGGATGCGCGTACGCAACATTAGATGCTCCTGGGGGTCGGAGCCGAAAGACCGTAGGCACAGCAGCGCCACGAGAGATTCGGGTTTTCGGGTGTTCGGGTGCAGGGGTGTTCGGGGGGTTCTGCGCGCAGCCCCCGGCGAACGTCGGGTGTACCGGGCCTGCGTCGTCGAAGATTACTCCCCGGTTGGGATCTTCGTCACGATAGACAGACGGGTCTACCCGTCCTTCGGGAATGCCCCCGACCTAGTGGACGAACTCCAGAAGATCGAGGCCGAGCGTGCGGAGAGCATCCATCACCCGCAGTCGGCGCGGGAGGTCGGTGTCGTCGAAATGCACCGACACGGCGTAGGCCAGACCGGCGCGCGGGCCGCGCAGGATGCCGGCCTCGCTGCGCACACCGGCGTCGGTTCCGGTCTTGTTGACCATCCACGTGTTGTGCTCGACGCCGCGGTGCGCGAGCGGGTCGCGGCCGAACGCGCTCGCGACCATCGAGAGATCGGCGTTGAGCGAGAGCCAGCTCAGCACGCGCTGGCTTGTCGTGGGATCGATGATGTGCCCGTTGGCGAGCGCCTGGAAGAGCCAGGCGAGCTCGGCGGTCGACCCGACCGACAGCTGCGGAGCGTCATCCGGGCCGCGCACGTCGCGCACGCGGTCGAGCAGCGCCGTGCGCACGAGGCCGAGCCGCTCGGTGCGCGAGCGCACCGCGTCGAGCCCCACCTGGCGCAGCAGCACGTTCGTGGCGAGGTTGTCGCTCGTCGCGCCGACGAGGGCGGCGAGGTCGGCGATCGGGAACGCCGGCGCCTGCAGGTGCTGCCAGATGCCGCTGTCAGCCACGGCATCGTGGGCGGTGCGGTCGGCGATCGCGAAGTCGCTCACCGTGCGCTCGGTCAGGCGCGCGCTGACCTCGATGAGCAGCAGGATCTTGCCGATGCTCGCCGTCGGCAGCACGATGCGCTCGTCGACCGCGAAGACGCTCTCGCCCGACTCGATGTCGACCACGGCGACCGACACCCGTGCGCCCTCGTAGGCCACCGCGCCGAGAGCGCGATAGGCGGGCCGGAAGCTCGGCTGCCGCACCTCGGCCAGATGGCGCGCCCGATAGGGGGCGCCCGCTCGGTCGCCCCGGTCGCGCAGCAGCGGGCCGTCTACCAAATGGTGACCCGCTCGTCGGGGGCCAGCCAGAGCGCGTCGTCCGGGCCGACCTCGAACGCGTCGTAGAACGCATCGATGTTGCGCACGATCTGGTTGCACCGGAACTCGTTGGGCGAGTGCGGGTCGATCGAGAGCAAGCGCAGCGCCTCCTCCGGTCGGATCGCGATCTGCCAGGCCTGCGCCCACGAGAGGAAGAACCGCTGGGCGGCCGTGAGCCCGTCGATCACCGGCGGCTCGGCGCCGTCGAGCGAGAGCAGGTAGGCCTTCCACGCGATGCCGAGCCCGCCGAGGTCGCCGATGTTCTCGCCGATCGTCAGCGCGCCGTTCACGTGGTGACCCGGCGTCTCGGCCGGTTCGAGCGCGTCGTACTGGGCGATGAGGGATGCGGTGCGCGCCTCGAACGCGGCGCGATCCTCTTCCGTCCACCAGTCGTGCAGTCGCCCGTCGCCATCGAAGCGCGAGCCCTGGTCGTCGAACCCGTGCCCGATCTCGTGGCCGATGACCGCGCCGATGGCGCCGTAGTTGGCCGCCGCATCCCGCCCCGCATCGAAGAAGGGGTACTGCAGGATCGCCGCCGGGAAGACGATCTCGTTGAAGCCGGGGTTGTAGTAGGCGTTGACCGTCTGGGGCGTCATGAACCACTCGTCGCGGTCGATCGGCGCACCGATCTTGCGCAGCTCGCGCTGGAACTCGAACTCGCCCGCCGCCTGCACGTTCGCGAGCAGGTCGTCGGCGCTGATCTCGAGCGCGCTGTAGTCGCGCCAGCGCACCGGGTAGCCGATCTTCGGGGTGAACGTCGAAAGCTTGTCGAGGGCGCGCTCGCGCGTCGCCGGAGTCATCCACTCCAGGCCCTCGATGCTCTGCCGGTAGGCCTCGATGAGGTTCGCGACGAGGTCATCCATCGCCGCCTTCGCCTCGGGGCGGAAGTGCCGATCGACGTAGGCCTGCCCGACCGCCTCGCCCATGGCGCGCTCGACGAGCGAAACGCCGCGCTTCCAGCGGGCGCGCAGCTCGGGCGCCCCGGTGAGGGTGCGGCCGTAGAACGCGAAGTTCTCGTCGACGAACGCGCTCGACAGGTAGGGCGCCATCGACCGGATGATCGAGAACCGCAGCCAGTCGCGCCAGTCGTCCAGCGCGCGGCCGGTGAGCTCGGCGGCGAGGCCGTCGGTCACGTCGGGCTGCCGCAGCACGACCTCGGCGAGTGCCGCGGCGGGAATGCCGTAGCCGTCGCGCCACAGCGCGAGGTCGACGCCGGCGCCGTCGGCACCAGCGGCGCGGCCCGCCCACTCGTCCCACGTCGCGAGGTTGTAGGTGGCCTGGGCGTCGCGGTTGCGCACCTTGTCCCAGTGGTGGGCGGCGATCGCGGTCTCGAGCGACACAACACGGTCGGCACGGGCGGCCGCGTCGTCGAGGCCGGCGAGGGCCAGCATCCGCTCGATGTGAGCCCGGTAGGCGGCGCGGGTGTCGGCGTGCGCGTCCTCCCGGTAGTACGACTCGTCGGGCAGGCCGATGCCGCCCTGCTCGACGAAGACGAGGTAGCGCTCGGGGTCGCCGGGGTCGTTGTCGACGAAGAGCTGCACGAAGCCCGCGATGCCGCGCCGCTCGAGGCTGCCGACGGTCGTGAGCAGGGCATCCGTCGAGTCGATCGCGTCGACCTCGGCCAGCAGCGGGGCCAGCGGGGCCGCGCCGAGCGCCTCGATGCGCGCCTCGTCCATGAAGCTCGCGTAGAGATCGCCGACCTTCCGCTCGGGTGTTCCGGGCTCGGCCGCCTGGGCCTGCTCGATGATCTCCTTGACTGCCTTCTCCGCCTCCTCCGCGAGGATCATGAACGAGCCGTACCGCGCCTTGTCGGCCGGGATGGGCGTGCGGGCGACCCAGCGGCCGTTGACGTGCCGGTACAGGTCGTCCTGCGGACGGATGGCGGGGTCGAGTTCGTCGCGGTCGATGCCGCTCGCGAGGGCCTGAGTCACGCGGGGAAGCCTAGTCGGGCGAACGCGGAGGAACCATGGCGAGACCGGCCACGACCGCGACGGCCGCGAGACCCGCGAGCGCGGCGGTCGCGGCACCCAACGGCGCGATGGTGCCGAGCAGCCCCGCGACGGGGTAGGTCACGGCGTACCAGGCGTGCGAGGTCGAAAACCGGGCGGCGAACACCGCCGCGTGCTGATCGGCAGCCACCTCGGTGCGGATCAGGCGGGCGCTCGGGGTGCTGATGGCGCTGCTGGATGCTCCGAGCACCGCCCAGAGCGCACCGATGCCGAGCACGCTCAACCCGTCGAGCAACGCCGCCGCGGCCGTGCCGGCGAGCACCAAGGCGGCGACTCCCGCGCCGAGCAGCATGACGGTGGTGTCGCGCAGGCGCCGCAGCAGGGCGGGCAGCGCGACCGCGACCGCGATGGAGCCGAGGCCGAAGGCGACGAGCACCGCCGCGAGCGCCGCCGAGGGGTCAGCAGGGTCGGCGCCCGCGTCGATGAGCAGCACGACGCTCGACACGAGCACGGTCGCGTAGATGGTGGCGGTCGCGGCGTCGAGCACGGCGGCGAACCGGGGGCCGGGGGTGCGCGCCAGAACTCA
>OFDC01000752.1_pt1 | contig 21260 bp, 20 predicted proteins | sample 1520941 | NCBI WGS metagenome assembly OFDC01 (sample SAMEA94258168, study PRJEB24077) | hot springs metagenome | biome: Aquatic biome; feature: Water | place: India | collected 2012-12-06 | depth 5 m | reverse complement strand
CCGCGATGCCGGCCGAGCCGTTGACGAGCAGGTTCGGGAACCGCGCCGGCAGGACGACGGGCTCCTCGGAGCGGCCGTCGTAGTTGGGCTGGAAGTCGACGGTCTCCTCTTGGATGTCGCGCACCATCTCCATGGCCAGCGGCGCCATCCGGCACTCGGTGTACCGCATGGCGGCGGCGGAGTCGTTGCCCGGCGAGCCGAAGTTGCCCTGGCCCTGGACGAGCGGCGCGCGCATCACCCACGGCTGGGCGAGGCGGACGAGGGTGTCGTAGATCGCCGTGTCGCCGTGGGGGTGGTACTGACCCATCACGTCGCCGACGACACGCGAGCACTTCGAGAAGCCGCGGTCGGGGCGGTAGCCCCCGTCGTACATCGCGTAGAGCACGCGACGGTGCACCGGCTTGAGGCCGTCGCGTACGTCGGGCAACGCGCGGCCGACGATGACCGCCATCGCGTAGTCGATGTAGGCGCGCTGCATGGAGGTCTGCAGCTCGATGGGCTCGATCCGGCCGCCGGGGGCGTTGGCGTCGTCGGTGGGGGTCTCGGTCACGATTCGTCTTTCTTGCCGTGTCTATCGGAAGTTCTAGATTCCGGGATAGTCGTCTCGAGACGGTCGCTGCGCGACCTCCTCGACGTCCGGGTCAGATATCGAGGAATCGGACGTCCTTGGCGTTGCGCTGGATGAAGGAGCGCCGCTGCTCGACGTCCTCGCCCATCAGGATCGAGAAGATCTCGTCGGCCTGCGCGGCGTCGTCCAGGGTGACCTGGAGCATCAGGCGCTGCGACGGGTCCATCGTGGTCTCCCACAGCTCCTTCGCGTTCATCTCGCCGAGACCCTTGTAGCGCTGGACGGGGTTCTCCTTGGGCAGCTTCTTGCCCTGCCCGAGACCGTCGCGCATGAGCGCGTCGCGCTCGGAGTCGGAGTAGACGAACTCGTGCTCGTGCGGCTTGTTCCAGCGCAGGCGGTAGAGCGGGGGCTGGGCCATGTAGACGTAGCCGAGCTCGATGAGCGGGCGCATGAAGCGGAAGAGGAGCGTCAGCAGCAGGGTGTTGATGTGGTGGCCGTCGACATCGGCGTCGGCCATCAGCACGACCTTGTGGTAGCGCAGCTTGGCCTCGTCGAACTCCTCGTGGATGCCCGTGCCGAGCGCGCTGATGATCGACTGCACCTCGGCGTTGCCGAGGACCTTGTCGATGCGAGCCTTCTCGACGTTGAGGATCTTGCCGCGGATCGGGAGGATCGCCTGGATCCGCGGGTCGCGGCCCTGACGCGCCGAGCCGCCGGCGGAGTCACCCTCGACGATGAAGACCTCGCACTCCTCGGGGTTCGTCGACTGGCAGTCGGAGAGCTTGCCGGGAAGGCTGCCGCCGCCGAGCAGGCCCTTGCGGCCACGGGCCAGGTCGCGCGCCTTGCGCGCGGCGATCCGGGCGGTCGCGGCGGCCTGCGCCTTGCGGATGATCTCCTTGCCCTCGCCAGGGTTCTGCTCCAGCCAGGCGCCCAGCTGGTCGTTGACGACCGACTGCACGAAGCCCTTGGCCTCGGTGTTGCCGAGCTTGGCCTTGGTCTGGCCCTCGAACTGCGGCTCGCCGATCTTGAGGCTGATGATGGCGGTCAGGCCCTCGCGGATGTCGTCACCTGTGAGCCTGTCCTCCTTCTTCTTGATCAGGCCCCACTCCTCGCCCCACCGGTTGACCAGCGTGGTGAGCGCGGAGCGGAAGCCCTCCTCGTGCGTGCCGCCCTCGGGGGTGTTGATCGTGTTGGCGAAGGTGTGCACCGACTCGTTGTACGACGACGCCTGCCACTGCATGGCGACCTCGAGGCTCATCGGGTTCGGGACGTTGTCGCCGGTCTCGGCCTCGAAGGGGATGATCGAGCTGATCGGGGTCTTGCGGCGGTTGAGGAAGTCGACGTAGTCGGCGAGACCGCGCTCGTACTGGAAGACCTGCTCCAGCGCCTTGTGGCCGTCGACGTCGGTGGCGTGGACCTCCGTCGCAGCAGCAGCCACCCCCTCGATGTCGCCCGTGCTGTCCTCGACCGCGTCGGCGAGCTCCTCGGCCTTGGGCCGGGCGTCGCGCAGCACGATCTTGAGGCCCTTGTTGAGGAAGGCCATCTCGCGGAAGCGGCTCGAGATCGTCTCGAGGGTGTAGTCGGTGGTCTCGAAGATCTCGGGCGAGGCCCACCAGGTGACGGTGGTGCCCGTGCGCTCGCCGTCCTCGAGGGCGCGCACCTGGCGCAGGGGGTAGTCGGGGACGCCGAGGGAGAACTCCTGCTCCCACAGGTGGCCGCGGTTCTTGACCTGCAGGTGCAGCCGGTCGGACAGCGCGTTGACCACGGAGGAGCCCACTCCGTGCAGACCGCCGGACACCTTGTAGCCCCCGCCGCCGAACTTGCCGCCGGCGTGGAGCACCGTCAGCGCGAGCGTCGCGGCCGGGATGTCCTGACCCGGCGCGGTGTCGGTCGGGATGCCGCGGCCGTTGTCGGCGACGCTCACCGAGCCGTCGGCGTTGAGGACGACGTCGATGGTGTCGCAGTGGCCGGCGAGGGCCTCGTCGACCGCGTTGTCGACGATCTCCCAGATCAGGTGGTGCAGGCCGCGCTCGCCGGTGGAGCCGATGTACATGCCGGGGCGCTTGCGGACCGCTTCGAGGCCCTCCAGGACCTGGATCGCGGAGGCGTCGTACGCGGGCATCTGCTCGTCACTGGGCACGCGGGGAGACCTCTTTCGCATCGAGAACACACCAACGCCGAAGGCATGGCGAAGGCCGAGTCAGACGTCCCGGAGACGCGTTCCCGGCCAGGAACCCATTCTAGCCCCCTGGACAGCCCAGGGCACGTACCTGCCCCGCGAGGAGGGGACATCTGTGGACGAAACGGGCGTCTCAGCGGCCCAGAAACCCCGATCGGACGCCCGAACAGGGGGTCCGGTGGGTCCCTGTACGTCTCGACCGGCAAAAACCGGCCGGGCCGGCCCCAGGAGGGACCGGCCCGGTGCGGGTCGTGCGGGAGCGCTCGATCAGGGGGCGACGGGCTGCCCGGTGAGCTTCTTGTAGGTGTAGGCCGTGCCGACGAGCGCGACCGGGATCGCGACAAGGAGGCCGACGCCGCACAGGAAGGCGCCGACGGTGATGATCACGCCCGAGACGAGGTACCAGATGATCGTCGAGCCGAAGTTCTTGGTGACCAGCTCGTAGCTCGCCTTGATCGCGTCGACCGGCGCCATGTTCTTGTCGACCACGAAGTAGAGGGAGTAGCTGGTCAGGAAGGCGATGATGATGCCCGGCACGTAGCAGGCGATCATCCCGACCATGACCGCCACGCCCACGATGATGCTCGTGAGCAGGACGGGACCGAGGTTGTCGAACTTGAAGACGTCGGCCGTGCGGAACGGCTGGCCGTTGGTGACGTTGAGCGAGGCGCGGATCATGCCCGCCCCCACGACCTGGGCGTAGATGAAGAAGAGCCCGTAGGTCAGGGCCATCAGCACCATCGTCAGGAAGAAGCCGGCGCCACCGGTGGAGTACTCGAGGCAGTAGCCGAGGTCGGGATCGCGGCGGACGCACTCCGCGTCACCGGAGAGCACGACGAAGACGAGGAAGAAGCCGGCGCCGAGGATCACGACGGCACCCGCGAAGATCGCCAGCGCCGCGATGATCATCTGGCCGGTGTTGGCCTGGAACTTCGACCAGCCGTAGCTGACCGCGGAGCCGACGTCCCACTGGTCCGACTGGTTGCCGAAGCCGCCGCCGGGAGGGCCGCCCTGGGGCGGGCCGCCGTAGCCACCGCCCGGAGGAGGGCCGCCGAAGCCGCCACCCGGAGGGCCTGCCGGAGGCGGAGCGCCGTAGCCGCCACCGGGAGGCGGCGGAGGGGCGGGAGGCTCGTAGTTGCTCATGGCGTTCTCCTCAATGGGGCCGATCGGTCGGCCGTAGTACGGGGGGATGCTCCTGGAAGCAGTGCTGCATAGTAGCGAGATCCAAACCCCGGCGGTGGGAAAGAAATCCCGCGCCGGAGCGGTTCGAATCCTCGCCGCCCGCCCTTGCCGCTCCCTTGCGGCCGCCTTGCGTCCTCAGCCGTAGGTGTCGCGGGGCCCTCGGCCGTCGCGCAACCCGCGTCGACCGTGCTTCCACGACGGTCCGAGCGGTCCGACGACCTCGACGACCGTCACCGTGCCGGCGCCCAGCTCCTGGTTGAGCCGCTGCACGACGGTCGAGGCGAGCAGCCGGAGCTGGGTGGCCCAGGCGGTGGAGTCGGTCCGGACCACCAGGGTGCCGTCGGTGAGCGACTCCGGGGTCGAGTGGGCGCCGATCTCCTCGCCGAGGATCTCCGCCCATCGTCCGAACACCCCGCGCACCTGCAGGTCCAGCGCCCAGCCCCGCTCGCCGATGAGCCGGCCGACCTCGGCGGCGAGGAACTGCGGGTCCCGGCCGTCCGGGTGCGCGCCGCTGAGCTGGGCGTCGCCGCGCCTGCCGCGCGAGCCGGGACGGAAGGTGCCGTTGGGGGACGGCGTCGAGCCGGGCAGTCGACGACCGGGGCGACGGGCGGGCGTCGTACCGGCGCCGGCGGTGCCGAGGGTCTGCGACCGAGCCAGGTCGAGCCCGTCGGGACGGTGCTCCTCCGGGGCGACGGCGTCCTCGGGCACCTCGTCCTCGTCAGGCACGGGTCACCTCCCCGCCGGCGACGTGGAAGGTCGCGCCTCGCAGCGCCTCGGGGACGTCGGCGGCGACCGCTGCCGTCACGAGCACCTGCTCCGCCCCCGCGACCAGCGCCGCCAGCTGCTCGCGCCGCTCGGTGTCGAGCTCGGCGAAGACGTCGTCGAGGATCAGGATCGGGTCGTCGCCGTCGGCGCGCAGCAGGTCGTACGCCGCCAGCTTGAGCGCGAGCGCGAAGGACCACGACTCGCCGTGGCTGGCGTAGCCCTTCACCGGCAGCCGCTGCTCGTCGCCCGGGCCGAGCGTCGTGAGCAGGTCGTCGCGGTGCGGGCCCACGAGGGTCACGCCGCGCTGGATCTCGTCGGGTTGGCGGCGCGCGAGCTCCTCGCGGAAGGCTTCGGCGAGGAGGCTGCGGGGGTCTCGTGACGGTTGCTGCGCAACCTCCTCGACCTCCGGGTCGACCGTGGCGGAGTACTCGATCCGGGCGTCGTCGCGGCTGGCGCCCCGGGCCACGGCCTCGTAGGCCTTCCCCAGGTACGGCGCCAGGTCGGTCGCCAGCTGGCGGCGGGCGCTGAGCAGCTCCGTGCCCGTCGTCACCAGGTGGTCGTCCCAGACCGACAGCGTCGCCAGGGCGGACTCCCGGGCGGAGCCGCGGGCGGCGTACAGGGTCTTGAGCAGGGTGTTGCGCTGCCGGAGCACGCGCTCGTAGTCCGACAGGACGCCTGCGTACCGGGGGGCCCGCAGCACCAGCAGGTCGTCGAGGAAGCGGCGCCGTTGCGAGGGATCGCCCTTCACCAGGGCGAGGTCCTCGGGACTGAAGACGACGGTGCGCACGATCCCGGCCAGGTCGCGCGCCCGCGAGAGCGGCGAGCGGTTGACCCGCGCGCGGTTGGCGCGCCCGGGGTTGAGCTCGACCTCCAGGATCGCGGTGCGCCCGTCGCGGACGACGGCCGCGCGCACCACCGCCTGCTCGGCGCCGGCCCGGATCAGCGGGGCATCGGTCGCGACCCGGTGCGAGGAGAGGCGCGAGAGGTAGTCGATCGCCTCGACCAGGTTGGTCTTGCCCTGGCCGTTGCTCCCGACGAACGCGGTCACGCCGGCCTCGAGCGCCACGTCGACGTCCGCGTACGAGCGGAAGTCATGGAGGCTCAGGTGGGAGACGTGCACCCGACCATCATCCCTCTCTCGGCCTCGTCCCGGAGGTTTCGAGGCTCGGTCGCGGGGCGACCTCGCACCTCAACCACCGGTCGGGTCGTCAGGCGTCGGGGTTCGCCTCGCCACCCGGGGGCGGGTCGGTGTGGACGGCGTGGCCGCCGAACTGGTTGCGCATCGCGGCGACGGCCTTCATCGCCGGGCTGTCGTCCTGACGCGAGGTGAAGCGCGCGAAGAGCGAGGCGGCGATGACGTGCATCGGCACGGCGTTGTCGATCGCGGCCTGCACCGTCCAGCGACCCTCGCCGGAGTCGTCGGCGTAGCCGCGCAGCTGCTCGAGGTGGGTGTCGTCCTGAATCGCCTCGGTGAGCAGGTCGAGCAGCCAGGACCGGATGACGGTGCCGTGGCGCCAGGAGTCGAAGATCTCGGGGACGTTGTCGACGATGTCGACCTTCTCGAGCAGCTCCCAGCCCTCGGCGTAGGCCTGCATCATGGCGTACTCGATGCCGTTGTGGACCATCTTGGCGAAGTGGCCGGCGCCGGGTGCCGTGCCGGCGTGGACCATGCCGCCCTCGTCGGGCTTGAGGGCGTCGAAGGCCGGCTGGACCTTGGCGACGTCGTCAAGCGATCCGCCGAACATCAGCGCGTAGCCGTTCTCCAGGCCCCAGACGCCGCCGGAGACGCCGCAGTCGACGAAGCCGATGCCCTTCTCGGCCAGGGAGGCGGCGTTGATCTCGTCGTCGGTGTACTTCGAGTTGCCGCCGTCGACGACCAGGTCGCCCTCGGAGAGCAGCTCCTTGAGGTCGGCGATCGTGGAGCGGGTCGGGTCACCGGACGGCACCATCACCCAGACGACCTTCGGCGAGGGCAGCGCGTCGACCATCTCGGCGAGGCTGGGGACGTCGGCGAGGTCCGGGTTGCGGTCGTAGCCCACCACCGTGTGCCCCGCGTTGCGGAGCCGGGTGCGCATGTTGCCGCCCATCTTGCCGAGTCCGACGAGTCCGATGTGCATGCGCGAGATCCCCTTCGGTGTCTGGTGGTGCTTGCTGCTTCGATCCTGCCCCGGCGCTGGTGAAGGTGGGGCGGTGAGGTCAGCTGAGCAGGCGGCGCGGCATCAGCAGGTAGCGGAACGAGCCGCCGCCGTCGGGCGACGCCTCGTCACCGGTGCCACTGATGACCACCGGCTTGGACGCCTGGGTGAACGCCAGCTCGACGACGGGCTCGTCGATCGCGCCGAGGCCGTCGAGCAGGAAGGACGGGTTGAAGCCGGTGACCAGGTCCTCGCCGTCGATCTCCGCGGCCACCGACTCGGAGGCCTGGGCGTCGTCGCCCGAGCCGGCGTCGAGGACGAGCGCTCCGTCGCGGAAGCTCAGCTGCACCGCGGTGTTGCGGTCGGCCACGAGCGAGACGCGCTTGACCGACTCGATGAGCTCGGCGCGGTCGATCTTGGCGACGGTGAGCTTCTCGCTCGGGAAGAGGCTGCGGACCTTGGGGAACTCGCCGTCCAGGAGCCGGGTGGTCGTACGACGCACGCCGCCGGGGCCCGTGCCCTCGAAGCCGATGATCCCGTCGCCGGCGCCGGACGCGGACAGCGCGATGGTGACCTCGGGTCCGGCGGTGAGCGACTTGGCGGTGTCGCCGAGGACCTTGGCGGGCACGAGCGCGGCGACCGTGGCGTCGGGGGTGCCGGGGTTCCAGGTCAGCTCGCGCTGGGAGAGGCGGAAGCGGTCGGTCGCGAGCAGCGCGATGGTGTCGCCCTCGATCTCGAGCCGGACACCGGTCAGCACCGGGAGCATGTCGTCGCGGCCCGCGGCGGTGACGGCCTGGGCCACCGCGTGGGCGAAGGCCTCGCTGGAGACCGTGCCGGTCGCGGCCGGCATCTCGGGGATCGTGGGGTAGTCCTCGACCGGCATCGTCTGCAGCGAGAAGCGCGACGAGCCGCAGGTCAGCTGCACCCGCGCGCCGTCGAGGGTCAGGTCGACCGGCTTGTTCGGGAGGCTGCGACAGATGTCGGCGAGCAGCCGACCGCTGACCAGGGCCTTGCCCTCGTCGCTGACCTCGGCGGCCAGGGTCGCGCGGGCCGAGGTCTCGTAGTCGAACGTCGAGAGGATCAGGCCCTCGTCGCTGGCCTCGATGAGCAGGCCGGCGAGCACGGGGGCGCTGGGCCGCACCGGCAGGCTGCGCGCGGCCCAGGCGACGGCGTCGGCGAGCACGTCGCGGTCGACACGGAACTTCACGTCGTACCTCATCACTGGTTCGGTCGGGGGTTGCATCCTGCCATGTCGTCCCTCACCGCGGCACCGGCAGGGAGTCGCAGGATCCGCGGTGGTCGGAACCGGGTGCCGGCGTCGGGATGTGATTCCACAGGTCGAGGCCCAGCAGGAGTTCCGCGAATCGATGAGACATGGATCCGTAGGGAGTAGTCATAGGCTCGGTGGAATCTGTGGAGGACCACCGTCTGTGCAGGTCAGGTGCGGTTTCGTCGGTGCATAAGGGCTGTGGATGAAATCGGGTCGCACGGGGTGCCGCTGGGGAGGACGAGCCGTCTGTGCATCCCCGCCCTGGCGGTTCCACGGAATCCTCCCCGTGTAGTTCGCACAGTTCGACCCGAGTTATCCACAGGCGCGGACGACAAGAACCGGCGACCGTCAGCCCTGGCGGGCGGTCATCTTGACGCGGTTGGTCAGCTCCGAGACCTGGTTGAAGACCGCGCGGCGCTCGCCGAGCAGCGAGTTGATCTTCCGCTCGGCGTACATCACCGTCGTGTGGTCGCGATTGCCGAACTGGGCGCCGATCTTGGGCAGCGACAGACCGGTGAGCTCGCGGCAGAGGTACATCGCGATCTGACGGGCCATGACCAGGTGGCGACCGCGGCTGGGTCCGGTGAGCTCCTCGATCGTGAGCCCGAAGTACGCCGCGGTCTGGGCGATGATCAGCGGCGCGGTGATCTCCGGCTCTCCGCCATCGGGGATCAGGTCCTTGAGCACGATCTCGGCCAGCGTCATGTCGACGTCCTGGCGGTTGAGGTTCGCGAAGGCCGTGACCCGGATCAGGGCGCCCTCGAGCTCGCGGATGTTGGTCTGGATCTTGCTGGCGATGAACTCCAGCACGTCCGAGGGCGCGGTGAGCCGGTCCATCGCGGCCTTCTTGCGCAGGATCGCGATGCGGGTCTCGAGGTCGGGGGCCTGGACGTCGGTGATGAGGCCCCACTCGAAGCGGTTGCGGAGCCGGTCCTCGAGCGCCTCGAGCAGCTTGGGCGGACGGTCGGACGTCAGCACGATCTGCTTGTTGGCGTTGTGGAGGGTGTTGAAGGTGTGGAAGAACTCCTCCTGGGTCTGCGTCTTGCCCGCGAGGAACTGGATGTCGTCGATGAGCAGGACGTCCACCTCGCGGTACTTCCGCTTGAACCGGTCCTGCCGGTCGTCGCGGATCGCGTTGATGAACTCGTTGGTGAACTCCTCGCTCGAGACGTAGCGCACCTTGGAGCCGGCGTAGATCGTGCGGACGTAGTGACCGATCGCGTGCAGCAGGTGGGTCTTGCCGAGGCCGGACTCCCCGTAGACGAGCAGCGGGTTGTAGCTCTTGCCGGGCGCCTCGCTCACCGCGACGGCGGCGGCGTGCGGGAACCGGTTGGAGGAGCCGATGACGAAGGTCTCGAAGGTGTACTTCGGGTTCAGCCGCGACTCACCGGTCGCGGTGGGCGTGGGCGCGGGGATGACGGCCGGTCGCTCAGGCGCGTCGGAGCCGTTGTCGAAGGCCGGACCACTGCTGCGCTGCGCGGGCGATCCGTACGTCGACGAGTCGCCTTGTCGATTTGTCGACAAGTCGCTTTGTGGCTTCGTCGGCTCGCCGTAGCCGGGCTGCTCATAGGCGGGGGCGTCGTCGTACGCGCCGACGGCGTCGTAGCCGGTGTGCTCGAGTGAGCTGTCGACGGTGACGGCCAGCTGGACCTCGTGGCCGAAGCGGTCGGTGAGGGAGTCCTCGAGCTGGCTGCGCAGCCGACCCTCGAGGCGCTTGCGGGTGAAGTCGTCCGGCACGGCGACGATCGCGGTCGTGCCGTGCAGGGTCACCGGCTTGCTCGCCTGGAGCCAGGCGCGCTGGTGGGTCTGGAGGTCACCGACGACCGAGGCCCACTCCCGCTCCAGCCGAGCGGTCGCGCTGTCGGGGTTCGCGGGGCCCGCCGCGTCGACGGGGGCGGGTCGGGGATTCGAGGGCTGATCCGGGTTGCCGGTCACGCCACACACCTCTCGCTGGTTGGTCTGGGTCCACAACTTTGTCCACAGGCTGTGAACCATTGCATCATGGGCGTGGAACTGCTGGGCCGAGGCCGTCCACAGTCCGCGGAATGGAGCTCGTTCCCGCAGGTCAGAGCCACAATGAGGACCGAGACATGGGGGATGCGAGAGCCAGGGGGAGCGGGTTCTGCGGAGCCGGCGGGGAATCCCGGATCGATCGAACCTAACCGGACACGACCCTGTGGATCAACCCGCTATCCACAGGTTTTCCCGGGTTCGGTGGGAAACGGTCCCTGGACCCTGCTCTTGCGGGCGGTCCCGCCGGTTTGACCCGTCCTCCGGGCTCCGCGTACCGTTGATTGGTCAACCGGGGTCGACCGGTGCCGCATGTCCACGACGCAGCTCCATGTCCGGGAGAAGTCCCGGAGCGTCGTGGCTGCGCGGTGCCGGCCGACACGCTCCACGGCTCCTGACCGGAGCCGCTGGCAGGCGCCCGTCGACCCTTCCCGATCATTGCACTGAGAGGCCGATTCGTGAGCAAGCGGACGTACCAGCCCAACAACCGTCGTCGCCACAAGGTGCACGGTTTCCGACTGCGGATGCGCACCCGCGCCGGCCGCTCCATCCTGGCCAACCGTCGCCGGAAGGGCCGCTCGAGCCTGTCCGTCTGAGGACGGCCGGGCGTCCGGGTTGTCCGCCCAGCGGAAACCGCGGGGCTGACCCGTGCTCGACGCCGGCCACCGGCTGAGCGACCCCGAGTCCTTTCGGGCCGCCAGCCGCCGGGGCCATCGGGCCGGGACCCGCACGATCGTCACGCACCTGTTGCTCCCCAGCGAGCAACAGGTCAGTGGCGTGTCCGCGACCGCCGCCCGAGCCGGCTTCACCGTCAGCAAGGCGGTCGGCGTCGCCGTGGTGCGCAACCGGGTCAAGCGACGCCTGCGGCACGCCGTCCGCGAGCGGATCGACGCGCTCCCCGCAGGCTCGCTGCTCGTGGTCCGCGCCCAGCCCGCGGCCGCCGCGGCGTCGTACGCGGAACTGGTGAGCGACCTCGACCGTTGTCTGCAACGCGTGGGCGTGGCGACGGACGTATCCCTGGAGGCCCGATGAAGTGGCTGCTGATCGGCCTCGTGCGCGGCTACCAGCTCCTCATCAGCCCGCTGCTCGGCCAGACCTGCCGGTACTACCCCTCCTGCTCGGCGTACGCCGTCCAGGCGCTGCAGGTCCACGGTGCGGTGAAGGGCACGTGGCTCGCCGTACGGCGCCTGCTGCGCTGCCACCCGTGGTCCCCCGGCGGGGTCGACCACGTGCCGCCGCGTCGTACCCGGGCCGACCGGGCCGGGCACGACCACTCCGGGCACGACCACTCCCCCGAGCGCGCTGAGCGCTCCTCCGCTCTCCTGCCGGCAGCCGCCGGCGGTCATCCCTCCCAGCAAGGAGCCTGATTCGTGGGCATCATCGGCGACATCGGCCACTTCATCATGGTGCCGCTGTACTACGTCATCTCGGCGGTCCTGATCGGCTGGCACGAGCTGATCACCGCCCTCGGGCTCTCCCCCACCGGCGGGCTCTCCTGGGCGCTGTCGATCATCGGCCTGACGCTGGTGATCCGCGCGGCGCTGATCCCGCTCTTCGTCAAGCAGATCAAGTCCAGCCGCAACATGCAGCTGCTGCAGCCCAAGGTGAAGGAGCTGCAGAAGAAGTACGGCCACGACCGGCAGAAGCTGGCCGAGGAGACGATGAAGCTCTACAAGGACGCGGGCACCAACCCGTTCGCGTCCTGCCTGCCGATCCTGCTGCAGATGCCGATCTTCTTCGCGCTCTTCCGGCTGCTCGACCAGGCCGCCCGATCGGACAAGGCCCACGGCTTCCTCGACGAGGAGCGGGCCAAGCAGTTCGGTGACTCCCAGATCTTCGGGAGCATCCCGATCGCCGACTCCTTCTGGGGCTCGCGTACCTGGGGCCCGGAGCCCGAGGGCCTGGTCATGGTGGTGGCGCTGGTCCTGGTGCTGGCGATGACGGCCACGACCTTCTTCACCCAGCGCCAGCTGATGGCGAAGAACATGCCCGCCGAGGCGATGACCGGTCCGTACGCCCAGCAGCAGAAGATGCTGCTCTACATCCTGCCCGTGGCCTTCGGTCTCGGCGGTGTGGCGTTCCCGATCGGCGTGCTCCTCTACTGGACGACCTCGAACCTGTGGACCATGGGCCAGCAGTTCTACGTCATCCGCAACAACCCGGCTCCGGGCACGCCCGCGTTCAAGGCGAAGGAGGACCGGATGAAGGCCAAGGCGGCTCGTCACGGTCACCCCGAGGCCGCCGCGCCGGCGGCCGAGGTCGTCGCCGAGGCCCCCCGGCCCGCGGTGCGCCAGCAGCCGAAGAAGCAGACGCGCTCGCAGCGCAAGAGCACCCCCAAGAGCAACCCGGGTGGTCCGGCGAAGAAGAAGCCGACCGACGGGCAGGACGAGACGACGAACCAGGAAGAAGCCCGATGAGCGCCGAGACCGAATCCCTGACCGACCACAACGACGTGACCGAGGACGTGCCCCAGGACGTGATCGACGACGGGGCCGACGCCGCCGACGCCGCCGAGAGCACCGACCCCGCCGAGGGCACCGAGAGCGCCGGCGGCGACGCCGACAAGATCGCCCGCCTCGAGCAGGAAGGCGACATCGCGGCCGACTACCTCGAGGAGCTGCTCGACATCGCCGACCTCGACGGTGACCTGGACATCGACGTGGAGGCCGATCGGGCCGCCGTGTCGATCGTGGGCGCCGAGCTCACCCAGCTGGTCGGCTCCGACGGCCAGGTCCTGGAGGCGCTGCAGGAGCTGACCCGCCTCGCGGTCTACCGCGAGACCGGCGAGCGCTCGCGGCTGATGCTGGACATCTCCGGCTTCCGCGCCGACAAGCGCTCCCGGCTCACCGCCCTCGGCGCCGAGACGGCGGCCCGGGTGATCGAGACCGGCGAGCCCGTCTCGCTGGACCCGATGTCGCCGTTCGAGCGGAAGATCGTGCACGACGCGGTCGCCGCAGCCGGGCTGCGCTCGGAGTCGGCCGGCGTCGAGCCGCGCCGGTACGTCGTCGTCCTGCCTGCCGACGCCTGAGCGTCGGAGCGGACGCGACGTTTCACGTGAAACACGACGCACCCCCGGTGCCCCCGGATCCTGAGGATCCGTCGGGCCCGGGGGTGACTGCTGTCCCGGACGCGGCCGCGAGCCTGTTCGCCGCCGACCGCCTGCCGATCGCGCAGGCGTACGCCGAGCGCCTTGCCGGCGACGGGGTGGTGCGTGGGTTGATCGGACCGCGGGAGGCGCCGCGGCTGTGGGACCGACACCTGCTGAACTGCGCGCTGCTGGCGCCGGCGCTGCCGGACGGCGCGCGGGTCGCCGACATCGGCTCCGGGGCGGGTCTGCCCGGCCTGGTGCTGGCCATTGCCCGCCCTGACATCGAGATCACCCTGATCGAGCCCCTGCTGCGTCGTACGACCTTCCTCGAGGAGGTCGTCGCCGACCTGGCCCTGTCCCACGTGACCGTGGTCCGGGGTCGGGCCGATGCGCTGCACGGCAAGCAGCACTTCGACATCGTCACCTCCCGGGCGGTGGCCCCGTTGGACCGCCTGCTGGAGTGGTCGATGCCGTTGGTGTCGCCGCATGGTGCACTGCTGGCCATGAAGGGCACCTCCGCTGCCGAGGAGATCGACTCCGCAGGAGCAGTGCTGGACCGGCTCGGGTGTTCGGCCCCCTCGATCGAGACCTTGGGTCTCTCGGGAGCCGACGCCGGGCTGGTCGACCCGATCCGCATCGTCCGGGTGACCTGGGCCGATCCGGCCCGCGTATCGTTGACGTCCCGGCCACAGCGCGAGCCCCGCGGTTCGCGCCCTTCCCGTGGCCGGAGCAAGAGGAGGAAGTCGTGACCGACGGGACATCCCCCGAGGAGTTTTCCACCGGTGGAAGCCGGGACTCTGAGCGTGACCATCCACAGAACACGTCTAGTTATCCACAGGGCTCGTCCCTGGGCGGACTAGGGGCCGGACAGGGTGTTTCACGTGAAACCCAGCTCACCGAGGCGGATGCCGTTTCACGTGAAACAGCCGCCCCTCCTCCCTCGCCGGTGCGCACCGCGGCGCAGCTGGCTGACACTCCCGCCGGCTTCGACGACGACCTGACTCCCCTGGCTCGGGCAGCCCAGGCAACAGTGCTCGTCCGCGCGGGCATCCCGCAGGAGCAGCTGAGCCGGCCCTCGGAGACGCGGATCTTCGTCGTCGCCAACCAGAAGGGCGGCGTCGGCAAGACGACGTCCACGGTGAACCTCGCCGCGGCGCTCACCCAGCTCGGCCAGCGGGTCCTGGTCATCGACCTCGACCCGCAGGGCAATGCGTCGACGGCACTCAACATCGAGCACCGCCAGGGCACGCCGTCCACCTACGAGCTCCTCGTCGACGGTGCCTCGATCGTGGACCTGGCGCGCCCCTGCCCGGACGCCGCGGGACTCTGGGTGGTGCCCGCCACCATCGACCTCGCCGGAGCCGAGATCGAGCTGGTCAGCGTCGTCGCGCGGGAGCAGCGGCTCAAGAAGGCCCTCGACGCCCACCCCCGCATCGGTACGGCGCAGGCCGTGGGCGAGGAGCGCTTCGACTACGTCCTCATCGACTGCCCGCCCTCCCTCGGCCTGCTCACCCTCAACGCCCTGGTGGCCGGCGCGGAGATGCTGATCCCGATCCAGGCGGAGTACTACGCGCTGGAGGGGCTGGGTCAGCTGCTCGCCACGGTCGACATGGTGCGCGCCCACCTCAACCCCGACCTGGCCGTCTCCACCATCGTGCTGACCATGTACGACGCCCGCACGCGCCTCGCCGCCGGGGTCGCGCAGGAGGTCCGGGAGCACTTCGGCGACCAGGTGCTCAAGACGGCCATCCCCCGCTCGGTGCGGGTCTCGGAGGCGCCGTCGTACGGACAGACCGTGATGACCTACGACCCCGGCTCCCCCGGCGCCCTCAGCTACCTCGAGGCGGCCCGTGAGATCGTCGTCCGCGGGAGTCTCTCGTGAACGCCGCGGGTCCCCGTCGGGGTCTCGGCCGGGGCCTGGGGTCGCTGATCCCGACCGCTCCGCCGGCCCCCGCCCCGAACGGCGACGCAGAGTCAGCCGCAGCCGGAGTTGTCAACCGCAGCGACCACAATTCGGACCTTTCCGCTGGAGCGCCTGCCAGCGGATCGGCGGACCTGGGGTCCACTGACGCTGCCAACGGCGCTCAGAGCGCCGATTCGGGTCTGCAGGCCGTCGAGGGGGCGTTCTTCGCCGAGCTGCCGGTCGAGCAGATCCGGCCCAACGCGGTGAACCCGCGGACGGTGTTCGACGAGGACGCGATGGCCGAGCTGGTCCACTCGATCAAGGAGATCGGCCTCCTCCAGCCCGTCGTGGTGCGCAAGTCGGGTGAGGACACCTACGAGCTGGTGATGGGCGAGCGCCGGTGGCGGGCGACGCAGTTGGCCGGCCTGGCGACGATCCCCGCGATCGTCCGCGAGACCGACGACACCGACATGCTCCGGGACGCACTCCTGGAGAACCTCCACCGCAGCAACCTCAACCCGCTCGAGGAGGCTGCGGCGTACCAGCAGCTGCTCGAGGACTTCGCCTGCACCCACGACGAGCTCGCCCAGCGGATCGGCCGCTCGCGGCCCCAGATCAGCAACACGCTGCGGCTGCTGAAGCTCTCCCCCGCCGTCCAGCGCCGGGTGGCGGCGGGCGTGCTCTCTGCGGGTCACGCGCGAGCGCTGCTCGGTGTGCCGGACGCCGAGCTGCAGGATCGGCTCGCGCAGCGGGTGGTCGCCGAGGGCATCTCCGTGCGGGGGCTCGAGGAGATCGTCGCCGTGGGCGAGCTGGGCGGCGCGGCGCCCCGGGCGCAGCGGGCCAAGCCGAAGGCGCCCGGGCTCGCGGAGCTGTCGGAGCGGCTGGGCGATCGCCTGGAGACCCGGGTCAAGATCGACCTCGGCAAGGCCAAGGGCCGGATCAGCATCGAGTTCGCCAACACCGGCGACCTGCAGCGCATCGTCGACCTGATCGACCCGCGCAACCGGGACGACCGGCCGATCTGACGCTCAGCAGGCCCCGGCATCGTCGGCGGGGGCCTGCTGACCTGCGCAGACGTCATTTGTCGACATAGCGACAGGTCGATGTGTCGCTATGTCGACATTCAGCACTCGGTCAGGCGCGGAGATGGTGTTTCACGGGAAACATCGCCGCACCGACGGCTGGTGCGGAGCTCAGCCCTTCTTCTCGGCGCGCTGCGCCGCACGGCGCGCGGCCCGCTCGCGGAGCTCCACCTTGTCGAGCTCATCGGCCCTCTCCGGCGTCGGCGCGGAGCCGCCGAAGCGGGCGGGGATCCACCAGGAGCCCGGCGCCTTCTCGTCGTCGGGGTACTCCGCGATGACCTCGTCCAGCATCTTCTTCATGGCGACGCGCAGCTGCTCGGTCTCCGCGACGACGTCCTCGCCCGTGGGGTACATCGGCTCGCCGACCTTGACGATGATCGTCTTGGGGGAGCGGGAGAAGTCCTTGGGGTGGTCCTTGGTCATCAGCCGGTGCGCTCCCCAGACGATGACCGGGATGAGCGGGACGCCGGCGTCGGCGGCGATCCGTGCCGCGCCGGACTTGAGCTCCTTGATCTCGAAGGAGCGCGAGATCGTGGCCTCCGGGTAGATGCCCACCACCTCGCCCGCCCGGAGGTACGCGAGCGCGTCCTTCATCGACTGCACGCCCGAGGCGCGGTCCACACGGATGTGGTGGAAGGAGCGCAGCAGGTGACCCACGCCCGCCTTGTCCATCATCTCCTTCTTGATCATGAACCGGACCAGCCGCTTGCGGGGCTCCGCGCCGGCGCCGGCGTAGATGAAGTCGATGTAGCCGGTGTGGTTGATCGCGAGGAGGGCGCCGCCCTTGCGGGGGATGGACTCCGCGCCGGAGACGACGACCCGCTGGCGCATCAGCTTGAAGAGCGCCTTGGCGGTGTGGATGACGGGCGGGTAGGTGATGTCGAGCACCGCCCGATCCTCTCAGGCCCCGAGCTTGCGCGCGACAGGGTGTCCGGGGCCGACGGAGCCCGGGTCGACGGCGCCCGGGAGGAGCAGGGGCAGCGCTGCAGAGGTCGCCGGGTCAGCGACGGGTGGCGAGGAAGTCCGCGATCCGGCCGATGGCCTCCTCCAGGACGTCGACGTCCGGGAGGGTGACCAGGCGGAAGTGGTCGGGCGCGAACCAGTTGAAGCCCGTGCCGTGGGTGACCAGGATCTTCTTCGCGCGCAGCAGGTCGATGACGAACTGCTCGTCGTCGTCGATCGCGTAGACCTCGGGGTCCAGGCGCGGGAAGCAGTAGAGGGCCCCGCGCGGTCGCACCGAGGAGACGCCGGGGATGTCGTTGAGCAGCCGGTCGGCGAGCATGGCCTGCTCGTAGAAGCGACCACCGGGGACGATGAGCTCGTTGATCGACTGGTAGCCGCCGAGAGCGGTCTGGATGGCGTGCTGAGCCGGGACGTTGGCGCACATGCGCATGTTCGAGACCAGGGTGAGGCCCTCGAGGAACTCCCCGGCGATCTCCTTGGGACCCGACACCATCACCCAGCCGGCGCGGTAGCCGCAGACGCGGTAGGCCTTGGACAGGCCGCTGAACGTCAGGCAGAGGACGTCGTTGCCCGCCGCCGCGGCGGCGTGGTGGTGCACCGCGTCGTCGAAGAGGATCTTCTCGTAGATCTCGTCCGCGAAGACGACGAGCTGGTGGCGTCGGGCGATGTCGACGAGCTTCTCGACCATCTCCTTGCTGTAGACGGCACCTGTGGGGTTGTTGGGGTTGATGATGACCAGGCCGTGGGTGTTCTCGGTGATCTTCGACTCGATGTCGGCGAGGTCGGGCATCCAGCCGTTCTCCTCGTCGCACCGGTAGTGCACGGGGTGGCCGCCCGACAGCGACACCGCCCCCGTCCACAGCGGGTAGTCCGGAGCCGGCACGAGGATCTCGTTGCCGTCGTCCAGGAAGGCCTGGAGCACCATCGAGATCATCTCGGAGACGCCGTTGCCGATGAACACGTCCTCGACGTCGGTGCCCTTCAGGCCCCGCGACTGGTAGTACTGCGCGACCGCGGTGCGCGCGGAGTAGATGCCGCGGGAGTCGCTGTAGCCCTGGGCCTCGGGCAGGTGGTGGATGACGTCGGCGAGGATCGCCTCGGGAGCCTCGAAGCCGAACGGTGCGGGGTTGCCGATGTTGAGCTTGAGGATGCGGTGACCCTCGGCCTCCAGCCGCTGCGCCTCGACGAGGATGGGTCCCCGGACGTCGTAGCGGACATTGCGCAGCTTCTGGCTCTGGCGGATCTTCCTCACGAGGAGCATTCTCGCAGGTGAGCGCCACCGAGATTCCGACAGGAGGCGAGATGACCCGCACCACCGTCCCGCTGACCCTCGACCTGCTCGAGGAGCTGGACCCGCCCTGCCGCACCTGCCTGTTCTGGGAGCGCGAGCCGGTCCACCGCGCCGGGCTCGACCCGGAGCAGCGCGCCCGTGACAAGGAGACGTGGTACTCCGAGGTGCTGCGCGAGTGGGGGTCCTGCGGCCGGATCGCCCTGGTGGACGGCGAGCCGGTCGGTCAGCTCGTCTACGCCCCGGCCGCCTTCGTGCCCGGCGCGGCGGCCTTCGCGACCGCGCCGGTGTCCGCCGACGCCGTGCTCATGACCACGGCATGGGTGCGTCCCGACCTCGCCGGGACCGGTCTGGGCCGACTGCTGGTGCAGGGCATGGCGCGCGACCTGGTGGGCCGCGAGGGGGTGCGCGCGGTCGAGGCCTTCGCGCGGACCGGGCGCCCGCCGCGCGGCGCCGGGCCCGAGTGCGTCGTACCCGTGCAGTTCCTGGCCCGGGTGGGCTTCAAGACCCACCGCGCACACCCGCTCACCCCGCGCATGCGGATGGAGATGCGCTCGCTGGTCACCTGGCGCGACGAGATGGAGGCGGCCTGGGAGCGGATCGTGGGCGCCGTACGACGTCCGACGCACTCGCCTGCGCCCGTCAGCCGGGAAGCACGAAGCCCCCGTCCGTGAGGACGGGGGCTGGTGCGGTGAGCGCGAGGGCTGCGGTGGTCTCGTGACGGTCGCTGGGCGACCTCCTCGACCTCCGAGGGCTACGCGTCGATGAACTCGGAGAGCTCCTTGAGGATCGCGGCCTTGGGGCGCGCGCCGACGATGGTCTTGACGACCTCGCCACCGGAGTAGACGTTGATGGTCGGGATGCCGGTGACGCGGTACGACGCCGGGGTGACCGGGTTCTCGTCGACGTTGAGCTTCAGGAAGGTGACCTTGTCACCGTGCGCGCCGGCGATCTCGTCGAGGATCGGAGCGACCTGGCGGCACGGGCCGCACCACTCGGCCCAGAAGTCCACGAGGACGGGCTTGTCGGACTTGAGGACCTGGGCCTCGAACTCGGCGTCGGTCACGGCTGCGATGTTGTCGGCCACGGGGGCTCCCCTTCGGATTTGTCGAACGAAACGTCTGCTGTCCAGAACCTACGACGGCCCTGGTTCATTCCCCGCGCGTCGCGTCAGGCGGTGGCGGCGGCGGGCGCGCCGGCGGTGAGCGCGAGGTGGTCGAGGTCGGCGAGGTAGCGCTCGGCGTCCAGCGCCGCGGCGCAGCCGGTGCCGGCCGCGGTGATGGCCTGGCGGTAGGTGTGGTCGACCAGGTCGCCGGCCGCGAAGACACCGGGCAGGTTGGTGGCCGTGGTGCCGTTCTCGACCAGCACGTAGCCGTTCTCGTCGAGGTGCACCTGCCCGTGGAGCAGCTCCGAGCGCGGGATGTGGCCGATGGCCACGAACAGGCCGGTCGCCGGCAGCTCGCTGGTCGCGCCGGTCACGGTGTCGCGCAGCGTCAGCGACTCCAGCGACTCCGCGCCGTTGATGGTCTCGACGACGGAGTTCCAGATGATCTCGATCTTGGGGTCGGCGAAGGCCCGCTCCTGCATGATCTTGGAGGCGCGCAGCTCGTCGCGGCGCACGATGAGGGAGACCTTGGAGCCGAACCGCGAGAGGAAGGTCGCCTCCTCGACGGCCGAGTCGCCGCCTCCGACGACGGCGATGTGCTGCTCGCGGAAGAAGAAGCCGTCGCAGGTGGCGCAGTAGGAGACGCCGCGGCCGGAGAGTCGCTCCTCGTCCGGCAGGTCGAGCTTGCGGTAGCCCGAGCCCGTCGCAAGGATCACGGCCTTCGCGGTGTAGGTGTCGGTCGCGGTCTTGACGACCTTGACCGAGCCCGTGAGGTCGACCTCGACGATGTCGTCGGCGATCAGCGCGGCGCCGAAGCGCTCGGCCTGGGCCCGCATCTCGTCCATCAGGGCGGGGCCCTGGATGCCGTCGCGGAAGCCGGGGAAGTTCTCCACCTCGGTGGTGGTCATGAGCGCGCCGCCCGCGGTGACCGAGCCCTCGAAGACCAGCGGCTCGAGCTGGGCGCGCGCCGCGTAGATCGCGGCGGTGTAGCCGGACGGGCCGGACCCGATCACGATGACGTTGCGGGGCTCGGTGGTGGTCGAGGTGGACTCGGACATGGGACTCCCCAAAGCGGTGGAATGGAACATCTCAGGAACCCGATCGTAGGCGTCGGCATTCCCGCGTCTCACTCGGTGGTGGCGAGGGTGGTGGAGTGCAGGACGTCGCCCGTTCCGCAGGCGAGCACCTCGGCGGCCTGGGTGGACCCGACGGGCTCACGGAAGGCGACCACGGCGGGCTGTCCGGCGTACTCGACCCCGACGAGGTAGCCGGGCCCGAAGGCGGCCGGCTCGCACATGAAGTCGGCCGGGGCGGTGAGCGTGGGCTCGGCGTAGTCGGCCTCTGCCGCCCGCGGGAGCGTGACGTGCTGCAGGGCGACGAGGTCCTCGCGCAGGCGATCGGGCCGCACCTCGCGCAGCGGCCCCTCGCTGACGATCCGGCGCGGGGCGACCTTCAGGCCGCTGGTCAGCTCGTCGGTCGTGTCCTCGGGAGCCGCCGCGGGCGGGGCGTCCTCGGCGTCCTCGCGCTCCGACCTCGCGTCCGAGTCCGCGACGGCGCCGCCCTCGTCGCTGCGGGCGGGGTCCTCCTCGGCCATCTCGTTGGCGGCCGTCACGTCGTCGGAGCCCTGGTGCGTCACGCCGTTGATGGCGCCGACGCCGACGCCGATGGCGACCACGGCGGCGGCGGCGCCGAGCAGCACCCGCACGCGCACCCGCCGCCGCC
>OFDC01000751.1_pt1 | contig 21262 bp, 19 predicted proteins | sample 1520941 | NCBI WGS metagenome assembly OFDC01 (sample SAMEA94258168, study PRJEB24077) | hot springs metagenome | biome: Aquatic biome; feature: Water | place: India | collected 2012-12-06 | depth 5 m | reverse complement strand
ATGCCACCAGCGGCGTTGCAAACGATGTGCCGCGCACTTTCACCCGCCGCCCCGCCGCATTGGTCGCCGCGATGTCGGCCCCCGGCGCGGCATAGTCGAGGTGCAGCGCCCGCCCCGCCTCGATCAGCGCGCGGTTGCGCCCGTCCACCGCGGTCACCGCGATCACGCCGGGGTAGGATGCAGGATAGGAAGGCGGCGCGGCGGGGCCATCGTTGCCCACCGCGGCCACGATCACGTGGCCCCGGGCCACCAGGGACCGCGTCGCCCGCTCCAGCAGCGCGTTGGGCGGGCCGACGAGACTGATGTTGATGACGGCGACCCCTTCGCGGGCCATCCACGCCATCGCTCGCACCACGTCCTCGGTGGCGCCGCCGGTGGGCTGCTCGCAGTACACATCGGCCGCGAACAAGGTGGCCCCGGGCTGCACGCCGCGGAAGCCGCCTTCGCGCCCCACCAGCAGCGACGCCACGGCCGTGCCGTGGCTGCTCGGGTGCTCGCGGCCCCCGCACCCCCAGGTCGTCACCTGCGCGCTGGCGAGCGCCGCGTGCCGGCGGTCGATGCCGCCGTCGATCAGGCCCACGACCCGTGCGGTGGTGACGCCTCGCGTCGTGCCGGACGGGGGCACGGGGTGCGCCACGGTGGCCGTCCCACCGGCGGGCAGGTAGACATGGTTGAAATCCACCGGCGCGTCCGGATCGATCGCCCGCAGCCGCTGCGCTGCCTCTGCGGTGGCCATCCCGGCCGGAGGGCGCAGCACGTGCTGGCGCAGCTCCAGCTCCGACAGGTCCTGCTCGCGCAGCACGATGAATCCCTGCGCACGCGCCGCCTGGAGGGCGTCGGGTGTGGGGGACACCCACAGCAACTCCGCGCGTCGCATGAGCCGGCCCGCGGGATCGGTCTCGAGCAGCTCGGGATGGCGGCGCAGCAGCGTGCGCTGCAGGTCGAGTCGCTCGGTCAGCAGCGGCGCGAGCGGCCGCAGCACGTCCTGCGCGAGGGGGCCGGCTGAAGGCAACGCCGGCAGGTTCACCGAGGGCAGGCGCAGCTGCGCCAGCGCGGGCCCGGCCAACAGCAGGGCGGCGATCGCGCACAGTCGCGCGGCGAGACGGCGCCGCTGGCGGGGTCGGAAGGCGGCAGGAAAGAGGGAGGAGGGCGTCATGGGCTGCAGGGAACAACGCGCGAGCCCTGGAAGAAAATCCGCGCCCCGAACGTTGTACCGGTGTCGATGGCAGATTCTCAGTCCGATGTGCGTTCCCAGATCGCGGCCCTGCTGCCGCGGCTGCGTCGCTTCGGCCGCACGCTGGTGCACTCGCGGGAGGATGCGGACGACCTGGTGCAGATGGCGGTGGAAAAGGCCCTGACCCGCACCGACCAGTGGACGCCTGGAACGCGTCTGGACAGCTGGATGTTCAGGATCATGCAGACCACCTGGATCGACGAACTGCGCACACGTCAGCGGCGCGGCCAGACCTTCGTGCCGGAGGAGGAGGGCGAACACGTCGGCATCGATCCCGGCCCGGCTCGGCTCGACGCGATCGCGGTGCGCAAGGCGGTGGCGTGCCTGGGCGACGACCAGCGCCTGGTGGTGGGCCTGGTGCTGGTGGAGGGGCTGTCCTACCAGGAAGCCGCCGACGTGCTCGGCATCCCGGTGGGCACACTGACCAGCCGACTGGCACGCGCGCGCGACGCGCTGCAGGGCATGCTCGGAGATCCGCGGGCATGACGACCTGGACCGACGAAGAGCTCATGGCCTACGCCGACGGGCAGCTGGGCGGCGAGCGCGGCGCGCAGCTGGCGGCGGCGCTGCGGGGGGATGCGGCCTTGCGGGAGCGCGTCGACGCGATGGCTGGGCAGCGGCGCCGTGTGGCGGATGCCTTTGCCGACGTGCTCGACGAGCCGGTGCCGGATCGGCTGCAGGCGCTGCTCGCGACGCCGACGGCGGCGCCTTCGGTGACGGACCTCGCCACCGCACGTGCTCGTCGGGAGGCATTGCGGCGAACGCCGTCGGGCTGGGCGTGGTGGGGCGGGATGGCGGCCAGCCTCGCGCTGGGTGTCGCCCTGGGCCTGCAGTGGGCCGCGCACGACGGCGCGGATGCACTGCTCGACACGGCCGGGGGTCGGCTGGTCGCCGGGCCGCCATTTGCGAAGGCGCTCGGCGAGCAGCTGGGTTCGGACACGGGGGGCGCCATCGCGGTGCGCCTGAGCTTCATCGCGAGCGATGGGCGCTATTGCCGCACCTTCGACACCCGACAGGTGGCCGGCCTGGCCTGCCGCGAGGCGGCAGGATGGGTGGTTCAGACGACGGTGACGGCCGACACGGGCCCCGGCACGGGCGCCATGCGCCAGGCCGGCAGCGCCCTGCCGCGCGCGGTGCTGGACGCGGTCGACGACAGGATCGAAGGCCAGGCGCTGAACGCCGAGCAGGAGCGCGCCGCACGGGCACAGGGCTGGCGGCGCTGAGCGGGCGCGCACGCGTCGGCGCGCGACACCCTCAAACAGCGTCAGGGCGGGACGGCAGGGCTGGGGACCGTGCGGCCGCCGGCGGCTCCTCGCCGCCCTGCAGTCCCCACCGGTCCCAGTCCTCCCCGAACAACTCCACCGGGTGCGGGGTGCGCACGCTGCCGTTGCCGCAGCGCAGGTCCTGCGCCGGGCAGTACAGGTCGCACCCCCAGCACAGCCGCTCGGGGTGCGCGGGATGGATCGGGAAGCGCCGGGCCATCCCTGCCGCCGTCAATGCTTGCCGCCTTCGTGCGCGGCGACCTGCTTGTCGGTGCTCAGCGGCTCGTAGATCGCATGGTTGCGCTCGCCGGACACCTCCAGCACCGCGGCCAGGCCCTTGCCGACGCGCGACAGCGCATGGTCGACCAGCACGTACTTGCCGGGGTATTCGACCTTGAACTCGGTGATGGTCGCGCCGCCCGGGGCCACCAGCGTGGTCTGGATGTCCTTCTTCACCGTGGTGGGCGAGCCCTCGCTGTAGACCTTGTCGAAGATCTCGCCGATGACGTGGAAGGACGAGACCTTGTTGGGGCCGCCGACGCCGAAGTACACCCGCACCGTCTCGCCCACGTTGGCCTTGAGCTTGAACTCCTTGGTCAGCGAGCCGACCGCGCCGTTGAAGGTGTAGAAGGTCGGGATCTCGTCGTTGGCGCGGTCCTCGCTGTACTCGTGGTGGCCCTTGGTGCCCGCGGCGTGCGAGGTGTAGAGGTCGCCCTGCATCACGTAGAACTCGCGGTCGACCGGCGGCAGGCCTTCGGGCGGCTCGACCAGGATCAGGCCGTACATGCCGGCGGAGATGTGGTGCGGCACCGAGGGCGTGGCGCAGTGGTAGACGTACAGCCCGGGGTTGAGCGCCTTGAACCGGAAGCTCTTGGCCTGGCCCGGGGCGACCTGGGTGTGCTCGCCGCCGCCGTGCCCGCCGGTCACGGAGTGCAGGTCGATGGAGTGGACGTTCTTGCTGCTGGCGGCGTTCTTCAGCGTCAGCTCCACCGTGTCGCCCTGCTTGACCCTCAGCATGGGGCCCGGCACCTTGTTGCCGAAGGTCCAGTAGTTGAAGGTGGCGCCGTTGTCGAGCTTGCCGTTGACCTCGGTGGTCTCGATCTCGTACTTCACCAACTGCGGCGCCCGGGTGCCCAGCGGCTTGGGCACGGCGGTGGGGTCCATGGTGATGTCGATGGCGTCGGTGGCGGCCGGCGCGATGCGCGGGGTGGCGTAGCGGGTGCCGGCGGCATTGACCGCGGTCGTCGGCGCGGGCTCGGCGGCCTTGGGCTGGACGAACGCCGTCTTGACGATGCGGGGAGCGGCCGCGTCAGCCGGGGCGGCGGCTGTCGCCGGGCCCTCGACGTCCAGCACGCCTTCCATGCCGATGGCCTTGTGTCCGGGAATCGAGCAGATATAGACGAACTTGCCCGCCTTGGTGACCTTGAATCTCACCGTCGTGCCGGGCTTGCCGCCGCCAAAATGGGCGGAATGGATATTCAGGTCGGGAATCACGATGTCGTGCACCGCACCCTCGCCGCTGTTGATATTGATCACGACGGTATCCCCCACCTTGGCCTTGAGCACCGGGTTGGCGGCCTTGCCCTGGGCGTCGAGAAATACCATCTTGCCGTCCTGCATGCCGGTGCTGAGGGTGAATTCGCGCACCGAGGATTTGGCGGAGGCCGTCGCGGCGGCCGACGCGGGTGCCGCGCTCGCTCCCAGGGAAGCGGTGGCCATCAGGGCAGCAACTGCGAGGGGGATCGGGGCGATGATTCGCGCAAACATTTTGGTTGACCTATCTGAGGTTTCGCGGGGCGGGCCCCCGTGGGCCGGGCAATTTCTTGTTGAATCGCTCGGGAACCAGTGTAAGGTGCAACCCTAATGCAGGTTTAGAAGAAATTCGGATTGTTGTGGTGGATCAAATGGCCCCGTCCGAGCGGTGCAGCAGGTATATACCTCGCGGGCAGGACACGCCTCAAGGCTTTGCGAACGCGCAAGAAAGGAAAATCACGGCCCGTGGTGGGCCGTGATGGAATCCCCGGAATACCGCCGTGTCGGACGGGCAGGAGAAAACGCGGAATGGGGTCAGCCGGGTTGCCCGTCGATGCGGGGCGCGCACAGCCAGGGGCCATAGCGCAGGGCGAACAACGCGAAGCCGGCCGACCACGCCAGGCCGCTGAAGACGATGGCGCCGACCGTGGCCGCCGGCAGGATCAGCGGCACGGCCACGCGCACGAGTGCGGCGCCCAGCACCAGCGCGTACATGGTGACGTCCCAGCTGTCGGCCCGCAGCAGGCGGCCGGTGTGGCCGCGGCTGGTGCGGGTCATCATCCCGATGATCAGGCCGCCGATGGCGCCCACCGTCAACGCATGGGTGGCGGCCCCGGGCGCGAGCAGTCCGACCTCGGCCAAGGCGCGAAGGGCCAGGTGCAGCGGCACCCAGAGGTAGGCCGCGTGCAGCACCCACACCAGCGGCTTGCCCAGCGTGCGCCACGGCGTCCACAGAGCCCAGCGGACGAGGTGGGCCGCCGCGGCCACGGCCAGCACCGGCACCAGCACCGTCGCCGGCGCCCCCAGGCCGTCGGCGGCCAGCAGCGCCAGCACGCTGCCCAGTGCCGCCTGTTCCACGCCGGGCAGCTTGCGCGCCTTCGCGGTCGGCACCCCGTTGTTGGTGAACATCGGGATCACCCGCCCGCCCATCACCGCCAGGACGAACAGCACCACGTCCAGCGCCAGGGTCAACGGCGGCAGCGGCCAGCCCAGGCCCGGGCCGGCATGCCGCACCACGGCCAGGGCGCCGAGTGCGGCCAGCAGGGCCACGAAGAAGTAGTTGCGCCGGTTGCGTCCGGCCCACAGGGCCCGCCCCAGGCCGACCGCGCTGCCGAAGGCGAACAGGGCATCGGCGGCGGCCGCCGCCCACGTCCACCGCGTGTAGGCCAGCACGCGGCCGGCCACCCAGGTCGCGACCAGCAGCTGCAGCGTGAGGCCGCTGGGCGTCGGCTGCCCCGACCAGGTCCGCCCGGCCGTGAACAGGAAGCCGACGATCACCGCCGAGGTGAAGCCGAACAGCATCTCGTGGGCGTGGCTCTGGGACCCCTGCGGGAACACGCCGGGCGCCCAGCCCAGCCAGGGCAGGGCCCACAGCAGGATGGACAGCGCCGCGTAGACCGCGGCGACGAGGTAGAACGGGCGGAAGCCCAGGTTCCACAGCGCAAAGCCGCGGGGCGCGGCGGCGCGGGGTTCTTGGATGGTGAGCAGCACGGTGGTCAGCGGTTGGAGGGGCGGACGATGCGGACGCCTCCGTCCGCATGCCCTTGAGGACGATCAGGCGGAAGGCGACAGCACGCGGGTGCGCGGAGGATGGCTCCGCTTCCACAGCCCGGCGCCGACCGCCATGGCCAGCGCGAAGCTCAGCAGCGCCACGAGGTTGAAGGCCGCGCCGACCTGCTTGAGGGCCGGCAGCGCGAGCAAACCCCCTGCCGCGCGCAGCATCAGCGAGGCCTGCAGCGCGGCCAGCGGCCCGTACAGGAACGGATGGAAGGCCACTTTCACGCCGGCCACCGCCGGCAGGATCACCAGGGCATGCGCCATGACCATCGCCACCACGAAGCCCAGGCCGATGGCATGCAGCGCGAGGTCGCGGGCGGACGCCAGCCCGAGCGCGTGGGCGGTCCATGCGGTGCCGCCGACTGCCAACCAGGCATAGCCGCTCAGCAGGCACAGGGCCATGTAGCGGCTGATTCCGTGCGCGCGCAGCGTCTGCCGCGCGATGTCGAAGCGCATCAGCCACAGCGCCAAGCCCACCAGCGCCAGACCGAAGACCACCGAGCCGGCCTGCGGCCAGGCCAGGGCACCCAGGGCGCCTGCGCCCATCACCGCCGCGATGGCGAACAGGCTCTCCTGCGCCCCGGGCCGGCGTGCCATCAGCCGCGCCATCTCCAGCCGCTCGGCCGCGATGGTCAGCAGCAGGAAGAGGAACCACAGCGCCAGCACCGCGGCAGGCTGGCCGCCGGCCAGCTGGCCGAGGAAGCCGAGACCCAGCGCCACGGCCGCCGCGACCAGCAGCACCGTGTGCGCGGCGAACTGGCGACGCGCCAGCGCGAGATTGACCCCCAGGAAGACCGCCGATGCGATGGCGAAGTACCCGGCGCCCAGCCGCGGCATGCCCAGGGCGGTGATGAGCCCGCCGGCGGCGAAGGCCGCGGGGGCTCCGAAGGCCCAGCCGGCACGCAGGGCCACCGCCCGCTCCACGCCGATGACGGTGCCGAACAGTCCGCCCACCATCAGTGCGCCATGGCCGATGGCCGCCGGGGCGATGGCCGGCGCCGCGGGCAGCAGGCCCAGCAGCGCCAAGCCCCCGGCCAAGGCGAACAGCAGCACGCCCGCGCCCACGCCCAGCAGCGGACGCACGATGCGGTGGATGCCCTGGCGCGGGCTCAGGCCGGTGCGAATGAATTCGCGCGTCATCTCACCACCCCAGGCGCGCGCGGCCCTGCGCGCTGATCATCGACGGCTCCCAGGGCGGCTCCCAGCACAGCTCCAGTTCGATCTTGTGCTCCAGCGGCACCACCTGGTCGAGCTCGCGCTCCACGTCGTCCATGATGGCGTCGGCCGCGGGGCAGGCGGCAGACGTCATGGTCATCAGCACGTGCACCCGGTCGTCGGCCGCGGTGACCTGGTAGATCAGGCCGACGTCGACGATCGACATCGCCACCTCCGGGTCGATCACCCGGCGCAGCGCGCGCACGATGGGCCCGCGCAGCGCCTCGTCGCCCAGGTAGGGGAAGGGCTGGGCTTCGTCGTCCGACGACGCCGGGACGGCGGGTGCGGGGCCGGGCAGGGGGGAGGCTGAGGTGTCCATGCCGCGCATCGTGCGCGCGAGGCGGGACCGCGCGCTTGCGTCAGATCAATAAGGTGCATTCATTGTGTTGCTTCTGGCAAGGGGCCTCACCAGAATAGGTGCATCTTCAACACACCTTCAAAAGGACCCGGACGACCATGACCGCTGCCGCCACCGTCGACGTTCGCACCATCGCCCCGCGCGAGCGCCATCCGCTGATCTTCTCCACCTTCCGCGACCTGCCCCCGGGGGCGGCCATGGAGCTGGTGAACGACCACGACCCCAAGCCGCTGTACTACCAGTTCCAGGCCGAGATCCCGGGACGCTTCGGCTGGGACTACCTGGAGCAGGGCCCCGAGGTCTGGCGCGTGGCCATCCGCAAGCTGGCGCACGGCAACGGCAGCTGCTGCGGCTCCTGCGGCGGCTGAGCTCACCTTCCTTCGACAACCTCCCAAGAACAACCCCTCAGGGCTCCTCATGAACCCCACCCGCAAGCTCTGGAAGTGGCTCGCCGCCGTCTTCCTGATGTCCTTCGGGGTGCTGGGCTATCTCGGCTACGAGATCTACGTCCAGGCCCCACCCATCGCCCAGCGTGTCGTCTCCAGCGACGGCACCGCGCTCTTCAAGGAAGGCCAGATCATGGCCGGCCAGCAGGCCTGGCTGGCTTCCGGCGGCCAGCAGCAGGGCTCCGTCTGGGGCCACGGCAGCTACGTGGCGCCGGACTGGTCGGCCGACTGGCTGCACCGCGAGGCCGTGGCCCTGCGTGACGAGATCGCGCGCAGCCACTACCGCGCCGACTACGCTGCGCTGAAGGCCGGCGAGCAGGGCGCCGTCGATGCCGAGGTGAAGGCGCAGATGCGCAAGAACACCTACGACGCGTCGACCGGCACCGTCACCGTGACGCCTGAACGTGCCAAGGCCATCCAGGCCGTGGCGGCGCACTACACCGCGCTGTTCGGCAACGACACGGCCATGGACAAGCTGCGCGAGCAATACGCGATGACGCCGGACAGCCTGCCGCAGGCCTCGGACCGTGCCGCGCTGACCGCCTTCTTCTGGTGGTCGGCCTGGTCGGCGTCCACCGACCGCCCGGGCGAGACGAACCTGTCGTACACCAGCAACTGGCCGCACGAGCCGCTGGTGGGCAATGCCATGGGCACCTCGGCCGCCGTGTGGTCGATGGTGTCGGTGATCCTGCTGATCGCCGGCGTGTGCGCCATGCTGTGGTACCACGGCGCCTCCGCTGGGCATGAGGAGCCCGCACGTCCGCCCGCCACCGACCCGCTGTTCGGCATCAAGCCCACGCCGTCGATGCTGGCCACCCGCAAGTACTTCTTCGCGGTGCTGGGGCTGATCCTGCTGCAGATCGGCATGGGCATCGTCACCGCGCACTACGCGGTCGAAGGCGACAGCTTCTTCGGCATCCCGCTGGCCTCGGTGCTGCCGTACGTCACCAGCCGCACCATCCACACGCAGGTCGGCATCTTCTGGATCGCCACCGCCTGGCTGGCCACGGGCCTGTACATCAGCCCGCTGCTGTCGGGCAAGGAGCCGAAGTTCCAGAAGCTCGGCGTGGATGTGCTGTTCTGGGCGCTGATCTTCATCGTCGTCGGCTCCACCGTGACCAGCTGGCTCGGCACCTTGCAGGCGCGCGGCTTCGGGTTCGCGTTCTGGCTCGGCAACCAGGGGCTGGAGTTCACCAGCATGGGCCGGGTGTGGCAGATCCTGCTGTTCGCGGGCCTGATGATCTGGCTGGTGCTGATGGGCCGGGCCCTGTGGCCGGCGCTGAAGACCCCGTCGGAATCGCGCGGCCTGATCGCCATGGTGTTCCTGTCGGCCACCTGCATCGGCGGCTTCTACGCCAGCTCGTTGACCTGGGGCCAGCACACCCACTACTCCATGATCGAGTACTGGCGCTGGTGGCTGGTGCACCTGTGGGTGGAAGGCTTCTTCGAGGTCTTCGCCACTGCGGTCATCGCGCTGATCTTCACCCGCCTGGGCCTGGTCAAGACCGCCAGCGCCAACCGCGCCATCGTCGCCGAGACCATCGTGTTCCTGTTCGGCGGCATCCTGGGCACGCTGCATCACCTGTACTGGACCGGCACGCCCACCTCGGTGATCGCCGTCGGTGCGGTGTTCTCCGCGCTGGAAGTGGTGCCGCTGACGCTGATCGGCCTGGAAGCGCTGGCCACCTGGAAGCGCGCGCAGGGCACGCAGTGGCTGCAGTACTACCGCTGGCCGATCCTGTGCTTCGTGGCGGTCGGCTTCTGGAACACCGTCGGCGCGGGCCTGCTGGGCTTCGCCATCAACCCGCCGGCCTCGCTGTACTACGTGCAGGGCCTGAACATGACCCCGGCCCACGGTCACGCGGCGCTGTTCGGCGTGTACGGCATGCTCGGCATCGGCCTGATGCTGTTCTGCCTGCGCGGCTTGTATGCCCGCGGCCTGCATGCCGACGGCCTGCTCAAGCCCGCCTTCTGGGGCCTGAACCTGGGCCTGGGGATGATGGTGTTCATGTCGCTGCTGCCGGCCGGCATCTACCAGGCGGTGGCCAGCATCAGCCGTGGCCTGTGGTACGCCCGCTCGGCCGAGGTGATCCACTCGCCGGTGATGGAAGCCCTGGTGTGGCTGCGCGTGCCGGGTGACATCGTCTTCGCCCTGGGCGCGGCGGTGCTCGCGGTGTACGGCCTGAAGCTGCTGCGCCGCAGCCCGGTGCAGACTGTCGGCACCGGGGCGGTGGCGCGCGCGGTGCCGAGCCAGCGCGACAGGGCCTGAGCGACCACCACCCCGACGCACGAAGGGCCCTCGCGGGCCCTTCGTCGCCGCGGGACAATCGAGACACTGACCGGCCCGCCATGAAACTCACCAGCTTCAGCGACTACTGCCTGCGCGTGCTCATCTACCTGGCCACGCAGCCCGACCGCAAGGCGACGATCGCCGAGATCGCGCGCACCTTCGACATCTCCGAGAACCACCTGACCAAGGTGGTGCACTTCCTGGGCAAACACGGGTGGCTGCAGACCGTGCGCGGCAAGGGCGGCGGCCTGTACCTCGGCCGGGCCCCGGCCGACATCCGCGTGGGCGAGGTGGTGCGCGCCGCCGAGGGCGACGAGCAGATCGGCTGCGTGACGCCCGACAAGGGCACCTGCACCATCGGCCGGGTGTGCCAGCTCAGCGGCGCCCTGCGCGAGGCGCTGGCCGCCTTCTACCGGGTGCTGGACGGCTACACCGTGGCCGACATCACCCGCAACCCGGAGGCGCTGGCGCCCCTCCTCTTCATGCCGCGACCGGTGCCGGCCGCGGCGTGAGCGACCGGCCTCAGGCCGGGGCGTAGAAGATGTAGTCGGCCTGGTACTTGACGATCTCCTTGCGGCCCTTGGCGCCGGCATCGCAGGCGCTGGACGGCGCCACGCCGCCGACCGTGGCCACCCGCTGGATGTAGCTCACCCCCTGCATCTTCCCCATGCCCTGGGCCGGGTTGGCCTTGACCAGTTGCAGCGGGATGCTGCCGGCCGATGCCGGCGCCACCGCCACCTGCGTGCCGGTGAGCCGGGAGCCATCGGACGATTCCCAGGTGGCGGGCGGACCGTAGTACTTGCCCACCGCCTTGCCGGCGCGGTCGTTCAGCACCGCGTCGGGGCCGACGAACACCCATTCGTGGGCGCCGGCCTGGCCGGCCTTCTCCCGGCATTCGTAGGTGATCTGGCCCACGCCCACCGTTTCCATCGCCACCTTGTGGCCGGCCGGCACCTTCACCGGATCGGGCAGCTGGGCCTGGGAGTAGGGGGTCGCGGAGGGCCCCGAGGCGGCGCAGCCGGCCAACACGAGCGTGGCCGCGCCGGTGAGCGCGAGGGCGAGGGTGGACAGGGTCCGGTGGGTTCTCATGCGTTTCTCCTTGATAGGCGTTCGTTGTCGTTGTCGCGGTGCCCATGACGGCGCCCGCTTCGGCTTGTACGCAGCCGCCGTCGATTTGGATGTCCGCCCCTGTGGCACCATGCGCGCCTTCCTCCCGAACCACCCGTCCCCGCCATGAAGTCCATCCGCCTGCGCGAAGGCAAGGAACGCTCGCTGCTGCGCCGCCATCCCTGGGTGTTCCAGGGCAGCATCGTGTCGGGCAAGGCCGATCCCGGCGAGACGGTGAAAGTCGAGTCCTATGACGGCCGTTTCCTCGCCTGGGCCGCGTACAGCCCGACCTCGGTCATCCGCGTGCGGGCCTGGAGCTTCGACGAGGCCGAGCGCATCGACGCCGCGTTGTTCCAGCGCCGCATCGACGCGGCGGTGGCGGTGCGCCAGCGCCTGCCGATCGCCAGCGATGGGGTGCGCCTCATCCACGGCGAGGCCGACGGCCTGCCCGGCCTCATCGTCGACCGCTATGCCGACGTGCTGAGCGCCCAGTTCCTGTCCGCCGGCACCGACCGCTGGAAGCAGGCCATCGCCGACGCGCTGCTCAAGGCCACCGGTCTCACGCGGCTGTACGAGCGCTCGGACTCGGGCGTGCGCGGGCTCGAAGGGCTACCGTCGGTCACCGGTTGGCTGCGCGGCGAGGGTGACACCGGCGTCACCATCCGGGAGCACGACTGGCGCCTGACGTTGGACGTGGCCGAGGGCCACAAGACCGGCTTCTACCTGGACCAGCGCGACAACCGCAAGCGCTTCGCGGAGCTCGTTCGACAGTTCGGCGCGAAGTCCGTGCTCAACTGCTACTGCTACACCGGCGGCTTCAGCGTCGCGGCGCTGGCCGGCGGTGCCGAGCGGGTGGTGAGCGTGGATTCCTCCGCCCCGGCGCTGGAACGGGCGAAAGCGCACGTCGCGCTCAACGGCTTCGACCCGGCGCGCCACGAGGCCGTCGATGCCGACGTCAACCAGTTCCTGCGCGAGGCGCTCAAGCGCGGCGAGCGTTTCGACGCCATCGTGCTCGACCCGCCGAAGTTCGCGCCTTCGGCGGCCCACGCCGACCGCGCATCGCGCGCCTACAAGGACATCAACCGCCTCGCGCTGAAGCTGCTGGCGCCCGGCGGCCTGCTGCTGACCTTCTCCTGCTCCGGCGGCATCGGGGGCGAGCTGTTCCACAAGATCGTCGCCGGTGCCGGCCTCGATGCCGAGGTGGATGGCTACCTGCTGGCCCGGCTGGAGGCCGCCTGCGACCACCCCACCACCATCACCTTCCCCGAGGGCGAGTACCTCAAGGGGCTGGTGGTGCTCAAGCGCTGAGACCGGCCGCCGGGGCGTTCAGGGTTTGCCGTAGAGGGGCGAGCGCGGTCCGGGCAACACGCCATTGGGGGCGCGCACCGCGAGCAGGCGTTGCGTGGCGAGCCCTGCCATGGGATGGCTGCGGTCGGTGGCGGAGTTGAGGATCTGCGTCACCAGGGCCTGCACCAGCAGTCCGACCAAGCCGCCCTGGCTGCTTTGCTGCTGTTCGGCGCTCGACGCGGTGGCCGTGCCCTCCCACAGCAAGGCCCCGTTGCGCAGATCCACGATCCTGGCCGTCACATCGACGCGGGTCTCGCTGGCGATCACCTGGTAGACGGTGCCGTAACGCTTGACCGTGATGTAGACGCCGGCGTCCGCACCGAAGATCTGGTGCAGGCGTTTCGGGTCGACCGCCTGCATGTCCGCCGGCATGCTGAGCCCGTTTTCCTTGAAGGTCTCGTCCACCAAGGACACCGGCAGCACGTAGTAGCCGGCCTCGCTGAGCGGCAGCGTGACCTGCGACAGCACGCTGTACGTCGCCTTAACGTCCGGCGTGTCATTGACGGGGGGCAGCACCAGCAGGGACGCCGGCTTGCTGGCCTTCCATGCGGAGTAATCGTAGGGCTGGGGCGGCGCGACGCAAGCCGACAGGCCTGCGGTCATCGCCAGCAGACCGACCGAGCGCAGCAGGAATCGCGGTGGGGTCATGGCTATTTGCTCGCGGTGTTGGTCGATCGGGTGGCACGCTGCAGCAGCGAGTCCATATAGGGGGCGCTTTCCGGGTACCGCACTTTCTCGGTCTGGAAGTGCGCGATGGCTTCGTCGCCCTTGCCCTGGCGCAGCTTCAGCAGGCCCAGGTGCGCATGGAAACCCGGGGGCAGCGCGCCCTGTGCCGCGGCGGCTTTCTGCAGGTGCTGCTCCATGGCCTCGACCTGTTTGTCCACGGGCTGGCCGTCGCCCTTGAAATGCTCATGCAGCTGCAGCTGAAAGGTGTCCCAGACATACAGCGACTTAGGCTGGGGCGCGCAGGCCGACGCCAGGGCTGCGACGGCCAGCAGGGACCCCATCCGCAGGAGGTGGCGCGGCCGCGTCATGGCCGGGCACCCCATTGCTGCGCGTCCAGGCCGGCGGCGAGCTTGTTCACCGCCTCGCGCATTGCAAGGTCGAGCACTTTCCCGTTGAGCGTGGAGTCGTAGCTGGCGGTCGACCCGAAGCCGACGACCTCGCGTGCGGACAGGGCGTATTCGCCCGCGCCCTGCGAGGAGAACACCACCTCGGAGGTCAGGCTGTTGACGACGTTGAGCGTGACCTTCGCGTAGGCAACCTGCGACTTGCCACGGCCGAGGATGCCGAACAGCTGCTGGTCGCCCACTTCCTTGCGGCCGAACTCGGCCACCGCGCCTGTCACGAGGAAATCAGCGCCGCGGATCGATTGGCCCTGGGCCTTGAACTGCGCTTCCTGCCGGGTCTCGTCCAGGTTGGATCGGTCCATCACGTTGAAGCGCTGCGTCTGCTGCAGGTGCGACACCAGCACCGACTTCGCCTGCTGGCCCAGCCGGTCGACACCATCGGAGAAGATCCCCCGCATGAACGGCGACTGATTCTCGAACTTGCCCACGGCCACGGTCTGCTTCACGCCGCGGTAAGGCACGTTGGCTGCCTCGACCTTCGGGGCCTCGATCGCTCGGGATGTCTCCACCGTCGCGCAACCGCTGAGCGCGGCCACCACGCCGATACCGGCGAACACGCGCGCCGCGATAGGGGGTCTGTTCATGTTGTCCTCCTGAAGTCGGCGGGTGCCGACGAGCGGCGCATTGTTTCAGCGGGTCGTGGCCCGCGCACCGGTCTCAAGCCCGTGTGGTGTGCAGAAAGTCAATTCGGGGCACGGAACGTGATGCGCGGCTCGAACTTCGCCCGCTTCACGCTGAAGAAGGCCTTGACGTTGCGCACGTTCGCGTCCTGGGTGAACAGGCGCTCGACCAGCGCGTGGTAGCCCGGCATGTCGTGCACCCATAGCACCAGGAGGAAGTCCGGGCCGGGCGAGACGCGGTAGCACTGCTGCACCGCGGGCTCGGCGACCGCACGCGCCTCGAAGGCGGCCAGGTGCTCCGCGCCCTGGCGGTCCAGGGTCACCTCGGCCAGGGCGGTCAGCCCGCCGCCGGGCACGACGTCCGGTGACACGAGCGCGACCTGCCGCTCGATCACGCCCGCCTCGCGCAGACGCTTCACCCGCCGGAACGCGGTGGCGGGAGAGACGTGGGCCGCCTCGGCCAGCCCCTGGTTCGAGGGGGACGCGTCGCCCTGAAGCAGGTCGAGCAGACGCAAATCAATCTCGTCGAGCTGTATCATGAAAGAAAATTTCTTCTAGGAAGATCGAAGAAATTATCCTTCTTTAAATGGAGAAAGAAGAAAGAAAAATCCAGTGACCTGCGCCTAGGATCCCTCCACACCATCACATCAGGGAGCACATCCATGTGCGGCATCGTCGGCGCAGTCAGCCAGCGCAACATCGTTCCGTTCCTCATCGAGGGCCTGAAGCGACTCGAGTACCGCGGCTACGACAGCTGCGGCGTCGCCGTCCACCAGCACGGTGAACTCCGGCGCACCCGCAGCACCAGCCGGGTGGCCGAACTCGACGCGCAGGTGCTCAAGGACGAGGTGATGGGCGGCACCGGCATCGCCCACACCCGCTGGGCCACGCATGGCGCGCCGGCGGTGCACAACGCCCACCCGCACTTCAGCGGCAACCGCATCGCCCTGGTGCACAACGGCATCATCGAGAACCACGACGAGCTGCGCGCCGAGCTCCAGGCCAAGGGCTTCGAGTTCACCAGCCAGACCGATACCGAGGTCATCGCCCACCTGGTGAACCACCTGTACGACGGCGACCTGCTGGAGGCGGTGCAGCGCGCCATCCCGCGCCTGAAGGGCGCCTACGCCATCGCCGTGTTCTGCCGCGACGAGCCGCACCGCATCGTCGGCGCGCGCGAGGGCTCGCCACTGGTGCTGGGCATGGGCCAGGGCGAGCACTTCCTGGCCAGCGACGCGATGGCGCTGGCCGGCGTGACGGACCAGATCGTCTACCTGGAAGAAGGCGACGTGGTCGACCTGCAACTGGGCAAGGTGTGGATCACCGCCCGCCCCGAAGGCAGCGACACCTTCCGGCCCGTGCAGCGCGAGGTGCGCACCGTGCACGCGCACACCGGCGCGGCCGAGCTGGGCCCCTACCGCCACTACATGCAGAAGGAGATCTTCGAGCAGCCCAAGGCGATCGCGGACACGCTGGACGCGGTCAACGGGATCAGCCCCGAGCTGTTCGGCGACGGCGCCTACCGGGTGTTCAAGGAGGTCGACCAGGTGCTCATCCTCGCCTGCGGCACCAGCTACTACGCCGGCTGCACCGCCAAGTACTGGCTGGAGTCGGTCGCGTGCATCCCCACCCAGGTGGAGATCGCCAGCGAGTACCGCTACCGCGACAGCGTGCCGAACCCGCGCACGCTGGTGGTCACCATCAGCCAGAGCGGCGAGACGGCCGACACGCTGGCCGCGCTGAAGCACGCGCGCGGCCTGGGCATGGCACACACGCTGACGATCTGCAACGTCAGCACCAGCGCGATGGTGCGCGAGTGCAAGCTCAACTTCATCACCCGCGCGGGTGCGGAGATCGGCGTGGCCAGCACCAAGGCCTTCACGACGCAGCTGGTCGGCCTGTTCCTGCTGACGCTGGCGCTGGCGCAGGTGCGCGGCAAGCTCGACGATGCCAAGGAAGCGCAGCACCTCAAGGCGCTGCGCCACCTGCCGGTGGCGGTGCAGGCCGTGCTGGCGCTGGAGCCGCAGATCATCGCCTGGAGCGAGGAGTTCGCCCGCAAGGAGAACGCGCTGTTCCTTGGCCGCGGGCTGCACTACCCGATCGCGCTGGAGGGGGCGCTGAAGCTCAAGGAGATCAGCTACATCCACGCCGAGGCCTACCCGGCCGGCGAGCTCAAGCACGGCCCGCTGGCGCTGGTGACGGCCGAGATGCCCGTGGTGGTCGTGGCCCCCAACGACGTGCTGCTCGAAAAGCTCAAGAGCAACATGCAGGAGGTCAAGGCGCGCGGTGGCGAGCTGTACGTGTGCGCCGACGGCGACACGCAGATCCAGGCCGAGCCGGGCATCCACGTGATCCGCATGCCGGAGCACTATGGCGCGCTGAGCCCCATCCTGCACGTGGTGCCGCTGCAGCTGCTGGCGTATCACACGGCGTGCGCGAAGGGCACGGACGTGGACAAGCCGCGCAACCTGGCCAAGAGCGTGACGGTGGAGTGAGGGGTGCGAAGCTCGCGCGGTGAGCATGCCAAGGGCGTGCTGGGGCCCGCTCGGTGAGACCCGCGCGAGCCCATTGTTCGAGCAGGCGCTGGCCGGACGTTTGACGGGCCTCGTGAATGCGCCCGAAGTGCCGTTCCGTCCCGCTCGTGTGGCCGCACACACCACTTACAGTCACCCCTGCGCAGGCTCGCGAGAGACCCTTCTGCGGGTCCATGAACGTGCCGCCCCAGGGAGACCCGCATGGACCACGAACAAGACGACATCGACTGGCTCGGTCGCGATCACGCGCGACTGGGGCCCTTCGCCCGCGCCGCGTTGGGCATCCTCCTCGCCCGAGACGAATGGCGTTGGTGGCGCGACCCGGCGGATGCCGATGTCTCTCTGGCCCACGCCATTCCTGATCACCGCCGCGTCACCTGGGGCGGCGATGCCAGCGTGCTGCACGCGGCGGAGTGGGTCGACCGACGACGTGCGATCGCGATCGGCCAGGCGTTCGAGGATTTCCGTCGCAGGGAGCGGCTGTGGGTCAAGGTGCCCCGGGCGGTGTGGGACTGGCCCGGCGGGGTCGAGGCGATCGACCGAGCGAGCTGGGAACTCACTGCCGTGCTCGGCCCGGGGCGGGTGTTCGTGGAGTGGAAGGACAGGGGCCGGACACGCACCCGTTCCGTTCGGGCCTACCCTGGTCAACGCCGCGTGGTGGCCGGTCCCACCCTTCCCTTGGAAGCGCTTTCATCACGCATCGATGGACGTGCCGATGGGTCCCCCGGCGCCGAGCACGTTCATATCGCGCTGACCGACTCCGTCGAACGTCTTTCGGCCTTCCGCAGTGCAGAGATGGTCGTCTTGTACGGCGAGCAGCCGCCGGGCGTCCTCCACGGGATCGCTCCCCTGAGAAAGCAACTCGGCACGCAATGTGTCGTTCAGGTGCTCGCCAACGCGGACAAGGTCATCGATTGGCTCCGGTCACTGATCTTTGCGCTGGACTTTCGCGAGTGGCACCTGTCGGCTGCGCTGCAGCACACCGCTCACGAATCGGGGATCCACTGCCGCGTGCTGGCGTCCACGCAGCGGTTCTTCTTCGACAGACGCCGTTCCACCGAGCGGATCACGTTCAGTCGCTCGGCCGAAGGCCTGGACCCTGTCGAGATCCGCCTGCCCGAGATGTCGAACGATGAGCTGGATCGCGGAGATGGATCCGAGCCGGGACCGCTGGGGCTCGTCGAAGTCGCCCCCGTGCCGGATGCTGAACGCGCTCCCAGCCTGCCCATCGCGACGGCGTCGGCTCAGTTTGTCGCAGCCGCCGCCGACGTCGCGCTGCCACGCCCCTATCCGCCCCAGCCGCCGATGGAGCGCGTGCTTCATGGAGAGTGTCGGGTCGACGGGCAGGCACTGCGGACCTGGCCCGACAGCGGAGAAGTCGACATCCTCATCGACATCCGGATGAAGACCCCGTTGCACCGCGGCGTGGCGTCTTTCCCGGACGGGCGCATCGAGTGGCATGGCGACATGAAGCGACTCCATGTCCACATGTTCGAGGTGGGCCGTGAGCCGGTGACGGTGCCCCTCGACCTGCCGAGGCAAGGGCCGTCGTCGATCGCTGCGTTCAGACGAGCCGCCGGGCGCTCAGCGGTCGACCTGCGATTCCTCGTGAGCGACGGTGCGCAGGTTCTTCAGACCGCGCGTCTGAAGGCGGCGCCGAATGCTCCGATCCGCTTTGTCATTGAAAGCGTCGTCACGCCGGCGTACCGCGACAAACGAGCCTTCGATGTCGCTTTGCTCGTCAACGACAGCCTCGGCAACCTGCCCAGCGTCACCATGATCGGCGACGATGGCTCGCCTTGGTTTTCACCCCTTTCCGAGGCGGGGACGCAGGCCGCCCGCACCGACCTGCTGAACGAGCTCGAGGTCGCCGTGATGTCGCCCACGGCTGCGCTGGATCCCCTGATGCTGAGCTTGGCCAACAAGGGATCGCTGCTGCTGCGGAGCCTGAAGAACCTCAACCCGGCTTGGCCGAAGGCGCCGAAGCGAGTGCAGCTGGTCACGCAGAGCGATGTCTTCTTCCCCCTCGAGTACGTCTACGAGGGGCCGGTACCCGCGTCGACGAAAGCGACGTTGTGCCCTGAGCGCAGCGGGTGCCTGACGCAGGGCGACGCGTTGCCAGGCTGCGCCATCCGTGAGGCCAAGCAGCACCTCTGTCCCATGGGATTCCTGGGGGTGTCGGCGGTCATCGAGCGGCATGCCTGGCGTGATGGCCAAGCGCCCCGGCTTTGGGACCTGCCGGGCCACACCCTGCCCAGGCATCGCATCGACGACCTGGAGACCGCCGAGTTCGCCGCCAGCGACAAGGCAGACAACTTCCACGATCATGAGGTTCAGCCGCACCCCGTGGTCAGGATCAAGGACCTCGAGGCGTCCCTGCAGCAAAAGCGAGTGCCTTCATGGGCCAGCTGGCAGGCGAACGTGACGGCGCGATCGCCTTCATTGCTGGTCATGCTGGTGCACATGCACAACCAGGCGGTGTTCGTGGGTGCCGACGACGGCCTCAACCTCGGGGGCATCGATGACACCTATGTGGGGGAGGGGCCCGTCGTGATCGCCATTGGCTGTTCGACGGGTCTCAGCGAGGTGCCGGGCACCAGCTTGCCTGCCGTCCTGCAGAGCCATGGCGCCCGCGTGGTCGTCGCAGCGATGACCACGGTGCTCGGGCGGCATGCCAACCGCGTGGCCCACGACCTGGCCCTGCAACTGCGCAGTGCGGCGCGAGCTTCCAGCCTCTCTCAGGTCGGCCAGGTCGTCACCCGGATGAGGCGACAACTGCTGGCCGAAGGCCTGGCCCTCGGGCTCGCCGTGGTGGCGTTCGGCGATGCCGACATCGTCCTGGGGAGGGCGGTGGAATGACCATGTTCCGCGTGCGAGCGATGCAGGTCGCGCACGGAGACGCCCTTCTGGTCAGCTACGGCGATCCTGGGCGGCCCCGGCATTTGTTGGTCGATGGGGGGCCCCGCGGATCCCGACAGGTGCTGATCGATGTGCTGCAGGGGCAGTGCGTCGACGGAAAGCTCCGGCTTGAGGCCCTGGTGATCACCCATTACGACCTCGACCACATCGAAGGCGTGATCGAACTGCTCAGCGATCTGCCGTCATGGCTGGAGATCGCGGACGTCTGGTTCAACGGACGGCCGCATCTCCCGGACATCGACAGGCTCGGCGCTGCTCACGGAGACCGGCTGGGTCTGCTCATCGAACGCCTTCGTTTGAAGTGGAATGGCCAGGAGCCTGCTGAAGCGGGACAACATCCTCGCAGCGCCGACGAAGTTCGGGGTGCCGCGATCCAGCAGTCAACCTGCCTTGCACCCCTGGAGGGGGGCCTGGTCGTCAAAGTGCTCTCGCCGGATGCTGACGCCTTGCGCGCGCTGGCGCAGGCGTGGATCGGCGCCCATCCACCCCGTGACGACGCCCGACCCGGGGACGAACTCGGCCGCAAGGACACGTGGCCCCCGAAGCCGTTTCGCGCCTACCCAGCAGGATCGCCGGCCGATGACTCCGTTCCCAACCGGAGCAGCATCGCCTTGCTGTTGGAGTACGAGGACAAGCGGGTGATCCTGGCGGCAGACGCCCATGCCAAGGTGATGAAGGCCGGTCTCGAACGACACCTCCCGGCGGGGGCTTCTGTCGACCTCCTGAAGGTCTCGCACCACGGCAGCCACCGGAACACCGACCCCGCGCTGCTGTCGTCCTTCGAGTGCAAGAAATTCCTGATCACCACCGACGGCAGCGTCCATGGACACCCCGACCATGCGCTGATCGCACGGCTGGTCGGGGGCGGTGGTTCCACGCTCGTCTTCAACCATGGAACCGGCACGTGGCCCGGTCGATGGCAAGACCACCCCGGTCGGGGGTGGCCCCCCTATCAAGCGCAGTACCCGGCCGGGGGCGACCGATTCGTGGACGTGATGTTGTAGCGCGCCGAATGCACGAGCGAAGGCGAATGCACCTCGTCCGGTCCGGTGACACCGCTAACAGTTCGAGATGACCTGCTCGCCGCACCGCTGCTAGCATCCGCGCCGCCCCGGCCCGACGTGCGGGGTGCGCCTGCGCGCACCAGCTCGCCGGCGACGATGCCTTCATGTCCGTCGCCCTGCCGCCGTGGTCGCCCACGTCGTGATCGCCTGCCGCTGACCTCGCGGCGGCACGGTCGCGCGCGTGCCCTGGCGTCACAGGGCTCCGTCACCGTCCCTCACCTTGCTGACTTCTGCGCCGGCGCCCCCGCGTCGTCCGGCGGGGAACCCCCTGCACATGACCGATCGCTCCCGTTCGATGCAGGCCGCGCGCCTGGCCAGCCTCTTCGCCACCTGTGTCCTGCTCGGCCCCTGGGCCGGCCTCGCCCCCGCGCATGCGGCACCGGGCCAGGACAAGAAACGCACCGCCCCGGCACCCGCCCCGGCACCC
>OFDC01000750.1_pt1 | contig 21279 bp, 18 predicted proteins | sample 1520941 | NCBI WGS metagenome assembly OFDC01 (sample SAMEA94258168, study PRJEB24077) | hot springs metagenome | biome: Aquatic biome; feature: Water | place: India | collected 2012-12-06 | depth 5 m | reverse complement strand
CGCTGTACGAGCAGCAGACCCACCACCTGCTCTGCCCCTGCCACCAGTCGCAGTTCGACATCACGGAGGAGGCCAAGGTCATCTTCGGACCGGCCAAGCGCCCCCTCCCGCAGCTGCCGATCACCGTGGACGACGAGGGCTACCTCATCGCGCAGAGCGACTTCACCGAGCCCGTCGGGCCGAGCTTCTGGGAGCGTTCGCTGTGACCGTCGAGACCACCCAGCGCCCGGGTCAGGGCGAGGCCGTCGAGCAGACGGGCCGCGGGATGCGGTTCACCAACTGGGCGGCGGGCTACGTCGACGAGCGCTTCAAGCTCACCGAGCAGGGCGAAGTCATCTTCGCGCGCTACGGCGACCCGGCGATTGCGATGCGCCACATCGATCAGGTCGCCGCGGCGGTCGAGCAGACGGTGAAGACGTTCGGAGCCATCGACATCTGCATCAACAACGCCTCGGCCATTCAGCTCACCGGCACGCTCGAGACGCCGATGAAGCGCTTCGACCTGATGCACCAGATCAACGCGCGCGGCACCTTCATGGTCTCGCAGAAGTGCATCCCGCACCTGCTGAAGGCCGCCAACCCGCACGTCCTGAACTTGTCCCCGCCGCTCGACTTCGACGTGAAGTGGTTCGCCAACCACCCGGCCTATACGTTGGCCAAGTACGGCATGTCGGTCTTCGCCTGGTCGATGGCCGCTGAGTTCAAGGACAAGGGGCTGGCCTTCAACTGCCTGTGGCCACGCACCGCCATCGCCACTTCGGCCATCCAGAACATCCTGGGCGGCGACGAGGGCATGAAGCAGTGCCGCAAGCCCGAGATCATGGCCGATGCGGCGCATGCGATCTTCACCCGCCCGGCCCGCGATTGCACCGGCAACTTCTTCATCGACGACGAGGTGCTGGCAGCCGAGGGCGTCACGGACTTCGACAAGTATGCCGTCTCGCCCGGCACGAAGCTGATGCCCGACTTCTTCGTGCCCGCCCCCGGCGCGCGCACCGTCGTCGGAAAGGCCTGAGCGTGGCGACGTTCCTGCTGGTCCATGGCGCCTGCACCGGCGGCTGGTGCTGGGAAAAGGTCGTACCGCTGCTCCAGGCGGCCGGGCACAAGGTCTGCGCGCCCGACCTGCCGGGTCTCGGCAACGACCAGACGCCGCCGGCCAACGTGACGCTCGCCGACAATGTGGAGAAGCTGGCGCGCCTCCTCGACAAGATGGAGGACCAGGTCATCCTGGTCGGCCATTCGCTGGGCGGCATTACGATCAGCCAGCTCGCCGAGGCGCGGCGACGGAAGCTGAAGGCGCTGGTCTATCTCTGCGCGCTGCTGCCGACCTCGGGCAAGAGCGGTCGCGACATGACCGCGCTCGAACCCGACGCGCTGTTCCGCCTTTCGCGCCAGGTCAGCCCCGACGGCAAGACCTACACTTTCGCGCGCGACAAGCTGCCGAGCCTGTTCTACGCCGACGTCTCCCCCGAGGACCGTTACAAGGCGATGGAGCGGCTGCGGCCGCAGCCGCTGGCCATCTCAACGACGCCGGTGACCCTGACCGAGGAACGCTTCGGCTCGGTGCCGCGCTGGTACATCGAGTGCATCCACGACAACGCCATCCGCATCGCCCTGCAGCGCGCGATGGTGAAGGCGACGCCGTGCAAGGTGCTGAGGCTGGAAAGCGGCCACTCGCCCTTCTTCAGCAATCCGGAAGAGCTGGTGGAGCATCTCGAAGCGATTGCGGCGAGCTGAAACTCTGTCGTCCTGAGCGAAGCGAAGGACCTAGCGGAACGATCAAAGTACTGCGCGACTAACGTTAGATCCTTCGCTGCGCTCAGGATGATAGGAACGATCGGCGCGCCTCAATCAAAAAACGCAAACGCGCGCGCCTCGATGCTCTGCCGCGGCTTCGGATTGGCCGGCGACGTCGGATCATCGAAGGCGGAATGCAGCGAGAAGCGCGCCCTGCCATCCTTCATCGAGTCGTAGCACTTGATCAGGATCGCCTCGTCTCGTGTCATCTTCGGGAAGTAGAACCAGCGATGATCGGCGTTGTGGACGCCTTGATAGATCTCGCCGGTACGGTCGGCGTAGACGAGGTCGCAGACGGCGAGGTCGCGCGGCGCCAGGCTTTCGGAATCGACCAGGCCCAGCGGCGTCATCTCGACGGGCTCGGGCGCGATGCTGCGCCAGACGTTGTATTCGGCGAAGCGCTTCTTCAGGCGCTGCTCGGCCTCCTCGGGCGGCAGCAGATCGCGCACGCGCTGGGGTCCTGACTTCTCCGTGTAGTCGCAATGGACGCTGCGCACAGGTGTCCGCAGGCCGCGCTCGACGGCGCGATCGGCGGTGCGCACCGTATGATCGAACACCACGACCTTCGACGCGCCGGTCTCGCGCTTGATCAAGGCCTCGACCTCGGCGTGATACTTCGTGCGGACCTCTTCGTCGTCATAGAAGTCGCGCACTTCGGTGTCGTGATGCGTCAGGATGAAGGCCTGCCGGTCGAGCGACAGATCGCGCGCGATGGGACGGGCATCGTGGATGCGCATCGTGAAGTCGCGGTAGTTGCCCTCGCGCCGCGGCAGGCCGGTGCCGTGCGGGGGATTGTAGGTTACCGGCTTGATGCTGAGGTCGGCCAGATACTGGATGGGCGCCTCGACCCAGGGGGCTGTCGGCGGCCTCGTAGCGGCGGATTCGACGGTTCGGACATCGACCATGGTTTCACCCGTGACTTGAAGCGTTTGCCCCCTATAGGTCGTGTGGCTTTAGACGCTTAACACCCCGCAGGCTCACGAGAAGAATTCATGGGGTCATGTCGCTTCAGGCTGCGAGTTCCAGAATCTCCATGACCTGCTCCGGTCCCTTGATGGGGCGCGGATTGTTCAGGACCGCGCGGTCGTGCATCGACTTCTCGGCGATCTCGCGGAAGCGGTCCCGGCCGACGCCGACTTCCGACAGACGTCCCGGCAAGCCGAGCGATTTCACCAGCCCCTCGACCAGGTCGCCGGCCGGCTTGCCCGGCTGTCCGAAGGCCTCGCCCACTCGCTTCTGGCGCTCCTCGTTGGCCGGCAGGTTCCAGCGCAATACCGACGGCAGCATCACGCAGGACGTATGGCCGTGCGGAACGTGGCAGGCGGCGCCCAGCACGTGGCCGATCCCGTGGCTCGCGCCGACGCCGACGCCGGAGGTGCCGGCGCCGATCGACAGCCACATGCCGAACTGGAGGTCGAGCCGGGTCGCCATGTCGTCCGGGTTCGCCTTGTGCGCCGGCAGCGCACGGGCGAGCAGCTTCAGCGCCTCGGTGGCGGTGCCCAGCACGAAGGGATGGGCCTGCTGCGAGCACAGCCGCTCCACGGCATGATCGACCGCCTTCAGCCCGGTCGACAGCATGAGGTCCATCGGCGTCGCGAGAGTCGCCGCAGGATCGAGCACGATGACCCGCGGCACGATCAGGCGATGGCCGAAGCTCTCCTTGATGCCCTTGCGCGGATCGGAGATGCCGGCGAAGGCATTGAACTCGGCGGCCGACAGCGTGGTCGGCACGGCGATCATGCGGATGGCATCGGCTGGTGGCCGGATCGCCTCCGACGGCGGCGCGGCGCCTTCCTTCGGTTTACCGGCGCGATAGGCATCCAGGTCGTCGACCGTCTTCACGTTCTGCCAGAGCGCAATCAGGATCGTCTTGGTGGCATCGATCACCGAACCGCCGCCGACCGCCACGATCAGATCGGCGCCGGCCTTGCGCGCCATCTCCGCGCCCTCGACGACGCAAGGCCGCGGCGAGTGCGCGGTGATGCCTGCGTAGGTACCCGCGTGCAGCTCGCCGAGATCCTCGATCACCGACGCCAGCAGCGCGCTTTGCGCCACCGACTTCGAGGTGGTGATTAACACCTTCTTCGCGCCCAGCCGCTGGGCCTCCGCGCGCAACGCAGAGCCCGCCGGCCGACCATAGACGACGCGCTCGATGTCCTGATGTCCGTGGATGCCGTTCAGCATGTTCGCCTCTCCTCTTGTCATCCTGAACGAAGTGAAGGATCTCACGCCAGCACCGAAGTACCCTGATCGCTCCGCAAGGTCCTTCGCTGCGCTCAGGACGACCGAGTCAACCCAGGTGCCGGCGGTAAAGCGCCAGCATGCGTTCGTAGTGCTTCTCGCGCGCGGCTTCGTTCAGGTTGCCACGGTCGGAGAAGGCGTAGCCGTGATGCGTCCCTGCTTCGGTCTCGGAACGCGACGGGAATGGCGCGGAGGCGAGCAGCCGCTCGAACTTCGCGACGTCCGACAACGGCACGTAGGTGTCGTGCTCGGCGAAGGCGTAGTAGCCCTCGGCGGTGATGTCACCCAGCATCAGATGGGGCGAATCCGGCTTGTCGGTGATCAGTCGCGTTCCGTAGTAGGACGCGAAGCAGCCGATGCGGTCGGGATGCTTCGCCGCCGCCGCCGTCACGAAGGCGCCGCTCATGCAGTAGCCAACCAGGCCGACCTTGCCGGACTTCGCATCGGGCAGCGTCGGCAGCACGTCGAGGACCGCGCCCGTGTCGGCGGCCACCTTGGCGTTGGAAAGCGTCTCCATCAGGCCAAACATGCGCTTCAGATTGGCCTCGCCGTCGGGATGGTTCCGCGTCGGGCCGCAGACGAACTCGCGCGTCGAGCGGTAGTAGAGATTGGGCAGCAGCACGAAGTAGCCGGACTGCGAAATCCGGCGGCAGATCTCCCGCAGGCCCTCGCGCACCCCCGGCGCATCCATCAGCATGATGATTACCGGGAGCGGCCCGCCATCGTCGGGCCGCACGGTGTAGGTGTTCATGGCGCCATCTTGCGTGGCGATATCAAGCTCGCGTTCGATCATGCCCGGACGGTACCGGGCCCCAGCCCCATGGTCTATAACCCCGCCTCCTGTCTCAATCCGTGGAGTGGAACGAAATGCCGGTGGCAAGCGGGGGCGCGCTCGAGGGCCTGAAAGTGATCGACCTGTCGCGCGTGCTGGGAGGCCCCTATTGCGGCCAGATGCTGGCCGACCATGGCGCCGACGTGATCAAGGTCGAGCCGCCGCAGGGCGACGAGACGCGCACCTGGGGCCCTCCGTTCGATGATGAGGGCATCTCGGCCTACTTCGCCGGCATCAACCGCAACAAGCGCACGATCGCGCTCGATCTCTCCAAGCCGGAGGGCCGCGAGGTCCTGCTGAAGCTGCTCGAAACGGCCGACGTGCTGATCGACAACTTCAAGACCGGCACCATGGAGAAATGGGGCATCGGCTACCACGACGTGCTGGCTGCGAAGTTCCCGCGGCTGGTGCATGCCCGCGTCTCGGGCTTCGGGTCCGACGGGCCGCTGGGCGGCTTCCCCGGTTACGACGCCATGGTCCAGGCCTCGGCCGGCCTCGTCTCGGTAAACGGCTCGCCCGAGGGCGGCCAGGTCCGCATCGGCGTGCCGGTGGTCGATCTCTCGACCGGCATGAACGCCACGATCGGCATCATGATGGCGCTCTACGAGCGCAACCGATCGGGCAAGGGCCAGTTCGTCGACGCGACCCTCTACGACAGCGCCATCGCGCTGCACCAGCCGCATGCGCCGAACTATTTCATGGCCGGCCTCAAGCCCAAGCTCGTCGGCAACAGCCACGCGAGCCTGGTGCCCTACTCCAACTTCCCGACGAAGACCCGCAACATCGTGGTCGGCGCCGGCAATGACGGACAGTTCGCCAAGCTGACGAAGATGCTGGGCAAGCCCGAACTGGCGAGCGATCCACGCTTCAAGACCAACAAGGACCGCGTCGCCCATCGCGCCGAACTCGAGGCCGAGCTGCGCGAACTGCTGAAGGACCGCGACGCCAACGAATTCTCGCAGGAGCTGATGAAGGGCGGCGTTCCCTCGGCCGCCGTGCTCGAAGTCTCCGACGTCATGGAGCATCCGCACACCAAGCACCGCGGCATGGTGTGGGAGAAGGACGGCTGGCGGAACGTCGGCAATCCCGTGAAGCTCTCGCGTACCCCGCCCGAGGCGCGCACCAAACCCAAGAAGTTCGGCACCGACACACGCGCCGTGCTTCAGGAGGCCGGCTACTCCGCCGCCGAGATCGACACGCTGGTCGCGTCCGGCATCGCCCTCACCGAGATCAAGAAGTAGGAAAAATAGATGTTTCAACCCGACCTGCTCAAGGGCAAGCGCATCCTCGTCACCGGCGGCGGCACCGGCCTCGGCCGCTCGATGGCGCACCGTTATCTCGAACTGGGCGCCAACGTGATCATTTGCGGCCGCCGTGAGGACGTGCTGAAGGAGACCGCCGCCGAGCTCGCGAAGGAGACCGGCGGCGAGATCGAGACGGTCGGCTGCGACGTGCGCGTGCCCGACGCCGTCGAGGCGATGATGGACAAGATCTGGGAGAAGCGGCCGCTCGACATCCTGGTCAACAACGCCGCCGGCCAGATCCTGGCCCAGACCCACAAGATGTCCCCGCGCGCGATCGACGCCGTGCTCGGCATCGTGCTGCACGGCTCGGCCTACTGCACCGTCTCGGCCGGCCGCCGCTGGATCGAGGCCGGCGAGCGCAACAAGGTCGTGATGTCGATCCTAACCGTCTCGTCGCTGACCGGCGCGCCGTTCACCGTGCCGTCGGCGATGGCCAAGGCCGGCGTGTTGGCCATGACCAAGAGCCTCGCCGTCGAATGGGGTCCCAAGGGTATCCGCACCTGCGCGATCGTGCCCGGCCCCTTCCCGACAGAGGGCGCCTGGAGCCGGCTAATGCCGAAGGAGCGCGGCGGCCAGGACGAAATGATCAAGGCCATCCCGATGCGCCGCACCGGCGAGCATATCGAGTTGGCCAACCTCGCCGCCTTCCTGGTGAGCGACGGCGCCGCCTACATCAACGGCGACGCCATCGTCATCGATGGCGGCAAGATGCTGCAGTCCGGCGGCGGTGGCGCCAACACCTCGGCGATGCTCGACTGGACCGACGAGCAGTGGGACGCGCTCCGTCCCAAGAAGAAGTAGGGAAGCGACCGGCGCGACCTGTCAGGCCGAGGGGGCGGAAGCGTCGCTCTCCTCGGTCCTGGTGCCGGACGCGATCCAGGCGACCAGCAGGTCGTAGAAGACCGAAAGAACCACGGGGCCGACGAACAGGCCGATCAGGCCGCCGGCCAGCGTGCCGCAGATGACGCCGGCCAGGATCACCGCCATCGGCGTCGGCAGGCCCCGCGCCATCAGGATCGGGCGCAGCACATTGTCGAGCAGCAGCAGCGGCAGCGTGTAGACGGTGAAGACACCGGCATGCAGGGCGGGAAGATACATCCAGCTCCAGATGATGACCGGGATCATGATGATGTTGGGACCGACCTGGACGATAGCCAGCACCAGACAGACGAAGGTGATGGGGCCGGCGAAAGGCACGCCCGCCACCAGCATGCCGATGCCGAGAAGCGCCGACTGCAGGAGCGCAATGCCGATCACCCCCTGCGAGACGTTGCGGATCGTCGAGCCGGCAATCTCGAGGAAGTGCCGGCCGCGCTTGTCGGCGACACGGCCTGCCAGGCCGCGAACCGTCTCCAGCAGCTCGTCGGAATAGGCGAGCAGAATGCCCGCCACGATGATCGCGCCGGCGAACTGCAGGACCTCCAGGAACACCCCTGCGGCGATGCGACCGATCCAGCGACCGGCCGATGCGAGCTGGCCGACATGGGTCGTCACCAGCGCGCGGATATCGTTGGAGCCGTTCAGCCAGAATTCGTAGACGCGATTGCCGACCATCGGCCAGTCGCGCACCGATTCAGGAGGAGGTGGCACGACATGCTCGCCCCGCAACAGCATCCGCGCGTAGGCATCGAGGCTGTCGATCGCCGATCCGGCCAGGATCACCACCGGCGTCAGCAGCAGCACCAGCAGCAGGACCGAGAACAGCGCCGCAGCCAGACCGTCGCGGACGTGCAGGCGACGGCGCACCATGTTGAACAGGGGAAAGACGGCGACCGACAGAATGATGGCCCACAGCAGCAGCGGCGCCACCGGCTGCAACAGGAGCAGGCTCACATAGACGATGGTCGCGATCAGGCCGAGGCGAATCGCGACATCGATCGTGAACCGCGTGACCTCGGCTCTGCCCTTCTCCGTATCGATCATCGCCCTCTCCGCCGCCCCCGTGGCGGGAGGCATTTATCGCACGGCGGCGGGCCTGGCGGTATCGACGACGCGCACCGGGTCGCCGTTGGAGAGTCCGTCCGGCGGGCTTTCGATCACCTTGTCCTCGGCCGTGAGGCCGCTGCCGATTTCGACGATCTGGCCGAGATCGCGCGCGATCGTCACAGGCTTCAGCACGACCTTGCCGCTGGCGTCGACCGTGGCGACACGCAGACCCTTCTGGTCGAAGATCAGCGCGCCTGCGGGCACGGCCAGCGACTGCAGGCTCGACGGCAATTCGATGCGAGTATTGGCGAAGGCCCCGGGCATCAGCTCGCCCTTGGCATTGTCGACCACGACCTGCATGCGGGTCGTGCCCGTCTGGGCATCGACGGCGCGGGCCGAGGCCTCGACCACACCCTCGTAGACCTTGCCGGGATACTCCGGAACCGTGATCTGGACCTTCGTCTTCAGCTTCACCGCCGGCACGAAATTCTGCGGGACGCTGACGTTCAGGCGCAGCCTGTCGACGTCGGAGATGACGAACAGCGCCAGGCCCGCGCTCGACTCGGCGTTGATCAACGCGCCGACATCGGTGTTGCGGGTGGTCACGATCCCGTCGAACGGCGCGGTGATGCGCTTGAAGGCGGAGAGGACCTCCAGCCGGTCGACGGCGGCCTGCGCGGCCTTGGTGAGGGCCTGCTTCACCGTGAGGTCGCCGGTCTTCTCGTCGACGGTCTGGCGCGACACGGTGTTGGCGCCGCCAAGCTGCTGCCAGCGGCCGGCGGTCACCGTCGCGAGCTGCTCGGCCGCCTGGGCGCTGGCGAGCGAGGCCTTGGCCTGCAGGAGCTGCTGGTCGAGGTCGGGCGCCTCGATCTCGGCGAGAAGCTGGCCCGCTTTCACGGACTGACCGATATCGACGTAGTAGGCCTTCAGGAAGCCGCCAACGCGAGCATAGATCGGCGCGCGGGAATAGGCCTCGAGCCGGCCCGGCAGGTCGAGCGAAGTCTTGTTGGCGCCGGTCGAGGGGGTGATGACGCTGACCGTCGGTACCGCCTGGGTATCGGTCCATTCCTTCAGCTTCGCCTCGCTGGCCTGCCGGCTCCAGATGCCGTTGATCACGACGGCGGCGAGACCGAGGGCCGCCGCGAAGCCGAACAGGGCGAGGCCGCGCCGGGAACGCGGCCTGGGGGCTGCGGGAGGGGTTTCAGGCGGCATGAGGCGCTCCGGGGACGGGGGCGGGCGCTTTGGCGGGCGCCTTGCCGTGATTGCGATGGACGACGCTGAAGACCACGGGAACGAACATCAACGTGGCGATCGTAGCAAAAACGAGACCGCCGATGACCGCCCGGCCGAGCGGCGCATTCTGCTCGCCGCCCTCGCCCATGCCCAGTGCCATGGGCGTCATGCCGATGATCATGGCGAGCGCGGTCATGATGACGGGGCGGAAGCGGACGAAGCCGGCGTCGAGCGCCGCCGCGGTCGCATCTCCCAGTTCGACCAGACGCTCGCGGGCAAACGAGATCACCAGCACAGAATTGGCGGTCGCGACGCCCATGCACATGATGGCGCCGGTCAGCGCCGGAACAGAAAGCGTGGTGTTGGTGGCGAACAGCATCCACACGATGCCGGCCAGCGCCGCCGGCAGCGCCGTGATGATGACGAACGGATCGCTCCACGACTGGAAGTTCACGACGATCAGCAGGTAGATCAGCACGACCGCGCCCAGGAGGCCGAACAACAGCCCCGAGAAGGCGGACTCCATCGTCTTGACCTGGCCCTGGACCTTGACCGAGCGGATGCGCGGCGACTGGAGTGGCGCCAGTTCGGCCACGACGGCGCGAACGTCGGCCGCCACCGCCCCGAGGTCCCTGCCCTGCACGCCGGCATAGACCTGGACCATTCCCTGCAGGTCGTACTGCGAGACCACGGCGTTGGCGGAGGACCGCCTGATGTCGGCGATGCCGCCCAGAACCTGAAGCTGCGAGGCGGCGGGCGCCATGATCGGCAGGTTGCTGAGCGAGGCCAGCGAATCCAGCCGGTACTGCGGCGTCTGCATCACGATGTTGTAGGTCACGCCGTTGGCCGGATTGAGCCAGTAGGTCGGCGCGACCTGGCTGGAGCCGGCGAGATTGACGACCAGCGAATTGGTGACGTCGCGGGTCGTCAGCCCCACCGTCTGCGCACGAGACCGATCGATGTCGACGCCGAACACCGGAGCGCCGCGCGACTGCTGGATGCGCGCGTCGACCACACCGGGAATCTGACGGATGCGTGCCAGCAGCCTGTTGGCATGCTCGAAGCCCGCGGTGATGTCCGACGTGCGGACCTGAACGTCGATGGGCGACGGGGCGCCGAAATTCAGGATCTGGCTGATGATGTCGGCGGGCAGGAACGAGAAGGTGAAGCCGGGAAACAGTTCGGGCAGGCGCCGGCGCAGTTCGGCCACGTATTCTTCGGTTGGCCTGTGGTCCGGCGTCAGCTTGATCTGGATGTCGCCATCCTGCGGCCCGATCGTGCCCGTGTTGTTGTAGGTCATGTTGATGCCGCTGACCGGCATGCCGACATTGTCGGCCATCGTCGCGATCTGGCTCGGCGGGATGACGGTGCGGATCGCCTTCTGGATGGCCACGAAGCTGTTCGCGGTCTCCTCGACGCGGGTGCCGATGGGCGCACGCACATGCATCAGGATCTGACCGGAATCGACGATGGGAAAGAAGTTGCGCCCCAGGAACGGCACCAGCGCGAACGACCCCAGCACGAAGGCCATGAAGCACAGGATGAACAACGGGCGCCGGGTGAGCGCCAGGCCGAGCAGGTCGTGATAGACGGCGCGCAACCTCTCGAACCGGGCCTCGAAGCCGCGCTGGAACCGTACCAGCGGATTGCGCGACGGCGGCGGCGCCTCGCCGTGACCGTGGGCGGTGTGCGGCTTCAGCAGGTAGTTCGCCATCGTCGGCACCAGCGTGCGCGACAGGATGAACGAGCAGACCATCGCGAACATGACCGCCATGGCCATCGGCACGAACAGGAAGCGCGCCACGCCCTCGAGAAAGAACATCGGCACGAAAACGATGCAGATGCACAGCAGCGACACGAAGGCGGGCGTCACGATCTGGCGGGCGCCGTCCAGGATCGCCGTCTCGACGTCCTTGCCCTGCTCCAGGTGCCAGTTGATGTTCTCGATGGTCACCGTGGCATCGTCGACCAGGATGCCGACGGCGAGGGCCAGTCCGCCCAGTGTCATGATGTTGAGCGTTTCGCCGAACGCCGCCAGCAGCGCGATCGAGCCCAGGATGGCGAGCGGGATCGAGATAGCGATGATCACCGTCGAGCGCCAGCTCCCCAGGAAGAGCAGGATCATAAGGCTGGTCAGCACCGCGGCCAGGACAGCCTCATGCGCCACCCCGGAGACGGCGCCCTCGACGAACAGCGACTGGTCACCCAGGATCGCCAGCGACACGTTCTCGGGCAGCACGCGCTTCAGCTCCGCCACGCGCTCCTTGATGCCGGCGATGATCGCCAGCGTCGAAGTCGTGCCGTTCTTCAGCACGGCGAGCAGCACCGACCGGCCGCCGTCGACATGCACGATGTTCTGCTGCGGCGGGTTGCCGTCGCGCACCTGCGCCACGTCGCGCAGGTAGACCACGGTGCCGTTGGCCGCGAACACCGGGATGTCGGCCAGCGCATTGAAGTCGGACGGCGCGTTGTTGAGCTGGATCGCGTACTCGTGCCCGCCGATCTTCTGGGTGCCCACCGGCGTCAGCAGGTTCTGGGCGGCCAGGGCGTTGGCCACGTCGGCCGCCGAGAGGCCGCGTGCCTGCAGCGCCGCGGGGTCGAGGTCGATCTGGATCTGCCGGAACTTGCCGCCGAAGGGGAACGGGATGGCGGCGCCCGGCACCGTGACCAGCGGCGTGCGGACCGTGTTGATGGCAAGATCGAACACCGCCTGCTCGGGAACGCCCTTGCCGGCCAGCGCGAGCTGGATGATCGGCACTGTGGCCGCATTGTAGTTCAGGATCAGCGGCGGCGTGATGTTGGGCGGCATCTGCCGCAGCACGGTCTGGGCGATCGCGGTGACCTGGGCATTGGCGATGCTGATGTCGACGCCCGGCTGGAAGAAGATCTTCACGATGCCGACGCCGGTGTAGGACGTGCCCTCGATATGCTCGATGTCGTTGACGGTGGTGGTGAGCGCGCGCTGGAAGTTCAGCATCACGCGGCCCGACATCTGATCGGGCGGCAGGCCGGTGTACTGCCAGACCACGGCGATGACGGGAATCCTGATCTCGGGAAAGATGTCGACCGGCGTGCGAAGGGCCGCGAGCGGCCCGACGATCAGGATCAACAACGCCATGACGACGAACGTATAGGGTCGTTTCAGCGCGACCCGGACCAAATCCAGCATCTTGGTCTTACTTCCACCCGACCGTGAGACGCCTGGCTCCCCGGCTCCGGCGACAATTCATCCGACCATGGGCCCGCAGACCTGTCGAGGCGAGATTGGCCCTGCTATCTGCATGGCGGTGCGCTAGGGTTGCATGACGACAATACGCAAGGATCCGGGGAAATGGCCGAGTACGACTACATCATCGTTGGCGCCGGTTCGGCGGGCGGCGCCCTGGCCGCGCGGCTGACCGAGATACCCACCAACAAGGTGCTCCTGCTGGAAGCGGGCGCGGCCAGCCATCCCTACTCCCGCATGCCGCTGTCCTTCGGGCTGCTGATCGACAACCCGGCGGCCAACTGGCTCTACCAGTCCGAACCGGAACCCAATACCGCGAACCGGGTGATCCCGGTGCCGCGCGGCAAGGTCCTGGGTGGATCGAGCTCGATCAACGGCCTGGTCTGGGTGCGCGGCCAGCCGCTCGACTTCGACACCTGGGCGCAGATGGGCTGCCGCGGCTGGAGCTGGCGCGACGTCGCCCCGCTCTTCACCCGCATGGAGAACTTCGTCGACGGCGACGGCTCGAACGGCCGCGGCACCGACGGGCCGCTCAAGGTCTCGACCGTCCCCGACCAGAACCCGCTCTACGACGCGCTGTTCGCGGCCTCCAAGGCCGCCGGCTTCAAGACCAACCCGGACTACAACAGCGAGGACCAGGAAGGCGTCGTGAAGACGCAGACCTCGATCTACAAGGGCCGGCGCATGAGCGTGGCCCATTGCTACATCGAACCGGCGATGAAGCGGCCCAACCTGCATGTCGTCACCCACGCCCACACGCTGCGCGTCCTTCTCGACGGCAAGCGCTGCATCGGCGTCGAGTACGAGAAGGACGGCAAGACCGTCCAGGCCAAGGCGAAGGAGACGATCCTGTCGGCCGGCGGCGTCGCCAGCCCGCAGATCCTCGAACTCTCGGGCATCGGGCAGCCGGAGCTGCTGAAGAAGCACGGCATCGAGGTGAAGCACGAGCTGAAGGCGGTCGGCGAGAATTTCCGCGACCACATCAATGCCCGGATCATCTGGCGGCTCAAGGTGGCCAACGTCTCCTACAACCACATGGCGCGCGGCATCGGCGCGGTCACCCAGATGATGAAGTACCTCGCAACCGGGGGCGGCTTCATGAGCCTGCCCTCGGCGCCGCTGCTCGGCTTCCTGAAGACGCGGCCCGAACTCGAGACGCCCGACGTGCAGATGCATCTCGTGCCTTACTCGATCAAGGACCCGAAGACCCGCAAGCTGCAGGACTTCCCGTCGATGACGATCGCCTGCTACCAGCTCCGCCCCGAGAGCCTGGGCTCCATCCACATCCGCTCGGCCGATCCCAAGGCGCATCCGGCGATCCGCTTCAACTTCCTCGCCGACAGGATCGACCAGGATGCGATGACCGCCGGCTTCCGCATGATGCGCCGCATCGTCGATGCAAAGCCCATGGATTCTTACCGTGACGAGGAGTTCTCGCCCGGCCCGTCGGTGCAGTCCGATGAGGAAATCCTCACCTGGATCCGCAACAACTCGCAGACCGCCTATCACCCGATCGGCACCTGCCGCATGGGCCCCGAGGGCCAGAACACGGTGGTCGACGACAAGCTCAGGGTCCACGGCATCCAGGGCCTGCGCGTCGCCGACGCTTCTATCTTCCCGACCATGCCTTCGGGCAACACCAATGCCCCGTCGATCATGGTCGGCGAGAAGATGGCCGATATCCTGAAGGGTGCAGCTTAAGAGAACTCCGTCGTCCTGAGCGCAGCGAAGGACCTTGCCAAGCGACCAACAGACTCCGTGGCCAGCGTGAGATCCTTCGCTGCGCTCAGGATGACAACGGGTGTGTACTCAGACAAAGACCGGCTTGCCGCTGATCAGAGCGGTACCGGTCATCGCGGCGACGAGCTTGCCGTCGGCGCGGACGACGTCGATGCGGTAGTTCGAGGCCTTGCTGGAGCGCGAGATCTCGACCGCGGTGGCGGTCAGCACCTCGCCGAGGCGCACCGCAGCGCTGTAGACGATGTGGGCGTCGATGCTGCCCGAGACGACGCCCTGCGAGTTGCAGGCGAAGCCAAAGGCGGCATCCGCCAGGGTGAAGGTCAGGCCGCCGTGACCGACACCGTTGAAGTTGAGATGCCGCTGCTCGATCGTCACGCGCGTCACGGCACGGCCGAGCGAGGCCTCGACGAATTGGATGCCGAGACTTGAGCAGAACTCGTCACGGCGAGCCAGTGCCGCAACGTCGATCATTCCGCTGCCTGCCTGAGTGGCGACGTCGCGGAAGCGATGGCAGCCAATGTCTTCGAAAGCGACCCGCCTTCAGGATCGGCCAGGGCCGCTACCCGCGCGCTGGCGACGGCATCGGCCGCTGCGCGCGGCGTCAAGCGGCCCGCCAGGGCCGGCGCGATCACCTCGTCGGAAATTCGTCGATAGTTGGCGAGGCCGCGCTTGTGGGTGTCGCCATAGCCCTTGATGAGGCGCGCCGATTCGGCGATCTCGCGGGCAAGGTCGACGCCGAACGGCGCGGCGGCGCGGATCTGGCCGAGCCAGCGTTCGATCTCGGCCTGCTCCTCGACGTAGCGCGAGGTACGCGGTCGCCACCAGCGCAGGCCCGCCACAAGGCGCAGTCGCGCGAAGCCCAGGATCGTCGTCGTGCGCACGTGCATCGAGAAGTAGGTCTTGCCGAGACGGCCCGTGCGCTCGCCCCAGCCGAGCAGCCGCTTCGCCAGCGACGGCGGCAGGATGGCGGCGATCTCCTCGATACCCGGTTTGAAATGCTCGGTGATCTCCAGCGGCTCGTGATCCTTGGCGCGGACCTCGGCCCGCACACGGGCCATCCGCTCGGCCGAGGTCTTGGCCTGGGCGACGCGGATCACGTCCTCGAAGGACATGCGCACGGCGAGATGCCGCGCCACCTCGCGCAACAGCTCAGCCGAACCGAGTGCGTGGATTGTATCGAGCCGGTCGACATAGAGTACGGCGTACGCGCGATCCTGATAGGCCGCGAGCCGGCGGATGCCCTCCTCCACGATGTCGAGGCTGGCGACCGGATAGGTGCGGCGAGCGCGTTCGATCAGGTCCTCGACGCCCTGCACCGCCGTCTGCCGCTTGCGATGCTCGCGCACCGCCTGTTCCAGCTCGCCGCGCCCATGGCCGCGTCCAAAGGCGAAAGCCGCCAGGTTGGTGTCGACCGACTTTCCGGCATGGCGGATCGCGGCCTCGAACGCGCCGTCGGGGATCGGCAGCTTGCCCGATCCGGCCAGCGCGCCCAGCAGGACGGCGTTGATGACACCGCCGGATTCCTCGGCGGCCTGGTCCATGTCGAACAGGATCTGCGCGCGGCTACGCTCCTTCACCGCCCGCAGCAGCCGGCCGACATCGAAGCTACCGTCGCCCATCGCCATGCGCTCGCCGATCGCCAGTACACGGTGTGTCGAGGCGATGAGCGTCGTACGGTCGGGCGTCACGAAGCCGTTGAAGATCATGCGGCCGGATTCCAGCAATTCGGTCGCCAGCGCGACATCGACTTCGCCCATCGCCGGGTTCAGCGCCAGCACGGAGGTCGCCGATGTCCGGGTGCCGGCCGGCATGACTTCGACGTAGTAAGTCGTGGCGCCCGTTCGCTGCGCCACACCCGGAATCTGCGTCGCCTGCACGCTCAGCCCCTGGCTCTGCGCCGCCGCCACGATCCAGTCGCACAGCACGCCGCCGCCATCGCCGCCCAGCGCACCGATGAGGATGGTGAAAGGCTTAGGCACCAGCCATCGCTCCGATCACTTTCGACCGGACCGTCCACTTCAGGCGGTCCCACCAGCTCGCGTTCTGCACGATGTCCGCCTTGTAGAAGGACGGGCAAAGAACGGCGGCATCGGCGACCTCGCCGCACAGGCCGCAGCCGACGCAGCCATTGTTGACGCTCGCCACCGGATCGGTGCGCAGCGGATCCGGGCTCGGCTTCACCACCAGAGACGGGCAGCCGGAGAGGCGGATGCAGGAATGGTCGCCGGTGCAGACCTCGTCGTCGACGCCGTAGCGCGTGCGCACGACCCTCTCGCCGCGCTTCAGCTGGGCGGCGATCTGCGGACGGATGCGGCGCTGGCGGGCGAGCTGGCATTCCCCGTCGGCGACGATGACCTTCAGCCCCTTGTCGTCGGTGCTCATCGCCTCGCGCAGCGTCTTGAGCATGGTGCCGACGTTGTAGGTGCGGATGGTGCGCAGCCAGCCGACGCCCATCGCCTTCAGGGTGGCGGCGATGTCCGACGTGGTCTCGCCGTCGCGGCGGTTGCCCGACGTGTTGGGAATGAACTGCGCGCCGGTGGCCGAGGTGTAGCCGTTCTGCATGATGACCAGCACGCGGTCGCCGCGATTGAACATCGCCGAGGCGACGCCGCTCAGCAGCCCATTGTGCCAGAAGCCGCCGTCGCCCATCACCGAGATGGTGCGCTTCTGCATCACCGGCGCCACCGCCCCGGCGGCCGCGAGCGACATGCCGAAGCCCAGGATCGAGTTGCCGAGATTGAACGGCGCCAGCGTCGCAAAGGAATGGCAGCCGATGTCGCTCGAGATGTGGACCTTGCCGACCTCGCGTTCGAGCAGCTTGATCGCCGAGAAGACCGGCCGTTCCGGACAGCCGACGCAGAAGCCCGGCGGACGCAGCGGCAGCGGCCCGCCCAGCCGGCGCTGCGCCTCGGCACGGCCGGCGCGCGCCGTCTCGAAGCGCTCGCGCGGACCGCTGATGTCGAGGTCGTTGGCCGACTGCGCGAAGAACTTCAGCAGGCCCTCGGTGATCACCTCGGCCGTGTACTCGCCGGCCATCGGCAGCACGTCCTTGCCGTAGATTCTGGTGTCGACGTCGCGCTTGCGCAGAAGCGCGTGGATCGCCTGCTCGATGTAGTCGGGTGCGCCCTCCTCGACGACCAGCACGGCGCGTTTGCCCTTGCAGAAGTCGACGATCTGGTCGGGCGCCAGCGGATGCGTGACGTTGAGGACCAGCGTCGGCACCTTGCCCTCGACCTCGAGGCGGTCGAGGCCGCGCACCAGGACGTTGGTGATGCCGCCCTGCACGATGATGCCGAGATCGGAACGCTCACCGGGCAGCAGCTCGTTCAGGCCCTGCTCGACGATGAAACGCTCGGCCGCAGGCTGGCGAACCTCGACCTTGATCTTCTCGTGCGCATAGGTCGACGGCGGATGCGAGATGCGGTCGTAGTTGTGCGCCGCCGGATCGGCCAGCCGGTGATTGCGCGAGATCGCCGGCGGCACGTTGTCCTTGGCTACGAACTCGCCCGTGACGTGGCAGGCGCGAATGCGCAGCTCCATCATCACGGGCGTGTTGGTCGCTTCTGACAGCTCAAACGCCTTCTCCGTGCAGCGCACGATGGTCGGCAGCGACGGGCGCGGATCCATCAGCCAGACCGAGGATTTCAGCGCATAGGCCTGGGTGCGCTCCTGGATGACCGAGGCGCCCTCGCCATAATCCTCGCCGACCACGATCAGCGCGCCGCCGATCACGCCCGGGGATGCGAGGTTGGAGAGAGCATCGGCCGCCACGTTGGTACCGACGATCGACTTCCACGTGACGCAACCGCGAATCGGGTAGTTGATCGAGGCGCCGAGCAGCGCCGCGGCCGAGGATTCGTTGGTGCAGGTTTCGAGATGGACCCCGAGCTCGTCGAGCAGATCCTGCGATTCGACCAGAACGTCGACCAGATGCGAGACCGGCGCGCCCTGGTAGCCGCCGACATAGGCCACGCCCGACTGCAGGATCGCCTTGGTGACCGCGAGGATGCCCTCGCCGCGGAAGACCTCGCCGTTCCCCAGCCGCAGCGCGCGAACCTCCTCGGTGAAGGAGCGTTCCGGGTTGGTCCGCTGGGCAACGGGACGTTGGGCCGCCGGCTGGTCGAGCATGGCGCAAAGTATAGGGGCGGCTAACGCCGGACGCGACGATCCCGTTTGGAATCCCGCACCCCCTCGCGGCGCGCCTTGGCCAGCAGGGCTCGAAACGGCGCGAGGAGTTCCTCCCGCACCGCAGCATCGCCTTCGAGCACCTGCAGTGACAGCGCCACGGCCTCCAGGGTCGAGACCGCATCGGGCCGCGCCTCGCGCCGCAGGTCGCCATAGAGCGACGGTCCGTCGGGCACCACGACGAAGCGGCGCAACTTGGTCAGCCAGGCGTTGCGCCACCACAGCGCCTTGGCCTGTGCCCAATTGCCGTCGAGGGCGATCAGCCCCTTCAGGCCGGCCCGCGCCGCCGCCTGGTCGGGCAAGGGCTCGCCGTTGCGGTCGACGGCGACCAGCGGCCCCTGTCCTTTGGTCTGCGTGGAACCAAGATAGAGCACGCCCCAGTCGCGCGACTCCGCCGGCTCACCCAGCGCATGGGCGAGGTTGCGCCACGACAGGCCGACGACGACTTTGGCCTGGGTCAGGGAGCCGGCGAGCAGCCGCGCCGTCCCCAGCACGCGGTCCTGCTCCTGCGGGTGCTGCAGCACCAGAATCGTGACCTTGTTGTCCACCGGCAGAGGCATGGCCGACGTATAGCCTCCCGGCTAGGGTCGCGCGATGCCCGTTCCTCCCAGCGTCGCCACCCTCGTCTTCGATAGCGTGACCAAGCTGCCGCCCGAGGCGGAGGGTGCGGTCGTCATCGGTGGCAGCCATGCCGCGGTCTATGCGGCCTACATGTCGGCCAAATTCGGCTGCCGCGCCGCGATCCACCACGATGCCGGCATCGGCAAGGACGAGGCCGGGGTGAGCGGCCTCGCCTTTGCCGACAAGCTCGGCATGGCGATGGCAGCCGTCGCCACGGCCAGCGCGCGCATCGGCGACGGCGCCGACCTGCACGAACGCGGCATCATCAGCCGGGCCAACGGGCTGGCCGCCGCCTGCGGCGTCATCCCCGGCATGCCGGCGCGCGAGGCGGCCGAGTTGCTGAAGCAGGCGCCGTGGCCGCACACGATGCCGCCCGCCAAGGGCGAGAGCCGGTACATGGTCGAGGGGACGGCCTGCGTGGACTCCGCTACGCTGCTGGTTCCCGAAGATCGCGGCCGAGTCGTCGCGACCGGCAGCCACGGCGCCCTCAACTCCTACAAGGCGACGGCGCCCTTCCGGCCGCTGCTGCTGATGTTCAACGATGCCGGCTTCGGCGCCGACCGGGGCGGCGTGCTGGCCCTGCCCGAGCTCGCCCGGGAGGATATCGCAGCCATCGCAGTCGCTGCGCACTCAGCGCGGATCGGCGACGGCCGTTCTACCCTGCAGGACGGCACGATTTCGGACGTCAATGACATCGCATACCGGCTCGGCGCGCGTGTGGGAGGCTCCGCGCTTGCGCTGACGCGCGCGCTGGCCGAAAAAGCTGAATAACGCTTGCACGGGAGACACTTGGGACATGGCCGTCGTCAATGTGAAGTCGGAGATCGCCGGCAATGTCTGGAAGATCCAGTCCAAGCCAGGCGATCGGATCGAGGCCGACGGCGAGATCATGATCCTCGAGTCGATGAAGATGGAAATCCCCGTCCTGTCGCCCAAGGCGGGCGTCATCCGGGAAATCAAGGTCAACGAAGGCGAGGCAATCGGCGAAGGCCAGCTCGTGGCCGTGATCGATGCGTAACAGCGCCGTCGCCGCCGACCTCGCCAAACTCTGGGCTCCCGATAACCTTCGCCGTTCCGCTCCCGGTATTGCGCTCTGTGCGGTGATTGCCGCCGTCGCCTACTACGCCGACACGCGCAGCCTGCTGCGCTTCGGCGCCGTCTGGGTGCCGCCGCTGATCCTGACGCTGGTGATCGGCATGGCGCTGCAGCCGCTTTCCGCCCGGCCGGTGCTGAAGCCCGGCCTCGAATTCGCCGGCCGCACCCTGCTCCGTATCGGCGTCGCGCTGCTGGGCGCGCGCCTGACCCTCGGCAATCTCGTCGAGGGCGGCGCACTGCCGATCGTGATCGCGGTGGCCGCGGTCGGCTGTACCATCGTGTTCGGCGCCTGGGCGGCGCGCCTGTTCGGGCTGAGCCAGAATTTCGGCCTGCTGACCGGCTGCGCCACCGGTGTCTGCGGCGCGGCGGCGGCAATGGCGGCTTCGGCCGTCCTGCCCAAGCACGAGAATTCCGACCGCGACCTCGCCTTCACGGTGATGGGCGTCAACTTCCTCAGCACGGTGGTGATGGTGATCTATCCCACCCTGAGAGAGGTGCTGGGCTTCTCCCTCTTCGAGATGGGCGTGTTCCTCGGCGGTGCGATCCACGACGTGGCACAGGTCGCCGGCGCCGGCCAGACGATGGGCCCACAGGTGCTGAGCGATGCCGTCATCACCAAGCTGCTGCGCGTGGCGGCCCTGCTGCCGGCCATCGCCGGCATCGCCTGGTGGGTGGCCAGGAGCGGCGGGCCGCAGAGTTCGGCCCGGCCTACTCCGCCGGTCTTCCTGTTCGGCTTCCTGGCTCTTGCGGCGCTGAACTCTCTGGGTCTCATCCCGGCCGGCGTGCGTGACGCGGTCGGCCAGATCTCGGCCTTCCTCATCATCACCGCCATCGCGGCGCTGGGCATGAAGACGTCGCTGCTCGCCCTGGTGCGCATCGGCATGGGCCCGGTGATGCTGCTGATCACCGAGACGATCTTCGTCGGCCTGCTGGTGGTCGGCCTGATCTACGGCCTGCGCAGCTTCGGTCTTTAGAGCCACATAGCTCCTCTCCCGTCATACGGGGGAGGTGGCCCGAAGGGCCGGAGGGGGAGAGCCACCGGTCTGACCTCTTCCCGATCTCCATTCATCGCGTTGCTT
>OFDC01000748.1_pt1 | contig 21313 bp, 16 predicted proteins | sample 1520941 | NCBI WGS metagenome assembly OFDC01 (sample SAMEA94258168, study PRJEB24077) | hot springs metagenome | biome: Aquatic biome; feature: Water | place: India | collected 2012-12-06 | depth 5 m | reverse complement strand
ATGATAGAGATATTAATGCCGCCAAGAACATTCTTGCGGTCGGGCTTGACCGTCTGGGAGCAGGAATCCCCTTGCTTTAGCAAGGGGAGGAAGTCAATTGTTGTCCGTTGTTTATTGAACGCTATGATGCGGTTTTAGTTCTGATAATTTAAAGCCAGCGACCAGTAGCGCTGCGCCATACACCACGGCGCCCGCCACACACAGCGCCAATAGCGCCACAATACGAATACCTTGATGCGCAGTAACGGGAAAAAAATGAATACCAGCGGCAAGTGCCAACCCCATCGCGCCATTTGCCATAGCAAAGATAACCGCTAATCGTCGCCAAGCCGCACCAAACCGGTAAATACCTTGGGTATGTAAATAAAAATATAACAGCCCCGCATTGATAAAAGACGCCAACGTATTGGCAAGCCCTAGTCCGGCATGGGGGGCGATTTGCCACTGTTTAAATAATTCAGCCAGTATTAGGCTTAGCACGACATTGGCAATCACGCTAATCACACCGATTTTGACAGGGGTGCGACTGTCATGACGGGCAAAAAAAGCCGGGGCAAATATTTTAATCAGCATAAATGCCAAAATCCCACCTGATAAGCACTGTAGCGCAAGCCCACTCATCATGGCATCTTGCCGCACAAATTTCCCATGTTCAAACAAGGATATCATCAGCACATCACTAATCATGCCAAGCGCGATGGATGCCGGTACACCGACCAACACTGTCAGCCGCGCCGCCCAATCTAGGGTATGTCCAAATTGTTGATGGTCGTCGCTTGCGATACTTTTGGATAGACTGGGCAAAATCACCGCACCAATCGCCACCCCAATCAGCCCTAGCGGCAGCTCACTCATCCGCTCTGCGGTATACAGCCAAGAGACCGAGCCATCGACCATGGTTGAAGCCAGTACCGTGTTGACCAGCATATTGATTTGGGTGACCGATACCCCAAACAGCGCAGGGAGCATGAGTTTTAAAATCCGTCGCACGCCAGGATGACGAAAGCTAACCTTTGGCATCACCAGCAGCTGATGGCTGTGCAATTGCGGTAATTGAATCAATAGCTGCAGCAAACCTGCCACCGCAACGGCATAACCGACCGCCAAAATTGGCTTGGCAAGCAGCGGCGCTACCCAAATCGCGCCCACAATCATACACACATTTAAAATCACCGGTGCAAAGGCGGGCAAGCCAAACCGCCCCACGCTTTGCAATATACTACTAGCAAACGCGGTCATCGCGATAAATAACAAATAAGGAAAGGTGATACGAAGCAGCTCAACTGCCGTTAAAAATTTGTTAGGCTCATGCAGATAACCGACCGCAAACACAGCAATCACGGCGGGCGCGAAAATGACTATCACGGCGGTAAGACCTGATAAAATCAACAATAACGTACCTGCCACCCGACTGATAAGAATTTGAATGCCGAGCAAGGCTTTTTTGCTATCGGTCGTGTCGTTATGTTGGGCTGGGTGCTGATAATCAGATAGTACAGGGACAAAAGCTTGGGCAAAGGCGCCTTCAGCGAACAGCCGCCGCAAAAAATTGGGCAATTTGAATGCCACCAAAAACGCATCCATCATGCCGCCCGTGCCAAACACGCTCATCAATACCATGTCGCGTATCATCCCCAAGATGCGTGACAACAGGGTAAAAAAGCTAACAATCGCGGTGGATTTGATAAGTTTGTGAGACATTAAACAATTCTTAAAATTTATTAATCATGCTTCTTAGTCTCACCCAATCAAAATACAGCCCAGGGTCGGATTTGCGGCCGCGCGCGATATCACTGTGACCGGCTAGATGATTGACGGTTTTGGGATAAGCTTGATAAATCGCGGCAATCACGCCACTTAAAGCTTGGTATTGCCTGTCATCAAACTCGCTATAATCATCGCCTTCCAGCTCAATCCCAATCGAATAGTCATTGCAGTTTGGTACGCCCAAATAACTAGATTTGCCAGCATGCCAAGCACGCTCATCAAAGCTTACAAACTGCGTGATGCTGCCATCGCGCTCAATAAACAAATGCGCGGAGACCTGCTGCTGATAGATGGTTGCAAAATACGGATGGGCTTTGGGGTCTAACTGATTTTGAAAAAATGCACGAACAAAATGCTCGCCTTGGTCATCTTTTATACCAAATTCACTGGGCGGCAAGCTGATGTTATGTATCACAATCAGATGAATATCGTTAGGGTCGGGGCGCTCACCAAAATTGGGTGACGCCACAAACTCGCATGGGCTTAACAAACCCTGCGCAATGCTAAATCCCGACATAACCATACCCCGCCCAATCATCCAAATGGTGTTTAAAATAGTTGGTAGAACGCTACTCAATCATGTGGCTAATTTAGCATAAAATGGGGCTTATCATCACCTTAACCGAAAAACACAGTTAAAAAAAAGCAATTTTGCAAAAAAATGGTATGCTATCGCTAAGCTGACAACAAGGGTAGAGCATCTGATGGATACGATTATAGCGGCGTTGATACTGGCAGTCGTGGGGGCGCTTTATAAAATTTTTGCCCAACAAAAAGCAATCACTAGGCTTGAATCCAAGCTCGACAACCTGCAAAAACAACTCGCTGATGTCATGGCAACTGTGTATATCTTAAGCAGGGAGGCAAAGCCATCATCTACCCAACAATCGGCAAGCGATATTCGCCAAAATCAGCCTGTCACTGAACCTATTACTGACCCTATCACGCAGCCCATAGGTCAAAACCCTGTCTCAGCGCCCCTTCCAGTGCCACTCCCAGCGCCCCTCCCAATAGTTGCCTCTTTGCCAATGGCGAACACGCTTGACGCTTCGGTTAGCTCAAATGCGCCAACGGCAACACAGCCGTCCGTGAATGACGCAGCCCCACCGCATCAACCTAGCGTATCACAGCCATCATCTCCTGCTTTAAAAGAGGATGAAAGTGCTACCAATATTGTGACATCAATTTGGGCAAGTGCCACCCAATGGTTCTTTGGAGAAAACTTGGTGGTGCGTGTCGGTGCACTGGTGTTGCTAGTGGGCGTGGTGCTATTACTCAAACTTGCCAGCCAATATATTGAGGTATCGATGCCCGTGCGCATGGCGCTGGTAGCGTTAGGTGGCTTGGTGATAACGGCAGTCGGCTATCGCACCACTGCCAAAAAACGCAGTTATGGGTTGACTTTGCAAGGTGTCGGCTTTGCGGTGATTTATTTGACGGTGTTTGCGAGTTTTAAATTGTATGGACTATTGCCATCCTCCTTAACCTTCGGCGTGCTTGCGTTACTGGCAGGGTTAACAGTGATGTTTTCGGTGTGGCAAAATGCGCTGCCGCTTGCGGTCTTGGCGTTTGGTGGGGCGTTTTTTGCGCCGATACTGGTCAGCCGACCTGACGGTAGTGTGGTGATGCTATTTAGTTATTATTTATTACTCAATATAGCGGTTGCGGTGATTGCCCATTATCGCACTTGGAAACTGCTCAATGCGCTCAGCCTAGCGGTGACTTTTGGGCTTGCGTATGTGTGGGGATTTCGGGCATTTAGTGGTAATAGTGCAGGTGCAGGCTGGCTGTCATTACGCTGGCAACTGCTCGGGTTATTGGTTGGGCACATGGCGCTGTATCTGTTTATTGCGGTTAGATATTCTCAGCAGGTCGTAAGTTATAACCAAGCGCTGCTACAAATGAACACGAGGGTAGCCAGACGCCCGATTCTATCGATAGATTCAGGCTTGTTGTTTGGCACCGCATTACTGGGGTTTGGGCTGATGGCAAGCTTGCTTAATGATTTGCCTTATCATCTTGCCTTTGCTAGCAGTGCGTTATCGGCTATTTATTTGAGTCTAGGATTGTGGCTGCTCAAACATCATCGCCGTAGCATCGCAGGCGACCGACAAGCCAATAACCAATTTGATAACAGCTTTGAGCTGCTCATTGAAGCCAGCCTTGCGCTCGGCTGTGGGTTTTTGGCTTTGGTGATACCACTGGCGCTATCAGCCAAATGGATTAGTATCGGTTGGGCAGTGCAGGGTGCTGCATTGGTGTGGCTCGGTGCGCGTACCCAAAGACGCTGGACGGTATATTTTGGGTTGGCATTGCAAGGCTTTAGTATTGTTTTATTGGCAGGCTTTGATACCCTAATGCGGCATTGGTATGGGCTACTGGATCAATTATCTATTCCGCACCAAACGTCTATAGTGGCGGCTTCATCCACCTTGCCACTGACCGTATTGGCTGCGTGTGTGCTGCTGTCTGCTTTTATTTTGCGCCACGGTAGGGTCAATATCGCGGCAGCCAAACCCCAAACGGCAGCCACACCCCAAACTAAAGCCCAGCGTCAACCTCAGCCTCAACCTCAACCTGCGGCAGTCAAAACGACGCATAAACGGGCTCAACAAATTGCTGATAATGCCAGTCCCAGCTTTGTTGCCACCGCGCTTGTGGTTGTCGGGTTTGTGCTGTATCTGTCGGCGATTTTATCCGCTGACCCCTTTTGGAACAACGGTGGCAAAACCACCACTATCAAACTTGCTGTGGCTATGGCGGTATTTTTAATGGTGGGGCAACTGATTCATCAGCGTTTTGTTTGGCGCAGTATGCGTAAGGTGAGCCGCTTGATTTTACCGTTTGCGATGATGAGCTGGGTGCTAGTCTGTCTCACTCATGTTAAGGTCGAGACGGTTGTAGACTTAAACGATTATCACATCAAAGCATTTAGCGGGTTGGGGCGTTATTTGCTCGCCATGCTCGGCTGTTTTGCCATCGCAAAATTGCTAGGGGCGTGGCTGCTTAGTCGCTGGCACCGCGACCGACTCGATACAAGCGTTGACGCGCTCGTTTGGTTTTTGGTACTGATTGCCATGTTAACTTGGATGCTACAACAAGTGCCATTTAACTATTGGCAGCATGCCCAAGAGCTTCGAGCCATTATCACTATTTTACCGACCGTGCTGGCTGTGCTTGGGCTGATGAGTTTGTTGTTGCTGCCAAGATTGCAGGCGCTTGGTGGTCGTTTACTTGGTTGGTTAGCGGTTGATAGGCTACTTAAACACAGCGCTTATATTTTAGTCCCGATGACCTTTATTTGGAGTTTGTCTGCCAATTTCTCGTTAGACGGTCAGCTGTTGGGCATTTATCTGCCGCTGCTCAATCCGCTGGATTTGACCTTAATCAGCATTTTACTGTACCAATCTTATGTGGCACTCAAAGTTGATAGCAACTATCGTACTATCGTTTTGGTGGTTTGCGGTTTAGGGGCATTTGTGACGGTCAGCAGTATGTTGGTGCGTGGGTTTGCCAGCGTTTGGGGCACACCGACTTGGGAACAGGGTGCTTGGTCAGTCAGTATGGTACAGACGGGGCTGACTATCTTATGGACTGTCATTGCGATGGTATTGATGTTCTTGGCAAACAAAAAAGCCATTCGCTTGGTATGGTTTGCCGGTATTGCGTTATTGACCATGGTGGTTGCCAAGTTGCTATTGATTGATATGTCGAATACCAGTGCGGTACTGCGTGTGGTGTCTTTTATTGGGGCAGGCTTATTGATGCTCGTGATTGGTTATCTTGCACCCTTACCCCCCAAAGTAGGTAAACCCAAAGCAGGTAAACCGAGGTTAGGCAAACTCAATTCAGGCAAACCCAATGCAGCTAAAAAAAGCTAGGTAAACCCCTGCTAAAAATCGTAAATAACGTGGGTTATTTTTCGTATTTACGGCAGGCGGGCTTAGCTAAACACACAAAGACTTGCTGCCTAATTGTCTTTAAATTGTAACATCTGGCTAGAATTTATCCAAAATATCGGCTCTCTTGTTAGTGGTTTGTAGCACGGTATAGAAGTGTTGAGTGGGTATTGTTAATATCCTTATAGGGCAAAGCTTCCTATCAACCAAATTATAAATCTAATTACTATCAATGAGTTAGAATGCTATTTATCATTTTTCTAACATGATAAATTAAGGTTGATACTGTCTACTGATGCTAACCATGCGATGTTAGGGTTTTCAAATTATTTAGATTAACTATGACTGACGGCTTTATGTTGATAACGCAAATACGGGCTACGCGGCTTTTTGGTCTAGTCAGTTTAGATTTTGTCAATGTCCATCACAATCGGTTAGCTTATAAAGTCATATCAATTATATAGGAACTGTTAACTCTATAGTAACCATGAATTAACAATGAAGTAAAAATGAAAAAAAATAAGCACTGTCAGGTTAAATTAGCCAAATACCGCGCCTGTATTTTATCGGTGACTTTAGTTTCGCCACTATTGTTAGTAGCTATCATTTACACGCAAGCAGATGCCCAAAACCCTACGCAAACGGCATCCGTCACTGTTGCCTCGCAAAAAACCACCACCACGGTAGCGCCCGCCATCGTTGACAACTTAGAGCAAGAGCAAAAACATGACACTGACAGTATCAGCTATGGCTTTGAGGCATTGCAAAATAGCTTTGTAATCGACATTGATTTACCGGTCGAAGACCTACAGGACAACCCCAACAGCGCCCAACTGGTAAAATTTTCGTCGTTAACGCCCAGTTTGTTGGCTTTAATCATGCAGCAAAATGGGGCAACTATTAGCGATAAACAAAATTACCGCTTGATTGATGCCAAAGGTCATATTATGCCGATGGCGATTCGTGCTGTCAGCAAACAATCATCCGTCAATCAAGTATTGCAAGTAGTGAGCGTGGAGACAGATAACCCCAATGCGGTGGAAAAATTACGCCATGCGTTGACCGTACAGCTTGATAACCCAGACAACCAACAATCGATTAACATTGACCTTAGCAATTTACCTTCAAACCCAGTCGCCGCCGTTACCAATAGTCCAGTCAGAACTTGGTGGTTAACCAATCCCAACTTTGCCAAAACCGAACCTACTTTATCAACCGAGCAAGCGGTCAATCTTTGGCTAAAATTTTTACCTGTAAATGCAGCCAAGCCCAGCAAGCGCCCACTGCAACTGCAAATTTATGGCAGTGATGACTTGCAAAGCTGGCAGATGGTCAGCCAAACCGTGGTCAGCCCCTTTAGCCCTAGCCAGGCTACCCAACCTAGCCAATCTAGCCAAATGGTAGCAGCGCAAGCTGACGGCAGCAATCAGCCGATAGCGACAGGCCATGCGATTGCCATCGAGCCGCAGCAAGCCAATTATCGGTATTGGCAAGTGGTGGCAAATCAGCCTATCAATCTTGAGGCAGCCAGCTTAAATCGCAGGGTGAGTGAGCCAATTTTCTTCTTGACCCGCGCCAGTTTTTCAAAAACCAAAGAGGACGCCAACCAATGGCGGCTTAGCCTTGCTCAGCCCATGTTGACCACAGGGGTGAGTTTTTTTGTCCCCGAAAATCAGCTGTGGCAAGTGCGCATCAGCGTACCCGAACAAGAAGCCAATCAATTGGCTAAAATCAATAAAACCGCCAATGTAAGTAATGATAAAATCTTAGCCACTACCCAAATTGATAAAAACCACACAGTGGTCAGTTGGCAACCGACACTGACCAAGTCGCTGCATTTGGAAGGTCAAATGCAGCAAGATGATTTGCCGGTCAATCTGTTAACGCCCATGTATGAGATGTATTTTTTGGCGCAAGGCACAGCGCCTTATCGACTGGTAATCAACGAGCCGCGCGTATTACAACAACCCAATATCACGCTATCGGACCAACAACTTACCCGCCTTGGCAATACCGCCGAGGGACAAATGCAAAATATCGAGGCATTGAACAATCCCAACGCGTCGTTTGAACGCTACAAAACATGGGCACTGTGGGGTGTACTCGCCGCGATTGTAGCGGCTTTGGCGTTGATTGCGCTGCGTTTATATCAACAAACTACTACCCAAGCCCCCAAAGAATAGGCGATAATACAATCGAACATACCTCATCGAAAATACCCCATCGACAATAAGGGATTATTTGCATGTCTGCTGCTAGCCAAACCATGAGTGACACCTCGGCCACCGCGCCGCACATCAGCTCACTACTACGTATTGAAATCGCCAAACAAGTCGCACTTGCGCTGCAAGAAGACATCGCCACTGGGGATATTAACGCGCAGTTAATACCTGACACACAGCGCGATACGGCAACCATTATTTGTCGTGAACCGATGGTGGTTGCGGGTAAGGCATGGGTGGATGAAGTATTTCGCCAGCTTGACCCCAACATGCAGCTTGATTGGGCAGTCAAAGACGGTGACGCTGTGGCAGCCAATCAAATTTTGGTGACGCTCATCGGTAACACCCGTGCGCTACTGACGGGTGAACGTACCGCGCTCAATTTTTTACAAACTTTATCATCCACTGCCACTGTGGTTGCCAACCATGTGGCGGTCATCGCAGAACTGCCGACCAAATTGTTAGACACGCGTAAAACCATCCCAATGCTACGCCATGCGCAAAAATACGCCATGCTGTGTGGCGGCGGCAATAATCACCGTATCGGGCTATACGATGCCTTCTTGATAAAAGAAAACCATATCATGGCGTGTGGCGGTATTGCCCAAGCAGTCAGTCAGGCGCGTCAGATTGCTAATAAGCCAGTGGAAGTTGAAGTAGAAAATTTTGATGAGCTCCAGCAAGCCATCGCTGCCAATGCCGATATCGTCATGCTCGATAATTTTACCATTGAAGATACTAAAAAAGCGGTCGAGCTGGTTGCTAGTCTTGGCAAGCCTTGCCAGCTTGAAGCTTCAGGCGATATTAGCCTTACCCATCTACGCCAAGTGGCAGAAACAGGGGTGGATTTTATCTCAATGGGTGCATTGACGAAGCATATCAAAGCCATTGATTTATCGATGCGTTTTCAACAATAAATCGGTTAAAAATACATTCATTAAACATACATCGATTAAAAATAGTCAGTTTTTTTTATGCCATTCGCAATAGGTCATAGCATGATGCAAACCATTTTAATGATTGGACTGGGCAAAATTGGTTTACCAGTTGCTAAGCAATTAGCGATGCAGGGGCACTGCGTGATTGGTGTCAGCCGCTCTATGCCGACAGATTTGGCTTTCTGTAACCCCGTGACAGCCAAGCTACCGCCCGATAATGACCATCTATATCAGAAAAATCTACATTTTGTTGCCTGTGATGCGCGCACGTTAATCACTGCGCAGCTAAGTCAATGGTCAAGCCAAATTAGCCAAATCTGCATCATTGTCAGTCCAGATACCCTGTCACTACAAGGCTACCGTGACAGTTATTATGCGATTGCCGAGCATGTGGTGCGATTGGGTGACCATCTGCCAAACCTCAAGCGTGTGGTATTTATTTCTTCGACAGGCGTTTACGGACAAAACGCGGGCGAAGTCATTGATATCGATACCCCTGTGTCAGCGCCAGCGAGTGCCACTTCTCAAGTGATTTTGCAGACTGAGCAGTTGTTGCAGCAGCACTTTGAAGATAAGAGCGTTATCATACGTCCCAGTGGGATTTATGGGCAGTCACGGCTGCGTTTACTGACTATGGCAAAAAAGTTAGCAGCGCAGTCGCCAAATATGGCGAGCGATTATCCGAGCAATACATGGACTAATCGTATTATGGACACAGATTTAGTCAGCATCATTGTCAAGGTCATCAATGCAGGTGAAACCGTGCCAGTTTACTTGGCGACAGATAACGCGCCAGTCCCGCTCTATACTGTGCTAAACTATTTGACGACTGCACAGGGCTTGAGCTTATCGCTGCCCTGTATGGAGCCAACAACGGGCAAACGCATTATCACTAACTTGCCAGCTAGTTGGCTCAACTACCCAGATTGGCAGTCAGGCTATCAGCATATTTTGTCGAGTTTAGGCGATGAGTGATGGGTGGTGGGTTTCAACAAAAATTTTTCATCATTTATTTATCAGTGATTTTATAGCCGTGTATGCCATGACGTATTCCAACACCGAGCGCCAAGCCGCAATAAGCCAAATTATTAAAGACCAAGACCAGCTACGCCATCCCAATGTGATGACTGAGGCAGAAAGATTGGCTTTGCCCGATCCTTGTCGCCCGATTGATAAGCGCGTCATACCCGCGCGTCATACCATTGACGTCTATATGCAAAAACCGCTTTCATTGCCCGTGGCGGATAGCAACAACAATCTCGCCGCTAGTGTAAAAGACGTTGCCAAGCCCTACCCAATGAGGGATAACACAACAAAAATCCTTAAAAAAAATCTGCAAAGTCATCAATCTGAGATGCTAGAGCAGTTACTATCTGAGCAAAGCATTGAGATGCGGCACTTTATCCAGCAGCAGCAACAGCAGGCCAATAGCAGCCAAAGCAAACACCCATCATTGCATTTACCGCTATCTTTGTTGCCAAGGCTCGTCAATGATAGCAGTGTTTCACTGATGAAAGCGGTGATGGGTCAATACCCGCATTTAGCGCGTATGAATACGCTTACCACATCTTTTTCACAGCAGACATTGCAAAATTCCTATGAACATCAAGCTAGCAATGCCGCCAGCACACAGTCTGACGCCACCTATAACCAAGCGCTACTCAATATCGAAACCAAACTGTATCTGATGGGACAAATGTACCATCTTGCGCTTTGTGTATTTTTGCTATGCCAATGCAAATCACGCAAATCACTCAACCCCCAAATCACCTTGCAAGACTTGGCTGACGCTATCAATCAATACATCGAGGCGCATCGCACCCAATTGCAGTTTTTGACCCGGCATAACGATTTATATATCGAGCCGACGCATGTTGCACTTGCTGCCCTTGCCATGGATTGGCAAGTGGGTAAGCAAACAGCCATCAGCAAACGTACTGTCACCATGAGCTCGCAAAACCCCATCACAGGCGGCTAATGGTATTTTTTAACTTGTTCTTTTTTGGAGTCGCGTATGTCGCAATCATTTCAAACCCAATTATCTCAAGCCCAAGCATCTCAAACCCCATCCTCTCAAACTCAAGCCGCTCACGCACCGCAGTTTATTCCTCAGCATTTTATTGAAGTGGCACTCAAAAACAATGTATTAAAATTTGGCGAATTTACCCTAAAATCAGGTCGTATAAGCCCGTATTTTTTTAATGCAGGTTTGTTATCAACCGGTGAGCTATTGTCGGTGTTGGCAAATGGTTATGCCGATGCCCTTGCCAAGCAGCTACAATCTACCGACAGTAGCGATTTGGTGATTTTTGGGGCGGCATACAAGGGTATTCCGTTTGTGGCGGCGACTGCGCAAGCACTGTGGAACAATCACCAAATCAATGCCGATTGGGGCTATAATCGCAAAGAAGCCAAAGACCACGGGGAAGGCGGTATGCTGGTTGGCGCCGATCTCAAAGGCAAATCGGTTTGGGTAATTGATGATGTGATGACCGCGGGTACGGCGATGCGTGAAGTCGTTGCGCTACTAGAAAAATCAGACGCCAAAGTCGCGGGAATCATCGTTGCGCTAGATCGTAAAGAAAAAGGTCAAGGCGAACAATCTGCCATTCAAGAATTGGCGCAAAGCCTCAATGTGCCGGTACTTGCCTTGGTCACGATGGATGACATTACTGAGTATGTCGCCAAAAATGGCACGCAGGAGGAACTTGCCAAAATGCAAGCCTACCGCGAGCAATATGGCGTTTAATCAGCGGTTGCTATCACCCAACCCCGTTAACCCTAGATTGTTTTTAAATTAACCATTGAAGAGGACGGCTATGTTGACAAAAGCCTTGCCCACTACACTAACTATGGCACACCTTTTGCGTATTGGCACTGGACTCACCTTATCGGCAATATTATTTGCGCTTGCAGGTTGTAGTAGTATCAATGAACTGATGGCGGAGGGTAGCAAACCGCCTGCGATTGTCAATGTAGCAACTGACCAACAGCCGTTTTATGATGCGTTAAATAGCCTTATCTTGCCGCCAAAATCACCGCAAGCTGCGCCACAAGGCATTGCTGATGGTCCTTATAATGGCGTGATGCCAGAAGGCGAGCAATTTACCACCTTTGTCAAAAACGGTTACTTTGATGAATTTTTGGTGGTGTACTACCCAAACTTTGTGACCCAGCTTCGCACCGACTTGGTTAACGGTTTATATGATGGTTGGGTGACGTATCGATTGTCCGATAGCCGTATCAAACAAAAAGTATTGTTCCGCCAAGGTGGGGTACAAGAAGCGATTGTTTACAGCCAAGTGGGTAGTCCTCAATACCATTTTTGGTTTACCAATGAACAACCGACCAGCGGTATGCGCTACGATAACAATGGCAATGCGGTCGAATCGATGTTTTAATAGCAAAACGAATAATTGATAAAAATTGAACAAGCATGCGAACAAGGACACTAAATGAAACCACTGAATTTTCTGATCGTTATGGACGATATCCACACCATTAATTATAAAAAAGACACCACGCTTGCGATGCTATGGGCGATTGCAGATCGTGGTCACACGGCGCATTATTGCCAAATTCACGATTTGTGGCTCGATAATGGCGCATTGCAAATTGATAGCCAATCGCTCAAAACGTTTAAAGACCCTGCACATTTTTATGAGCTTGGTGAAAAAACCACGCAGCCCGCTACGGCGTTTGACGTCATCTTGATGCGTAAAGACCCGCCGTTTGACATGCAGTTTTTGTATAGCCTGTACTTGCTAGAATACGCTCAGCGAGCTGGCGTATTGGTAGTCAATAACCCAGAAAGCGTACGTGACTGTAACGAAAAACTGTTTGCGACGCAATTTCCAAAGCTGATGACACCGACGATTGTCACCAACAAACAAGCCCATATCCGTGATTTTATCAAAACCCATCAAGATGTCATCGTCAAACCGCTTGATGGCATGGGGGGAATGGGCATTTTTCGTCTGACCGCCGATAGCCCTAATATCGGCTCAACCCTTGAGATGCTAACCCAGCTTGAAAGCTTGCCTGTGATGGCGCAAAAATATTTGCCTGAAATCAAGGACGGCGATAAACGTATTTTAATTGTCGGTGGTAAGCCCGTGGATTATTGTTTGGCGCGTATCCCAAGCCAAGGCGAAACGCGCGGTAATCTAGCGGCAGGTGGTCGTGGGGTCGCCATGCCACTGTCAGCGCAAGAGCGCCAAGTTGCTGAGCAAGTGGCGCCTGTGCTACTGCAAAAAGGCTTGTACTTTGTCGGACTTGATGTGATTGGTGGTAAAGTGACAGAGATTAACGTGACTAGCCCCACCTGCGTGCGTGAGATTGACGACCAATGCGGCACGCATATCGCAGAGGATTTTATTGCCTTTATTGAAACTAAAATTAATTAATAGTTTACATTAAAAAGAGGATAACTTTATGAGTATTGTTATCCTCTTTTTAGTTTGATTATTTAATCACTGAAGTTACGCAGCGCTTTTTTAAAGGGCTGCGTAACTTCAGTTATTAATAATATTTCTATTAATTGTAGAAAGTTATCTAAATAAACCGCTGTATGGTCTTTATTAGCAAAGCTTGCTAAGCAAAGAAGCAAGTGAATCAACACAACTAAGAATAAAGAAATCGCCGGATAAAAACTGCTAGTAAAGCGTCACGTTTTGTATCAATGGATAAAAAACGTACTCGCTTTGTGACATCACAGCGCTCAGTGAGTAAATTATGTGAACACAGCAAAAAATTAGCAAGATGGTAGGTTTACTGACTTACTGCGGCGGGTTTAAATTAACCAATTTCATGGGTTGTAAACGACCATTGGGTTCAAGTAGCCCTGTCCCCAAGAATTGCTGATGGCGGTCGAACAAGCGAAACGTTTGATTCGCATTTAATATCAGCTGCTGAGTTAATATCGTTGTCTTGACGTTTAAGCGTTGACCCTGTCGAACGCGCTTTGATTGGTTATCGTCTAATAGCAGACTTGGCAATGAGCGAACGCAGGCATCCACCGCTAATAGCTTATCAAACCGCGCTGCAAAATCGAGCGCTGCAAAATCGGCTAATGTGATGGCATTAGCAATCTCAAAATCGCCCGTCTGTATACGTCTAAGCGCTGTCAGATGTCCTAGCGTCCCCAGCGCTTTGGCAATATCTTCAGCTAGCACGCGCACATAAGTGCCTTTGGAGCAAGTGACGGTTAATTGCAATTGTTGAGCGGATAGGGGAGTGAGTGACAGCTTATAAATGGTGAGAGGACGTGCTGCTCGCTCCACTTCAATACCTTCACGCGCCAGTTCATACAGCTTTTTGCCGTCTTTTTTGAGCGCGGAGTACATGGGCGGCACCTGCATTATCTCACCCAAAAATTGCTCAGTGACGCTTTGTAAAATTGCTTGTGTCACATTTGGCACAGGAATAGTGGCAATTATCTGACCTTCAGCATCCCCTGTATCGGTTTGCTCGCCGAGTTTGATAATGGCTTGGTAAGATTTGATGGCATCGAGTTGATAATGGCTAAACTTGGTCGCCTCTCCCAGACAAATCGGCAGCAACCCTGTTGCCATTGGGTCAAGGGTACCGGTATGACCCGCTTTTTTACTGTCGTGCACATCAGATTTGAGCAAGTATTTGACTTTTGATACCACTTGCTGGGAGCTCATCCCTTGCGGTTTATCAATCAGTAAGACGCCAGAGACGATGGATTTTGTTTTTGGTTGGGTCATCATGTTGTGGATTATCAATTTATTAAAAGTCGGTTCGAATCAGCTGCGAGTATTCCGCTGTGCTAATAGGGTGGTTGACAGAATACGGCTTTGACTTAGGGTTAATATGTGCCCGTTGTTGCCACTGCTGCAAGCTATAGCGGTTATCAATCAATTGCTGGTCATACAGATAACTGGGAATATAGCCCGATAACAAGATACGATAATCAAATGGCAAAGGTTGGATATCATCAATCAGCTCATAAATTGCCGTGGTACAGTTATTTACCAATGAATTATACCATTTCGGCTGCGTTTTTAAGGACTTGGCTTTTGCTAGATACGCAAGCAGTAGCGCTTGAGTATGGTCTTTTGGCATATTGATGGGATAAATATAAACATCTTCATGACGGATATTACTACGGGTATAAATAATATCTTTTTCATCGGCAGCGATAATCACCAATTCAAACTTGCGAAAAAATCCACCCAGCGTACTAAATTGTTCATTGACTTCTTTGCGAATCTCGATAGATAACGCAAGCTGATTTCCATCACTAAACCCAAAACTCACTAGCGTATGGGCAATAGCATCGCCCATCCAATAAGAGGCGATAAAATCAACCGTTTGCAGTTTCGCCAAGTCGTATTGTCTAGTTTCCCAGCGCGGCTGAAAATGGGTTTTATCTTGCCAATCAAAATTTCTAACATTGCTAATGGTGAGTGTGTTGCCATCACGGTCAAGCCGATAGTCTAACATTTGGGCAACTTCAGGGTTCCAATCCCGCTCATTGCTAGCTGACATCGAAAAAAAGCATGCAATGGCAATCGCCAGCACCGTAAAAAAAATCAATAATAAAGACTGATGAGAAAGCAGGGATGAAAACAGGGTCGGTTTGATAATACTGACCAAAACAGCGAGGGTAAAAAATACCCATACGCTAATTAGTGCCAGACTGACATATCTGCCTAAGGGCTGGTGCGTCCACACAAACACCCCGAACCACAGGCTTGAGAGAATAATGACGATAAACTTAATGATACCCCAAAGTAACTGCATTCAACATCCCTGTTAATGACTCAAAGTGACAAATAGGCTCATCTAGGCTCGTCTAGGCTCGTCATGGCCTACAACGCATCAGTCGTCTGATGGCTGACCTTCACTACTTTGTACGGCTTTAGAAATCAGATTCATCATATAGTTAGCGTTAGCGGTCACTTCATCATAGTGAAAGCGCAGACGCGGCGTAGTGCGAGTTTTTAGCAAATGACTGAGCTCAGTACGCAAAAAACCTGATGCTTTGTTCAGCACGTCTAAGCTTTCGGTATGATAATCTTTTGTCATGGCATCATCCATCGACTTTTCCATGATGGTGACATAAATATCAGCATAACCCAAATCTGGGCTGATTTTGATACTAGAAATGGTTACAAACCCAGTCAAGCGTGGGTCGTTAATCTCATCACGAATCAAAACCGCTAGGTCGCGCTGAATTTGATCGGCAAGACGTTGTAAACGTTGATTCATTGGTAATCCTTTTTATAGTAAAAAAAGGCCTAATTAACCTAGATTAATTAGACCTGTGGGAAGGTTGCTAATAGCAAGCTGGCAGTATTAGGGTGTCAGCTTAGCTTATAAGGTACGTTTGACTTCATGAATTTCGAAGACTTCAATCTTATCGCCTTCTTTGACTTCATAACCTTTTACCGCTAGACCACACTCCATACCAGCACGCACCTCATTAACATCCTCTTTAAAACGACGTAATGATTGTAATTGACCGGTGAAAATAACTTGGTCATCACGCAATACCCGAATTGGCTTGTTACGGATAATATTACCTTCCGTCACCATACAACCCGCTGCATAACCAAAGCGACTAGAATGGAAGACTTCACGTACTTCTGCGATACCCAAGATTTGCTCACGATGTTCTGGCGCAAGTAAACCGCTCATTGCTGCTTTCACGTCATCAATTAAGCCATAGATAACACTATAGTAGCGAATATCTAAGCCTGCTTCATCCGCTTTGCGTTTGGCAGCGGTATCAGCACGAACGTTGAAACCTAATAACACCGCTTCGCTTGATTCGGCGAGTACCACATCCGATTCGGTGATTGGACCGACACCCGATGAGATAACTTTGACTTTAACTTCATCTGTAGATAATTCATCAAGCGCGGTTAACAAGGCTTCTAATGAACCTCGAACATCAGTTTTGAGAATCAAATTAACGGAAGGCAGTTTGGCATCGCTCATTTGGTCAAATAAGTTTTCTAAGCGTGATTTGGCTTGACGTTCAAGCACTTTTTCACGCTCACGAACCGTGCGATATTCTGCAACTTCGCGCGCACGTTTCTCATCTGAAACCACCATAAACTCGCTACCAGCCGCTGGCGTATCAGGCAGACCTAAGATTTCAACAGGAATCGAAGGACCTGCTGAGGTGATTTTTTGACCGTTTTCATCGGTCATAGCACGGACGCGACCATAATATTCGCCAGCAAGCACCAAGTCACCTTGATTTAAAGTACCTTGTTTAACCAGCAAGCTGACCACGGCACCGCGACCTTTTTCAAGACGTGATTCAATCACCACACCTTGCGCTGCACCGTCAGTAGCGACTTCAAGTTCCATCACTTCTGCTTGTAGGTTGATCACTTCAAGCAATTCATCGATGCCTTGACCTGTTAACGCAGAGACTTTGACCACGGGTGTGTCACCGCCCCATTCTTCAGGAACGACTTGTTTGGTAGTCAATTCGTTGAGCACGCGGTCTGGATCGGCGCTGTCTTTATCCATCTTGTTGATAGCCACGATAATCGGGGTACCTGCGGCACGCGCATGGTCAATCGCTTCAGCCGTCTGCGGCATCATACCGTCATCGGCCGCGACCACTAACACCACGATATCCGTCGCTTTGGCACCGCGAGAACGCATCGCGGTAAATGCGGCGTGACCTGGGGTGTCTAAGAAAGTAATAACCCCTTGGTCAGTCTGCACATGATAAGCACCGATATGCTGAGTAATACCACCTGCCTCGCCCGATGCCACTTTACTAGAACGGATTTTATCGAGCAGGGACGTTTTACCATGGTCAACGTGACCCATGATGGTAACCACAGGCGGACGCGCTTGGACGTTGCTGCTTTTCTCGCCAACCGCTTCACGTAGTGAGTCTTCAACTTGGGTTGAACTTACAAGCACGGGGTTATGACCCATTTCTTCAACAAGTAGGGCAGCGGTTTCTTGGTCAATCGATTCGTTTTCACGGACCAGCTCGCCCATTTTCATCAACATTTTGACGACTTCGCGTACTTTGATTGCCATTTTTTGGGCAAGTTCAGATACCACGATGGTCTCACCGATTTCAACGTTATGCACGATTTTTTCAACCGGTTTTTCAAATTTGTGTTTATTGGCTTGCGATGATTTTAAGCCGCGACCACGGTTTTTAATCTCTTGCTCACCCTCATCACCACGGCGACGACGACGGTTTTTGTTGGCAGTGCTTGCGGTTCCGCGTTTGATTTCACGGCGTTCTTGTTCAAATGAATCTTCAAGCGCTGCGCCCACCAAACCTTCTGCCAATGGTTCATCTTTTTTGACAACCATCGTAGTTTCAGTATCAGTTTCGCTGTATTTACTTGCCATTTGGCGCATTTGCTCAAGGGTACGCTGCTGAGCTTCTTCAGCGGCTTTACGGCGATTTTCGGATTCGATTTGACGTAAGCGTTCTTCTTCTGCTTCACGCGCTTTGCGTTCACTATCCGATTCTTTTTTCGGCGCAGGTTTTTTGTCAGTTTTTTTGACTTCGATTGCCGCGGTTTTATTGCCTTTTTTCACTACCACACTGGTGGTTGTGTGCTCTTTGGCAGCTTGACTACCGCCACCTAAGTTAGCACGCATTGCTGCAAGGGTAGCTTGCTGACGGGCTTCAGCGGCTTGTTTGGCTTTGTCCTTTTCAGCTTGTTCTTGGGCGGCTTTTTCTTTTGCCAAACGCGCTTTTTCTTCAGCGTCTTTCGTCGCTGCTTCACGAGAGGCTAGCTCTTCAGCAATTTTATTGGGATGTGGCTTATCAAATACCATTTTCTTGCGTACTTCGACATTGACACTTTTGGCTTTACCAGAAGTGCCTGTCACCCGCGCAGTAGAAGTGGTTTTGCTTTTTAAGCTAATGCGAGGCTTGTCATTTTGACCATGACTTTGTTGTAAAAAGCTGACCAGTTTTTGTTGTTCGCTATCGGTGACGATGTCATTGTCACCGCGCGCAGACAGCCCTGCCTTGACCAGTTGATTATTAATTGCTTCAACGGTCTTTGTGGTCATTGCTGCAAGTTCTTTTACGGTTTTATCTGCCATTCATACACCTTTTTTAATTAAACCATGATTCACGGGCTTTCATAATAAGCTCACCTGCGGTCTTTTCATCAAGACCTTCAATATCTTGAATATCAAAGATGGCTTGTTCGGCAAGGTCGTCGACGGTGATGATATCACGTTCGGCAAGCTTGTAGGCCCATGCTTGAGTCATGCCTTCAAGGTTTAGAAGCTCTTGGCTTGGCTCTTTAATACTTTGTTGTTTGACCAATTCATCGGCAATCACCGCTTCTTTGGCACGTTCTTGGATTGCGTCGATGGCGTCATCATCTAGCCCATCGATGTCGTAGAAAGTCTCAGCAGGGACATACGCAACTTCTTCAAGTGAGGTAAATCCAATATCCACCAAGGCTTGTGCCAAATCTTCATCGACTTCAAGACGTGTGTAGAATAGGTCGCGATACACTTTGGTTTCTGATTCTTGTTGAGCATTGTACTCGTCTTCGAGCATCATGTTAAGACGATAACCTGTTAATTCTGATGCAAGGCGCACGTTTTGACCTTGTGAGCCAATCGCACGGGCCAACTGATCGTTAGTGGCAAAGATGATATCCGCCGTTTTGGTATCTTCATCAAGAATAATACGATCGACATCGGCAGGTTCCAAAGCGCTGATAATGTACTGCACCGGATCATCCGACCATACCACTACGTCAATACGCTCGCCGTCAAGCTCTTGTTGCACGGCTTGGATACGGGTGCCACGCATACCAATACAAGCACCGACAGGGTCGATACGATGGTCATTGGTTTTGACTGAAATCTTAGCACGTAAGCCAGGTTGACGCGCAACATCACGAATTTCAATGATTTGCTCAGCAATCTCTGGTACTTCTTTTTGCATCAGTGCTGTCAGCATTTGTGGTGAAGTACGGGACAATACCAGCTGGGCACCACGGTTATCACGATTGACTTGTTCTAAAATCGCATTGATACGACCTTTGATGCGTAGCTGCTCACGCGGCAACATTTTATCGCGCGGTAGATAGCCTTCGACATTATCGCCCAAATCAATGATGTAACCATCGCGCGCCGGTTTTTTGACTTCACCGGTAATCATCTCGCCGATACGATGTTCAAACGCATCTGCCACCAGTGAGCGTTCAGCTTCGCGGATTTTTTGAATGATGACTTGTTTGGCTTGGGTAGCGGCAATACGACCAAATTCAATGGACTCGATTTGTTCTTCTTTAATGTCGCCGATTTTCCACTCGTTTTCATCCAAATCGCTAATCGCTAGCTGACAGGCAGGCATCTCATGATCTTCATCTGCCACTACTGTCCAATAACGGTAAGTGTCATAGTCACCTGTTTTGCGATTGATATGGACGCGAATGGCAACTTCAGGCTGCTCACTATAAACTTTCTTTTTGGTTGATACCACCAATGCTTGCTCAATCGCTTCAAAAATATCTTCAGGATTTAAGCCTTTTTCATTACTGACGGTTTCAACGACCGTTAAAATTTCTCGATTCATGTAATCACCTATAATTTAAGTCATTCTAGACTTTATTCTTTAAAATCTTGCTTTTAGCTAGAAAAAAGTTAGCTAGAAGACATAGCGTAAAAAAGGCGTTAACCCCAAATTTAAAAGCTAAAATTGGTAGACCAAATTGGCTTTATCAATATTATCAAGCTCGATGGCTAAAAGTTGCTCATTGCCTTGATCATTTTCGGTTTTGACCGTTAACTGGCGCTCGTCAATATTGACCAATTCGCCTGTTACTTTACGGCGCTTGTCACTACCTTGTCCAATTGCATGAATCAATCGTAAGCTGATGGTTTGCCCCACATAGTCATGCAGCTGCTCAGCAGAAAAAAATGCGCGGTCCAAACCGGGTGAAGACACCTCAAGTAGATACTCGCCTGCAATCGGGTCGTGCAAGTCCAACACACCACCGACTTGGTGGGTGACCGCAGCACAGTCTTCAATGGTGACTTGTTTGCCTTCAGCACGGTCTTCAGGTAGGGCTTCAATATAAATACGAAGAAGAGAGCGTCGACCTTGTGGTACAAATTCAATACCCCACAAGCTCACATCACAGGCAGTTACTGCTGGCTCAATGATTTGGGTCAGTTCAGCAACTTTCGTTGATAGTTTCATGATATCCTTTACAGTTGATTATTAACATCTTTGTTGATTTTAAAAGCTGATTTTAAAAATTGGCAAATTACTAAAATGCAACCGCTAATTTAGCAAAACTTAAGTTTTTTCGAAACCAATAGATACAAAAAAACCCACAAACTAATTGGTGGGCTTTTAAATCAATAAAAGTGTGTCTAAATTGATTTTTCTAGTAATGATACCAAAGCAATGCTACTAGAAAAGTGGTAGCGGGGGCTGGATTTGAACCAACGACCTTCGGGTTATGAGCCCGACGAGCTACCAGACTGC